>Ga0157373_10000451_pt1 | contig 32519 bp, 30 predicted proteins | sample C65metaG_FD_113460 | JGI IMG/M metagenome (GOLD analysis project Ga0157373, IMG submission 113460) | Corn rhizosphere microbial communities from Kellogg Biological Station, Michigan, USA - C6-5 metaG | ecosystem: Host-associated > Plants > Roots > Rhizosphere > Soil | place: USA: Michigan... | reverse complement strand
TGTCGGCCTCGAAGCGAAAGTGCCAATAGCTGCAGTTGTTGCCAGTCAATTCCGGGTCGGTCGCGGCATGATTCAGGTAAAGGACTTCTTTCCCTGGATTGCGTTGATTGTGCTTTTCGATCGCGCTGATCAGCGCCAGCGCCGGCGCCGAGCCGGTGCCTTGCGCAATGAAACGAATATCCTGATCCATCGCACTCTTCAGCGCGCCGAGGGTTTCGGTTGGACTCAATTTGTTATCGAAGCCGACGATCTCGAATTTCACGCCGGCTGGATTGGAGGCGCTGAATTGTTCCGCCAAGTACTGATAGGACTTCAGCAGGCTTGTGCCTACGGAACCCATCAGCCCCGACAAGGGTTCGATCACTGCGATCTTCACCACTTGGCCCTTCAGCACCGGCTTCTGGTTTTGCGCGAGTGCTTGTCCCGAAACACCCAACCCAGCCACTGCCCAGGTCGCGATGCGGGCAAAGTGCCTCCGCGTGAAGGTTGTTGGTGTCATCTGAAAAGTACTCCAAGTGGATAAGTTTCGGTCCGGCTAATCTAGCCGCCGACGGGGCGGGCGGAACTAGTACTTACCCGAGAACAGTCGCGCAGGTGATCAAGGCAGGGCTCCACCTGATCCACAACTCGGTGCCCTGATCCGGCCCTCGAGCCCAAAAGGTCTGGCCGAGGGTGCGAATCCCGAAGTTTCAGTAGCCGGAATCGCGGTGGCTCGAGGGCCGACGCGACGGCCTAGTGCGCGGGGTGCGGAGGGCCGTGGCCTCAGCAGCGCGCAAGACTCGTGGGAGCCGTGCGTGCTCTCCATCTCATCGTGCAGCGTTGATCTTTGGTGCTGTGTGGCTCGCGAGGCGGAACTGCACGCTGCCACTGTGACGGCGAGGGCTTCACCGCGCCTGACCTCTACGGTAACCGGCAAGCCAATCGCATGGTCCTTGGGCGAGACGGTCTCGCTATGCAGGCGGCAGCAGAGTCAAGGCTGCTTCCGCCGCCCTGCGACGCAGATGACCCGTCGCGTGAACACCTAAATGCATTTGTGCTCGGGCACTACGCCGGCGCTTGGGCGATGGAGAAAGGGGCACATCGACCTGGCGTTCCCGGGCAAGTGGTCAAGCAGCAAACGGGACGTTTGCCCATCGGCTGCGTGCCGCAGAGTCGGAAACTGACGCCCATGCTCTCAGCGACGAGCAACTCAGGGGCTTCGGCGAGGCCGAACTGCGCGGCTGGCGCATGACTGCCAGTCCAGACCACCGAGCGCGGCACGAAGTCGTACTCAGGCGAGCCCAGCTTACGCAAGCCGGGAGCGAGATGCTGATGCGGACTCAAGCACATCCGAAGACATGGGCGAGAAGCTCGAGTACATGCCAGATTTGTCCGCGGTTCTACCACCAGAGGCCCGATGATCGAAAGTCCTCTTCTGCTAAGCTGAGGATCCAGACGACTTTCAAGAGCCTTCCGTGAGCGCCTTTGCTGAACCCGATTTGCCACTAAGCGCGCGTGGAAGTCAGCGTCACAAAGACTTGATCGCAGCGGCGCTTCGCGTACTGGTTCGCGACGGCCATCATGCTGTAACTTTGCGAGCGGTTTCAGTCGAAGCCAATGCAAGCCATGGCGCGATCAACTATTACTTCGGCTCCCGAAGCGCCCTGATGTGCGCACTCGCCGAAGATGTTTGCCGTCGAATTGCAAACAACATTACCCTCGTCACACCTAAACTTGCGAAGTGCGCGGATGACGCCGATCGTTTCGCCACCGTCCTTGCGGAACACAACATCAAGTACATGGTCAATGATCATGCGATGGGCATGGCGATCACCGAACTTACGCTCGCGGGATCGCGCGACTTAGAGTTAGGTAGCGTACTGGTGAAATGGGGAAAGATACATGCCCGTCTGATGCGGGACAGCTTTCTGAAACTGGGGTCCAGTGATCCAGATCTGGACTATGCGTTTGTGTTGAATTGCGTTAACGGACTTATCATGGCGCAGCTCGCGATACCGCGCCGCGATTTCGAGGCACGTATCCTGCAGCCCTCATTGCTTCGGCTTGTTCGCGCCATCGCCAATGAAAAATCGGCTGATCGCTCCAGCGACATTTCTTAATTTGCGAGATCGTCAGCTGCCAATAAAGTAGTGCCTTGCAGAGGCATGCACCCTCTTGGGTGCGGCTCTTCGGTGCCGCTTCTTCGGATTCTCCTAACTTCCCCCGCCACGGACGAAAAAACAGTCAAGTCTCCGATGGTGACCTGTTCCGGTTAGTCGAGACCGTTTTCCTCAACGGTCGTAGCCGGTGTGGCGAGTCAATTGACCTCGACCACGATAGTCGGCTTACTCAGGCGGGGTGCCTTCAAAGGCCCTTTGCAGGAGTTCCCTGACTCCGCGTCGCTGAGCTACGCCGACCTCTCGTGGGTTCCAGTAGGGGTTGTTCACGACCAGATCCGCAGCGCGGTCGAGGTCAGCCTCCTTCATGCCGAGGTCCCGCAGCGCCACCGGCGCTCCGTTGTCCCGTGCCAGGTCGAAAAGGCCGGCCGCGGCGCTGCGCGGCGCTGCCGACCCGAGTGCGCGCTCGATGCGGGACATGGCTTCAGGCACTGCCGGTGAGTTGAAAGCGATGGCCTGAGGCAGCACCACCGTGTGCACCTCGGCATGAGGCAGGTTGAAGCTGCCGCCCAGGGTGTGGCACAGCTTGTGGTGCAGCGCCATGCCCACGCTGCCAAGGACCGTACCGCACAGCCATGCACCGTACAGCGCGTCTGCGCGGGCATCGATGTCGTTGCTGCGCCGGCGAATGGCCGGCAGCGCCCTGGCCAGCGCGCGAACGCCTTCCTCGGCCATCAGGCTCATCACCGGGTTGCCGTCGCGCGCGTACAGGCCTTCGGCCGCGTGCGCAATCGCATTCATGCCGCTCGTGACGCTCATGGCCACGGGCAGCATCAGCGTCAATTCCGGGTCGTAGATCACGGTGCGGGGCAGCACACGCGCGTCCTTGCCGGTCTTCTTCAAGCCACCTTCGGTGATGCCGTAGATGGTCGTCATCTCGCTCCCTGCGTAGGTCGTGGGAATTGCAAGGATCGGCAGGCCGGATTCCAGAGCAATTGCCTTGCCCAGGCCAGTGGTCGAGCCGCCTCCGATGGCAACGGCGCAGTCGGCGCCCAGCCGGCGCGCCTCGTCTCGGGCCTCACGCGCGGTCTCAATGGGCACATGCATGACCGCGCGCGCAAAAATGCCCGCGGCGCGACCGCCAAGTCGCTCGGCAACCATCTGCGCCTGACCCTGCTGCTCGGGCGTGCACAGCACCAGCGCGCGGCGTGCCCCGAGAATCTCGATCTCGCGTTCGAGATGCGCCAAGCTCCCGGCGCCGAACACCACCCGCGACGGCTGGCCGTTGTAGACGAAATCCCTCATGCGATCCCCGCTGTGCCGTGCTCAGCCCTGACCCTGCCGGCCCGGACTTCGTAGTCCACCTGATGTCGTGCAATGCGGACGCCAGCGAGTTCGTCGCGTACCCGCAGATGTTCGGGATGTACCGCATACGCGGCCAATGCTTCCCATGATTCGAACTCGCTGTACAACACGACGTCGCAGGCATAGTCGATCTGGCTGGCATCCACACCGACCTCCAAGTGGAGCAAGCCAGGAATGCAGCCGCGCAGACCATGGAAGCACCTTTGGAGGTGTTCGACGTTTCGTTGCTTCTCCTCGGCCGTGCCGCCATGCACGTCCCACATGACGATGTGCCGGATCATTGTGCGTCCTTTGCAGATTGCGGTTGAAGAAGGACGCTCAGGCATCCGCGATGTCTTGCTTGGTGGGGTTCAGTACGAAGTCGTACTCGACAAGATAGGAGCCATCGGCCTGCGGCCTCCAATCGGCAATCAGCGACTGGCGCACGCCGAACACGGCATCCGAATCCAGGTACCGGTCGTCGCTGCGGAACACGTGCGTGATCAGCTTCTCGTAGCCATCGGCCTCGATCAGGAAGTGCAGGTGCGCGGGACGCCACGGATGCCGGCCGGTGGCCTTCAGGAAATCGCCCACCGGGCCATCGTGCGGAATGGCATAGGGAACGGCCAGGATCGAGCGGAAGTTGTAGCGCCCCTCGCTGTCGGCGTGCACGATGCCGCGCGCCTGCGCATGGCCGATGTCCGCATGCTGCACGTCGTACAGGCCATCTTCGTCCGATTGCCACACGTCCATGCGGGCGTTGGCGACTGGCTCGCCGCCGATGCCGCGCACCGTGCCGCGCACAAGGCACGGGATGCCGCGCGCACCGTTGGAGATGTCCGCACCGAGTTCGTAGTGAGGGGCCCCTTCGACGTGGAACGGACCGAAGACGGTCGCCTCAGTGCAGCCGGCAGGCTTGTCGTTGTTCTGCGCCACCGTCAGCATCGACAGGCCCAGCACGTCCGACAGCAGGATGAACTCCTGGCGCTTATCGTCGGTGATGTGGCCGCAGCGGGTCAGGAACTCGATGCCCTTGAACCACTCCTCTTCGGTCAGCTCCACCTCGCGTGCAAAGGCATGCAGGTGCTGCACGAGACTGTCCATGATGCGCTTGAGCCGCGGGTCTGCCGTCTGCGCCTGCCGCGCGAGCACGGCGTCGGTGATGGTGTGATGGTTCAGATTGCGCATGATGGCTCTCCTTCAGTCCAGCTGCAGTTGGGTCCGCTGCGCGACCGTGCCCCACTTGGCAAAGTCCTCCTGGCTGCGCCGTTGCGCCTCCTGCGTGCTGTAGCCCTCGACACGCAGGTCCATCTCTGCCAGACGCGTCTTCACGGCCGGCGCCAGGAGCGCGGCACGCACGTCACGCTGGATTTTCTCGACCGTGGCAGCCGGCAAGCCGGACGGTGCCATCAGGGTCTCGAAGAAGGTGGCATCGAACCCCGGATGTCCGCTCTGGGCGATCGTCGGAATCTCGGGGAGTAGGCCCGAACGTTCTTTGCCGGAGACGGCGATCGCGCGCAGCCGTCCGCTCAAGACGTGCGGCAAGACGATGGAGGAGACGATGAAGCCACAATCCACATGACCTCCCATCACGTCCTGCGCTGCCGGGCCGGGACCTTTGTATGGCACGTGGGTGAGCTTGGTTCCGGTCGTCGTCAGCAGCATCTCCATGGCCATGTGGCTGGGTGTCCCGGCGCCGCCGGAGGCATACAGCCGCGTAGAGGGCAACTGGACGAACTTCGCGAGGGACGGCACATCGGCCGCGGGGTTGCAGACCAGGGTCTGGTTGAAGCTCGCGAAGTAGGTCACCGGCTTGAGCGAAGCCCTCAGATCGAAGCCCAGCTTCCTGTACAGATGGGGATTGATGGTGAGGATCGTGTCGGGCCCGACGAGCAGTGTGTGGCCGTCCCTGGCATGTGCGACTTCCCCGGCGGCCAGGTTGCCTCCCGCGCCTGTCTTGCTCTCGATAACAACTGGTTGATTCCAGGCGGCCTGGAGCGCGGGCTGTATCAGCCTGGCGATCACGTCGCCCGGCGTGCCCGGCGGAAATGCCGCCACCAGGCGGACCGGCTTGGTCGGCCAGGCCTGTGCGAAGGCCGAAGGCGGCACCGCCAGGGCCATCGCAAGGGCGGCGAGACGAAGAAGCGGGGTGCTGACTTTCATGCCGGGTCTCCTCTCGTCGCATCGACGGAGCTTGTTGAAGGGTTTGAAGTGACGCGAGACAGCACATGTGCCGCCTCGTCCGCGGCCGCACCGCGCCATGCGACGATCTGGTCCGGGCGGATCAGCGCGAGCGGCGCTTCGTAGAGTTCGCGCAGGGCCGGCTGCGCCAGCCGGACGACGCGCAGGTCCATTGCCAGATCCCGGGCCGCGGCTTCGAAGGCCTCGGTCGTGGGCGCTTCGGGCCCCAGCGCGAGCAGGGTCCATTCGGTGTGGAAAAGATCGAACAGCGAACGTCCGTCGTCGAGCCACGCATGCGGCGGCCGGCCGCCCGGACTGGCCGTGGGTGTGTAGGCATTCGGCTCGTCCGGCGGCAGCACGGCGCCGTCGCCAACGATGATCGGCGAGCCGTCGTACCGGCCACCGAAGGTCACGCCCGGGATATTGAATTCGAGCCGGGCATGCGCATCGAAGTGCAGCCCGGCAAGTTTCCGCTCGGCATCGCCCCGCTGGGAGGCTTCTTCCAGTTCGGGTTTTGCCGCGAAGAGCCCCACAGAGTCGGCGAACTTACGCGCGTAGCCGGTGTTGCGCTCGGCCAGGGGCCTGCGCTCGGTCTCGTAGCTGTCGAGCAGCGCCAGCGGTGCCTGGCCGCGGATCACGCTCGCGAGCTTCCAGCCCAGGTTGACCGCGTCCTCGACGGCCGTGTTGTAGCCCAGTCCGCCGGTGGGCGTGAACAGATGGGCCGCATCCCCCGCGATGAAGACCCGGCCCCGCTGGAAGCGCTGCGCCACCAGCGCGTGCCCGGCGAGCCAGGTGCCCATCGAGAGGATCTCGATCGGCACGTCGACGCCCACTGCCTCGGCAAAGACGCGGCGCGCATCGGCCTCGGTCCAGCCGTCGGCATCTTCGCCGGGGCGCAGCGCCGCATGGAAGGCGTATTCGGACACGCCATCCACCGAGGCCATGAAGGCACGCCTTTCGTGGTTGACGGCCACGTACATCCAGGCCTTGGGGTGGCGCAGCACGTCGAGGAACCGGGGCGCGCGCAGGTAGATGGCAAACATCTTGCCGCCCATGAACTCGCGCTGGATGCCGCTCACGCCGCCCCACTCGATGCCCAGCTGTTGCCGGACCAGACTGCGCGCGCCATCGGCACCGATCAGGAACTTCGCGGCCACGTCCTGCGCCGGACCTCCTTCGCTCGGCCGCACCGTGGCGCTCACCGATCCCCCGTCGTCGCTGAAGCGCTCCAGCCGCCAGCCATAGCGCACATCGACGGAAGGCCAGGCCTGCGCATGGCGGCGCAGCGCTTGCTCGACGAATTTCTGCGACACGCGATGCGGCAGCTCGGCGGCGCTCCAGGACCCGCTCATCGTCTTGACCTTGACAGCAGCCTCGGCCGCGGTGGGCAGGCTGATGCGCGCCAGTTCATGGCCGGCGAAGCGCGTGAAGTACGCAATGTCCGTCGGGTGGTCAGCGGGCAGGCCCAGCGCGCGGATCTCGTGCGCGAAGCCGAGCCGGCGGAAGTACTCCATCGTGCGGGCCTGCGTCGCATTGGCCTGCGGGTTGAAGGCCGTGCCCGGCTTGGCGTCGACCAGCAGGCAGCGGATGCCGCGGCGGCCGAGCTCGTTGGCGAGCATCAGGCCGCAAGGACCGCCGCCGGCGATCAGCACGTCCGTGGCGATGAGGGGAGGGCGGCCGGCATCGGGCCGGAGCGTGGCGGTCATCGGCTGTCTTTCTTCTTCATGCATCAGTCGGCGCGAATGCCGCGTTCCCGGATCACGGCGCCCAGCCGCTTGAAGTCGGCCGCGCCCTTGTCGCCGAAGGCTGCAGGCGTGAGCGGCTCCGGCACGTTGCCGAGGGTTTCGATGGTTGTCCTGACGGCCGGCAATGCCAGCGCGCGGTTGACTTCGGCATTGATCCGCTGGATCACCGCCGGCCGCGTGCCGGCAGGCGCGTAGAGGCCGAACACCGCATCGGCGTCGAGGCCCTTGAGCCCGAGTTCATCGAGCGTCGGTACCTCGGGCATCTGCGGCGCGCGCTTGAGGCTTGCCACCGCCAGCATGCGCAGCTTGCCGGTCTTGACGTGCTGGATGCTGATGCCGGGATCGAACAGGAAGTCGATCTGGCCGCCCAGCAAGTCCGTCAGCGCGGGCGCCGCGCCGCGGTAGGGCACGTGGATGGCTGTGGTGCCTGTCTGGCCGGTCATCATCTCCGCCGCGAGGTGAGGCGAGCTCCCGTTGCCGGGCGATCCGAACGAGCGCTTGCCGGGGTTCGCCTTCAGGTCGGCGACCAGGCCCTTGAAGTCCTTGACTGGGCTGTCGGCGCGGACCACCAGGTAGAACGGCACGCGAGCGACGGATGCGACCGGGACCAGATCCTTCGCCGGATCGAAGGGCATTTTTGCGTAGATATGCGGATTGATCGACACCATGCCGCCGGAACTCATCAGAAACGTATAACCATCGGACGGCGACTTGGCGACGAAATCGCCGCCGAGGTTGCCGCCGGCACCGCCCCTGTTTTCCACGAGCACCGGCTGGCCCAGGGCTTCGTGCAGCGGTGCGCTGATCACGCGGGCCAATTGGTCGGCCGCGCCGCCGGGCGCGAAGTTGGCGACGATCTTGATCGGCTGCCTGGGCCAGTCCTGGGCGTGGGCAACGCCGCACGGGCCGAAGCCGAGCGCCAGCGCCGCGGTTGCAAGCAGGGATTTCATGGGCTGTCTCCTGCGCTTCATCAGAACGGATAGTGGCGTTCGGTGGTCTGCACCGTGAGCCACCGCAGTTCGGTGAACGCGTCGATGCCGGCCTTGCCGCCAAAGCGGCCGTAGCCCGAGTCCTTCACGCCGCCGAAGGGCATCTGCGCCTCGTCGTGCACGGTCGGGCCGTTCACGTGGCAGATGCCGGAGTCGATGCGATTGGCGACGTCCCAAGCACGCGCGATGTCGCGCCCGAACACGGCGGCGGACAGTCCGTAGGGGTTGTCATTGGCCACGCGCACCGCCTCGTCGACGCCGTCGACACGCACCACCGGTTTCACGGGACCGAAGCTCTCTTCATGGTAGATGCGCATCTGCGGCGTGACGTGGTCGAGCAGCGTCGCGGGCATCAGCGTGCTGTCGGCCTTGCCGCCGCACACGAGCTTCGCACCCTTTGCAAGCGCGTCGTCGATCAGCGCGTTGCAGCGCTCGACGGTGCTCGCGTCGACCACCGAACCCAGCACCACCGGCCCCTTGCGCGGATCGCCCAGCGGGAGCTGCGTGGCCTTGGCGGCGAGCTTCGCGACGAAGGCGTCTGCGATCTTGCGGTCCACGATGATGCGCTCGGTGCTCATGCAGATCTGGCCGCTGTTGGCGAAGGCGCCGAAGGCCGCGCCATTGACGGCGGCATCGAGATCGGCATCGTCCAGCACGACCAGCGGGGCCTTGCCGCCCAGTTCCAGCACCGCCGGCTTCAGGTACTTCGCGCAGGTCTGCGCGATCAGCCTGCCGACGCGGGTGGAGCCTGTGAAGTTCACGCGACGCAATGCTGGATGGGCAATGATTGCTTCGACCACTTCGGCCGCATCCGCCGGCGCATTGGTCACGAAGTTGACGACGCCCGGCGGGAAGCCGGCATCCTTGAACGCTTCAACGATCAGTCCGTGGGTCGCAGGGCTGAGTTCCGAGCCCTTGAACACGACCGTGTTGCCGCAAGCGAGCGGCGTGGCGATCGCACGCACGCCGAGGATCACCGGTGCATTCCATGGCGCGATGCCAAGCACCACACCGGCCGGGCGGCGCAGGCCCATGGCCAGGCTGCCGGGCACATCGGAGGGGATAACCTCGCCGCTGATCTGGGTCGTCATGCCGGCAGCCTCCTGCAGCATGCCGGCCGCCAGGTGCACGTTGAATCCGGCCCACGGGGCGCCAGCACCAGTCTCGGATGCCATGGCATCCGTCAGGGCCTCTGCCTTGGCCTCGATGGCCTGTGCCGCCTTCAGCAGCAGCGCCCTGCGTTCGCCCGGGCCGGTGCGGGACCAGGCCGGAAACGCGGCTGCGGCGGCTTCAACCGCTGCCACGGCGTCGGCCTTCGTGGCGGCCGGCGCGATGGTCGCCACCGTGCCGTCGAGCGGATTGCGGCGCTCGAAGGTGGCACCGTCCGCAGCCTGGCGGTCCTCGCCATTGATCAACATCGATATCGTGCCCATCGTCTTGTCTCCTTGTAGATCTGAAAAAAGCGAAAAACTGTCAGGCCACTTCGATCTCGACCAGCATCGGTGCGGTCGATTGCAGGGCTTGATGCAAGGCCGGACGCAACTGCTCCGCCGTGTCGACGCGCAGCCCCTTCATGCCTTGCGCGCCAGCCAGCGCAACGAAATCGAGATCGGGCAGGTCGGTGCCCGGCACATGCTCGTCAGGCCGGTAGCCGAAGATGCGCGCGAACTCATAGAGCGCGGCATAGCGGCGGTTCTTCAGGATCAGCACCGTGACCGGCAGCGCCAGTTGGGCTGCACTCCACAGCGCCTGGATGGCATACATTGCCGAGCCATCGCCCACCAATGCAATGACCCGCGCGCCCGGCTTGCCCAGCGCCACACCCACCGCGGCCGGAAGGCCGAAACCCAGGCCGCCGCTGCACATGGTGTAGAAGGTTTCCGACTCGAAGACCGGCAGGTGGCCGTGCATCACGGGCCGTGCGCTGGGTGCTTCCTCGACCAGGATGCTGTCGCGCGCGCGCACGTCGGCCAGCGTCTGCAGGACCCACGCCACCGGCAGGCGTTCGCCGGGCCCGGGCTCTGCAACACGCGGTGGCCGCACATGGACAGGTGGTGCCGGACGATCGCGCGGCGCGCTGCATTCGAGCAGATCGAGCAACCCGAGGCGGATGCTGCCGACCACGGAGCTTCCTGTCGGCGCCCAGGCCGCGACCTGGGGATCGTCCGTCAGCTGCACCAGCTCGCATCCTTCGGGCAGGTGCGGTCCTTGGCCCGGCACATGGTAGGTGAACGCCGGCGCACCAAGCGCAAATACGAGGTCGTGGCCGGCGAGCCGCTCGACGATGCGCTCGCGCATCGGCGGCAGGAAGCCTCCCCACAGCGGGTGGTCTTCCGGGAAGCTGCATCGGCCCGACATGGGCGCGACGTACACGCGGGCGTTGTGCCGCTCGGCCAATTCAACCGCTTCTTTCCAGGCCTCGTCGCGATCGACCGCGGCACCGACCACGAAGGCGGGAGCGCGGGCACCATCGAGGGCTGCGGCAATGCGCGCGAGAAGGTCGGGGTCTGCGCGCACGTGGCGGCTGACCTCGCGTGCATCGACCGGCAAGGTCTGCACGTCCCAGTCATCCGACGGAATCGAAACCAGCACCGGGCCGCGCGGCGGCGTCATCGCGATGTAGTAGGCCCGCGCGATCGCCAGCGGAACGTCCTCGGCCCGCGCCGGCTCGACGCTCCACTTGACGTAGGGTCGCGGCAGCTCGGGCGCCTGCGTGGAGCCGAGGAAGGGTTCGAAGGGCAGGATTGACCGCGCCTGCTGGCCGGCCGTGATCACGAGCGGCGTGCGGTTGCGAAAGGCCGTGAAGATGTTGCCCATCGCATGGCCGACGCCGGCGGCGGAGTGCAGGTTGACGAAGGCCGCGTTGTGCGTGGCCTGCGCATATCCGTCTGCCATGCCCACGACCACAGATTCCTGCAGGCCGAGCACGTAGCGGAAGTCTTGCGGGAAGTCGATGAACATCGGCAGTTCCGTCGAGCCCGGGTTGCCGAACACGCTGGTCATGCCGAATGCGCGCAGCAGCCTGAAAACGGCGTCGCGCACGGTCAGGGGGCTGCCGACCAGGACGGGTGCTTGCGCGGGAAGTTCGACGCGTCGGTCCATGAATGCTCCTAGGTGAGGTCCGCAGTTTTGCGGTTCGCGTGGTATTCATCAATACAATGAAATGTCTAGAGCACAATAAGCAGTATGCATACTGAAAAGCTGGACATGAACCTGCTCCGCCTGTTCGAGGCGGTGTACCGCCTGGGCAGCGTGAGCCGCGCCGCCGATGCGCTGGGGCTGTCGCAGCCGGCGGCCAGCCAAGGCCTGACGCGACTGCGGCTCGCCTTGGGCGATGCGCTGTTCGTGCGTGCCAACGGCCGCATGCGTCCGACGCTGCGCGCGGAGCGGCTCGCAAGCGTCGTCCAGCCCGCCGTGGCCGCCATCGAGGATGTGCTGCGGGACGAAGACACCTTCGACCCCTCACGCTCGCGCATGACCGTCCGGCTGCACATGAACGACATCGGGGAGGCCCGGCTGCTGCCGGAACTGATGGAGGCCTTGCACCGCCAGGCACCCGGCATACGGGTGCATACGACGCCGCTGCCGCACGGGGAGATCACCGATGCCCTCGAAACCGGAGCCATCCATTTCGCGCTCGGGTTTCTGCCCTCGGTCAGCGGAACGGAGCGCGTCGACCTGCTGCGCGACCGCTACGCGGTGGTGGTGCGGGCGGGACATCCGATGGCCAAGAGCACCAAGGCGGCGGATGCCCGCATGACCATTCAGGATCTGCGGCGCCTGGAGTACGTGGCCGTGCGCTCGCACTCGGAGACCTTCCGCATCCTGCAGCAACTCGGGCTCGATGGAAGGCTGGTGCTCAACTCGGCGCATTTCCTGGCACTGCCGGCGATCATCGCGCGCACCGATTTTGCTGTCGTGATGCCGCAGGCGATCGCGCGCAGGTTCATCGAGCCGAAGCGCTATGCGGTGCTCCCGGCGGAGCTTCCCCGCAGCGCCTTCACGGTGTCGCTGCACTGGAGCCGCCGCTTCGAATCGGACCCGGCGCACCACTGGATGCGGAATCTCTTCATCGGTCTTTTCAAAGACTAGGGACGCTGATGGCGGAATGATGCGGAGGCATGCAGCAACTGCTGCAGAAGCTGTCGGCCAGATGCACATGCCTTCGGTCGCTTCGCTGAGGGCGGTGGCCTATCAGCATGGACAGCGATCTGCGTTCAGACGAGTCCCATAGGACACAAAGTGTCCTATAATGACGTTCCTTCATCAGACCGGCTGGATCGCCGTTATCAAGGAGCGTCTTACATGCTTACTGCAGCAACCCACCAACAGCGGCTCGACGAGCGAGAGGTCGTTCCTGCATGGACGGGCGTCGTTCGGCATCTGCACATCACGCCTCGGGCCTTCCTTCCCATGGAGTCCTTCGATGAGTTGACGCTCATTGCCGGCAAGGGCATCGAGGGAGACCGGTACATGATCGGCCGGGAGTCCGGCTTCTATTCCCACAAGCCGGAGGAGGGTCGGCAGATCACGCTGTTCGAGAACGAGACGCTGGAAGCCCTGGCGCGCGATGCAAAAATCCAGATGCTGCCCGAGGAGCATCGCAGAAACGTGACCGTGCAAGGGGTGCCGCTCAATCATCTCGTCGGCCGCCAGTTCTGGGTAGGGGAAACGCTTCTCGAAGCCACCCGGCTGTCCACGCCGTGCCGCCACATCGAGGAGATTCTCGGCAAGGCCGTGTTCGATCCATTGATCAACAGGTCGGGGCTCAACTGTCGGATTTTGAAGGGCGGCATCGTTCGCGTGGGCGACGCTGTCCACGGGTCGTGATATGCCGAAGGCGATCAAGCATCTTCAAGCTGTCGTTCGGGAAATCGATGAGCCTGTGCCGGGGGTCAAGCGGCTGGTATTGGCCGACCAGGACGGGTGGCGCCTGCCTGCCTTCAGGCCCGGAGCGCACATCGATCTCCATTTGGCCAGTGGGCTCGTGCGTACCTATTCGCTCTGCAACGATCCTGCGGACTGCAGGAGATATGTGGTTGCGGTCAAGCGCGAGGAAGCAGGGCGCGGCGGGTCATGCCACATACACGACGAGCTTCGTGCCGGCGAAGTCATCGGTGTTTCGGTGCCCAGAAGCGGGTTGGAGCTCTCGCCTACCGGGATGAACATCTTTGTCGCAGGCGGAATCGGCGTGACGCCGTTCGTGTCTGCCATCCTGGCACTGGAGCGTGAAGGCCAGTCGAACTACCAGCTGCACTGGGCCAGCATGGGAGAGCCGAGCCTGATCGACATGCTGGCGCCGGCGGTAAAAGGTGGACGGGTCCACTTGTACAACACGCTCGAGGTCGATCCGCCCGACATCCAATTCATCGTGGAGGGCGCTGGCCCGGATGCGAAGGCGTTTTGCTGCGGACCCACCGGGATGCTCGATGCATTCGAATCCGCTGTCGCCGAGTGGCCTGAAAGCCGCAAACATGTGGAGCGATTCACGGCGCCCAAGCTTGCTCCAACCCTGAACGCGCAGCCATACACCGTAGTGCTGAGCAAGAGCGGTCGCGAGATGGAAGTGCGGCCCGAGGTGGGACTCCTGGCCACGTTAGAAGCGGTGGACGCCGATATCTCCGTGTCATGCGCAGGCGGCATCTGCGGCGCATGCCGTACGCGCTGGACCGAGGGACCGCCGATCCATCACGATCGCGTGTTGAGCGCCCAGGAGCGCGCCCATGAAGTGATCATCTGCGTTGCGGGGTGTGCAGGGCACCGCCTGGTGCTCGACATCTAGGATGCGGGCGACACACTCGTGCCAGAATCGGGCCCCGCAGCAATTTCCAGAGGTTTGCAAGCAGCCGATCGGCCTGCCACAGACCCATTCAAAGCCTTGGCACTACATCTCAAGTATCTGCGCGTCCAAAGCGGACTGACGCTGGAGAATCTGGCTCGAGACTCAGGGCTCACGCGCAGCTATTTGTCGAAGATCGAGCGGGGCGTATCCACCCCGTCGATCGAATCGGCGCTCAATATCGCCAAGGCCCTGGGCGTGACGGTGGACCGGCTCTTCGGACAACAGCCGGAGGAAGACGTCGTTTCGATCGTCCGAGGCAATGGATCCATTGCGGGAGATCCCACGACGCATCTCTCGCTGGTCGCGGGCCTTCGCAACGATCGCGTGATGCGGGCATTCATCGTGCGGCCGGGAAAAATCCAGAAGCGCGGCCGGATCATGAGCCACCACGAGGGCGAGGAAATCCTCTTCGTTCTGACCGGCCACATCGAGATGCAGATCGGGGCTCGTAAGGAACGCCTGGAACCCGGCGACTGTGTGCAGTTCGACTCCACCATTCCGCACAAGCTCACGGCGCTCACCGACGAACCGGCTTCGGCCCTTGTCGTGATTGCCGCCACCGCATAGGTCCTGGGGCGGGTCGCCCCTCAGCCTGAACCCCGGCCTCAAAGGGACGGCGCGAGCACCCCGTCCGAAGAGAATCGCCGCAGCGTGGGCGCCGGCTTCAGCGGCGCTCCGGTGAGCTGCTGCACGGATTCAAGCGATGCACCCTCGAAAAGCGCCTGCACCACAAATCCATCGGCGGTGACGTCGATGATCGCGAGGTTCGTGAACACCTTGGCCACCACACCCACTGCCGTGAGCGGCAAGGTGCAACGCTCGACCAGGCGCGGCTGGGCGTCGCGCGTGGTGTGTTCCATCATCACCCAGATCTGCTTTGCTCCCACGGCAAGATCGATGGCACCGCCGATGGCTGGCGGTGCACCGTTCAGGTCGCCTGTGGTCCAGTTGGCTAGGTCGCCGTGCTGGGAGACCTGGAACGCACCGAGGATGGCGATGTCGAGGTGGCCTCCGCGCATCATCGAAAACGACAGGCTCGAGTCGAAGAAGGAGCCGCCCCGGGCGAGGGTGACGGGCATCTTTCCGGCATTGATCAGGTCCAGGTCTTCCTCTCCCTCGGCCGGTTTGGGCCCGACGTTGAGAATGCCGTTCTCGCTATGGAGCATGACCGAGGTATCGGAGGGAAGATAGTCCGCCACGCTCGTCGGCGCGCCGATGCCGAGGTTGACGAACCCTTGCCTGGGAAGCTGGTGGGCGACCAGGCGCGCGAGTTCCAGTCTGGTGAGAGAGTTCATGCGGGCCTCGAGAGAAAGACGCGGTCGACGAAGATGCAGGGGGTGATGACGCCTTCGGGATCGAGCTCGCCGGGCTCCAGGAGTTCGTCGACCTCGACCGCAACCACCTCGCCGGCAGTGGCCATCACCACCGAGTGGTTTCGTGCCGTCTTGTTGTAGTTCAGGTTGCCGAGCACGTCCGCCTGCCGGCCCTTGAGCAGCGAGAACTGTGCGCGCAAGGGCTTCTCCAGAAGGAACTCGCGGCCGTCGACCACGACCTTCTGCTTGCCCTTCTCGAACACGGTGCCTACACCCGTCGGCGTGAGGAATCCGCCAAGGCCCGCACCGCCGGCCCGGATGCGCTCGACCAGCGTGCCCTGCGGGACCAGTTCGAGTTCGACATCGCCGGCCCGGTATTGGTCGGCGAACACGTCCGCGCTTCTCGGATAGGAACAGATGATCTTGCGGACGATGCGCGCACCGAACCACAGCGAGAGGTCCTGGCCACCGGAGCCTGCGTTGTTGGAGATGACGGTCAGTTCGCGCACCTTAAGGTCCAGCACCGCCTCGATCATCCCGCGCGGAACGCCCGCGCCGCCGAATCCGCCGACCATCACCGTGTCTCCGTCGCGCAAGCCGGCTACCGCGGCGCTCGCATCCTTGACGACCACATTTCTCATCGATCAGATTCCTTTTGCGCGGGCGAAGGCCCGTAGTCTTTGGCCAGGCCCTTGGCGATGCGGTCGAGCAGCATCTGGTTGGTGCCGTCGCCGAATGCCGCCAGCCGTGTTTCGCTCGACAGCATGGCAAGGCGGTGATCGGCGCTCGCGCCGGTGGCGCCCATTGCACGCTGGCACTGATCGAGTGCCCAGACGGCCACGTCGACGGCGAACTTTTTTGCCTGGGCGGCTAGCGTCAGAGCCGCCTTTCCTGTTTGCACGGCGATCGCCGCGCGCAGCACGAGGGCATTGGCCGCCTCCAGGCGCAGCGAGACCTCCGCGAGCTCCCACCCGAGTCCCTGGTGCCTGAGCAGCGGCTTGCCGAAGGCTTGCCTTGATTCCGCGTAGCCCACCGTCTCTGCCAAGGCCGCCTTGGCAGCGGCGACGCACATTGCCGCGACATGAACGCGTGCGGCATTGACCGATGCCATGGAAGACTTGAACGCCTGCCCCGGTGGGTCGAAGAGACACCAGTCGGGAACGAAATAATCCTGGAAAACCAGGGATGCGAGGCGGAAGGAGCGGGCGCCCGGCATCACGGGTTCATCCCTTCGCAGCGTCGGCCCGTCAACCAGCGGCACCAGAAAAGACGCGATATCGCCGGCCTCCGCGCCGACTGGGTCTTCAACTCTTGCAAGCAGGTTGGCGCATTGGATGATGGAACCGTTGGTGATCCACGACTTCGTGCCGCTGATCAGCCATCCGCCGTCCACGCGCCGTGCCTTTGTCTTCAGCGCGGCCAGATCGCTGCCGCCGTCGGGCTCGGACATGGCTGGGGCGCACAGCGTTCGCCCGCCCAGCATGGCGGCCAGGAGCTCGGCACGTTGCTTCTCGGAGCCGAAGCGCGCCACGCGAGTCACGGAGCCCTGCAGGTTGTTGATGGCAAAGGCGGCGGCAAAACCATGCTCCGCCATCGTCTGCGCCACGCGAATCTTGCAGAGGAACGAGGCGTCGTGGCCGCCGAATTCCCTTGGCGTTTGAAGCCCCAGGAAGCCTTCCTTTGCCCACCTGTCGATCCATGAGGCATCGTAGGCGCGGCCCTGCGTGTGCGACTCCAGGAGGTGGGCGCTGAATTCGCCGCGACAGAAGTCGCCGGCGGATTGAACGAGCGCTCGCTCCGCCGCGGGCAGTCTCTCGTCGTATAGGTCGTAGAAGTTCATCGGATCGAATACCGGGCAGTCGGTCAGCGGGCCAAAGGAGTCGTCATCGTTTTCGCCCAATCGTTCCAGAACACGATCTCCTTGGCCACCTGCTTGGTATACAGATCGGGTGTCGACACCTTCACCGGAACGGCGCCGAGCGTCTCCAACTGCGCCAGGAACTCGGGGCTCGTCACCACCTTGTCCAGCGCCGCCGCGATCTTCTGGACGACGGGACCCGGCGTGCCGGCAGGCGCCGCAATGCCGAACCAAGGCGAAAGGTCGATCGGCTTGCTGCCAGCTTCCTGGAGCGTGGGAAGGTCCGGGAACGCGGGCGAGCGCTCCGGCGCGGCGACCGCAAGGGCCTTGATCTTTCCGGCCCGGATGTGCTGGGCGACTGTCGCCTCGGTGAAGAAGCCGACCTGCACCACGCCGGCCATGAGATCGGTGATGGGTTGCGCGCCGCCCTTGTAGTTCACGAATGTGAGCTGCGTGCCGTTGCGTGCATCGAACAGCGTTCCGCCGATGTGCGATGTCGCGCCGAAGGTGCCGCCGAAATTCAGCTTCCCGGGGTTTGCCTTCGCGTAGGCAATGAGTTCCTTGATGCTGTTGACCGGCACGTCGGGATTCACGACGACGAGATTGCGCTGCTTGGCGACGTTCCTGACGTAGGCAAAGTCCTTGAGCTGGTCATAGGAAAGCGTCGGGTTGAGGGCTTGCCCGCGCGTCTGCGAGGACTCCACCGCGACGAGCAGGGTGTAGCCGTCCGGCTTCGACTTGGCGACGGCATCGGCGCCGATGACGCCGCCGGCACCTGCGCGGTTGTCAACGATGACCGTGCCGTTGAGCTCTTTGCCGAGGCCCTGCGCAATCACGCGCGCAATGATGTCCGTGGGGCCCCCTGGCGGGAAACCCGCAACGAGCTTGATCGGCTTTGACGGATACGGCTCGTCGGCCAGCGCGGTAGTGATGGCCAGGCAGGCGAGGCTGGCGGCGACAAGCCATTTCTTGATGGAGCGGGGCTTCATGGGGCTTCCTTCTGCAGAAGTGAGGAGGTGGTAGAAGTATTTGCTACAGGACACATTGTGTCAATTAGGACTCTAGTAGGGGTTTACGAGCAAGACTTGGGCCTGCAATCAAGTCTAGAGAAATCTGCAGATTCAATCCGTCGCCCCTGCAATGAGGTGCAGATCGCCCAATGAAAGTGCATGCGTGTTCGCATGTTGGTGCGGCTTCGGCGGATGCGCGCATGCCTTCGAGAAAGCAGTGGATGATCTCTAGACGATCGGTCTAGAATTGCTGCATGACAGAAAAACCCAAAACGGCCGTGGCGCGCGGCAGGCGGCCTTCGCCGGCGTATGCGGCAACGCGTGATGTACTGATCCGATGCGGGATGGAGCTGCTCACCGAGCAGGGCTTCAGTTCGACGGGCCTGGATGCCGTGCTGAAGCGGGCGACCGTGCCCAAGGGCTCGTTCTATCACTACTTCGCGAACAAGGACGCGTTCGGAGCGGCCGTGATGGAGGCGTACGACGACTACTTCAAGCGCAAGCTCGACCGGTGGCTGCTGAACCAGGAACGTGCACCGCTCGATCGGCTTGCCGACTTCATTGCCGATGCATCGCGAGGCATGCGCAAGCACCGCTTCACGCGGGGATGCCTTGTCGGCAACCTGAGCCAGGAACTGGGTGCCCTGCCTTTGGATTTTCGCGAACGCCTCGACGCCATTCTTGTCGGCTGGCAAGAGCGGGTGGCTTGCTGCCTGCGAGAGGCTCAGTCCGCAGGAACCATCTCGGCAACGCTGAATGTCGAGCAGCTCGCCGAGTTCTTCTGGATCGCCTGGGAGGGTGCCGTGCTCCGAGCCAGGCTGGTGCAGTCGGACCGGCCCCTGGTCACCTTCATCGAGGCATTCCTGTCCAGCCTGGGTGTACCCGCCCAAACGTCGCCCCGCCACGCGGCGGATCACTGATTTATTACTGGAGCGAAAACATGTTCAAAGGCATCGTCGTGGAAAAAGACGCGGAAGGCTACCGCGCCTCGCTGGCCGAAATCGATGAAAACCGCCTGCCCGCGGGCGACGTCACGGTCCGCGTCGAATTCAGCACGCTGAACTACAAGGACGGCCTGGCCATCACCGGAAAGGGCCCTGTGGTCCGGAGCTTTCCCATGGTGCCGGGCATTGACTTTGCGGGCGTGGTGGAGCAGAGCGACCATCGCGAATTCAAGCCGGGCGACACGGTGGTGCTCAACGGCTGGGGCGTTGGCGAAGCGCATTGGGGCGGGCTTGCACAGCGGGCGCGCGTGAAGGGCGACTGGTTGATTCCGCTTCCGAAGCGTTTCAGCACCAGGGATGCCATGGCCATCGGGACCGCGGGGTACACCGCCATGCTGTGCGTGATGGCTCTGGAGCGCCACGGCCTCAAGGCGGGCGATGGGCCAGTGCTCGTGACGGGGGCGAACGGCGGCGTGGGAAGCGTTGCGATCGCCCTCTTGGCCAAGCTCGGGTACACGGTCACCGCGTCCACGGGGCGGCTGGACGAATCCGATTATCTGCGGCGGCTCGGGGCCAGCGACGTGATCGATCGCAAGGAGTTGAGCGAACCGGGCAAGCCGCTGCAGAAGGAGCGCTGGGCCGCCGCCGTGGATTCGGTTGGCAGCCACACGCTGGCCAATGTATGCGCGCAGCTTCGATACAACGGCGTTGTCGCTGCGTGCGGCCTGGCGCAGGGGCTCGACCTGCCTGCGTCGGTTGCGCCGTTCATCCTCCGCGGGGTAAGCCTCATCGGCGTTGATAGCGTGATGCGGCCAAAGGCCGACCGTGTCGCGGCGTGGGAGCGGCTGGCGCGCGATCTGGATGGTTCGATCCTGGAAGACATTGCGGCCGAGATCGCGCTGCCGCAAGCGATCGACGCAGCCGCCCGGCTCATGCGGGGCGAGATCCGGGGCCGCCTGATCGTCGACGTGAACGCGTCTTAAGAGAAGGACGTTCATGACGTACAGAGTTGCCGAGGCCATCCTCGACAGCATGGTCGCGCATGGTGCGGACCGTGCATTCAGCGTTCCCGGTGAAAGCTTCCTGGCGCTCCTGGACGCGCTTCACGCGCGAGAGGATTTCGATCTGGTGACATGCCGCCACGAAGGCTCCGCGGCGCTGGCCGCGATTGCGGACGCCAAGTTGACGGGCCGCGCCGGCATCGTCATGGCGAGCCGGGGCCCCGGGGCGTTCAATGCTGCCATCGGCGTTCACGTGGCGGCCGAAGAGGCCGTTCCGCTGATCCTACTGATAGGCCAGGTCGAAACGCCGAACCTGGGCCGCGGCGCCGTTCAGGAAATCGATTCCAGCAAGGCTTTTTCCGGCTTGCTGAAATGGTCGGGGCGCATCGACAAGGCGGCAAGCGTCGCCGAAGTGATGGCCCGCGCCTTTGCCGCGGCGGTCTCGGGAACGCCGGGACCGGTCGCTGTCGAGTTGCCCGAAGACGTGCTCACCGAACTGGTCGAGCGGCAGCCCGCGCGGGTTCACGGTGTCGCACGCGCCGAGGCGACCCTGGAGGATGCCGCGCGCGTGCACGAGCTGATTTCCAAGGCCAGCCGGCCGATCCTGATCGTGGGTGGTGAGTGCCGGACAGATGATTTCCGCAACGAGCTCCAGGCGCTCGTCGGCCGGTGGAACATTCCCGTTGCCGTCACCAACAAGAACCAGGACCAGTTCTCCAACACAGACCCTCGCTGGATCGGCCAACTGAGCTTCTTCACCTCGCCCGCGCACACGGCGCTTTTCAGCGAGGCCGACCTGATCATTGCCCTCGGCAGCCGCATGGGCGACGTGTCGTCCCTGGGGTTTGCCTTTCCGCGGCAAGGCACCAATCCGCAGAAGTTCGTTCACGTGTATCCCGATCCGTCGATGATCGGGCGCCACTTCGCCACGGAACTGCCAATTGTCTCGACGGCGCATGGCTTCGTGCGTGCCGCATTGCGCCATGGCGGCTCCAGGGCGGTGTCGAGCCAGTGGCTCGAGCGGGTGCGCGCAGCGGCCGACCGTGCGCACGGCTGGCAACCAGAGAACGTCGTGGCAAACGACGTCCTGGGCCACACGATCATGGCAATCGCACGGTTGGCCCGGAACGATGCAGTCTTGACCACCGACTCGGGCAACTTTGCAGCCTGGGTTCACCGCATCTTCAAGATGACGCCGGCGAACCGGCTGCTCGGTTCGGCATGCGGAGCCATGGGAACCGGTGTTCCCGCGGGTGTCGCGGCTGGCCTGCGCCATCCGGGGCGAGAAGTCCTCGCCTTTGTCGGCGACGGCGGATTTCTCATGAGCGGCAATGAACTGATCACCGCGGTCGACAGAAGGCTGAACCTGCGCGTGGTGGTGTCCAACAACGGGTCATACGGCACCATCCGCACCCACCAGCAGCGGCACTTTCCCCATCGCATCAGCGGCACCGACCTGGCGAATCCCGGCTTCGCAAAACTTGCCGAGGCATTCGGCGCCCGCGGATTCAGGATCGAGCACTCCAGGGATGCCGCAGGCGTCGTCGAACAAGCGATGGGCGTCGAGGGACCGGCGTTGATCGAAGTCTGCAGCGATCCGGACATGTCGGTGGAACGCTCCCTCAAGTGGGAGTGAGCGCAGGTCCGTTGATTCGAGAGGTCGTCGCGCGAAGCTCATAGCTGCTATGAGCTGTGCTGCATGGTGTGCTGTGCCGCAGCCCAGGATACTTTGTGTCATTACAAAGACACGGAGACACACCACATGACTGAAGACTTGCGGTCCAAGGACTACTTCGACGATCGTGCCACCCAGGACATGGCCAGGCACCTGGTGTCACCTCGCCGGACCATGAAGGAGACCCTGGCCTGCGCTTGCCGGATTCTTGCCATGACGGGGCAGGAAGCGGGTCTTGCAGGCCAGATCAGCGCGCGCTCCGACAGGGCAGGCGCGTACTGGACGCTCAGGTTCGGGCTCGGCTTCGACGAAGCCACGCCGGACGACTTCATCGAAGTCGATGGCGACCTGAACACGCTGACGGGCAGCGGCATGCCGAACCCTGCGACGCGTTTCCATCTGTGGGTGTATGAGGCGCGGCCCGACGTTCAGTCCATCGTCCATACGCATTCGCCCTGGGCCTCCGCGCTCGCTGCAGCCAGGCAGCCGTTGGTCATCGCCCAGATGGACATGACCCCCCTGCATGACGATTGCGCGTTCCTCGCAGAGTGGCCGGGGGTGCCCATTGCGGATGATGAAGGCGTCATCATCTCGCGGGCGCTGGGATCGAAGCGAGCCATCGTCCTGGCGCATCACGGCTACCTGACGGCCGGAAAGACGACACAGGAAGCCACCTACCTGTCGGTATATCTCGAGCGTGCCGCACGGATGCAGCTGCGGGCCCAAGCCGCCTTCGGCCCTTTGACGCCGGTGGACGACACGCTGGCCCGCGAGGCGCACGACTATCTGCTGAAGCCTTCGATCGTGAACAGCACCTTCGACTATTGGTGCCGGCAGGCCGAAGCAGGCTCGGCGCCGCGGCTCGCTGGTCGGCCGCGCCCCTAGATCACTCGCCCGACCCCTGCGCCTTGAGTCCGATGGACATGCTCCGGCATGTACGTCCCGGACCTCGTTCGCCCGCCCGCCCTCTACGCCCAGCGTCCACGCCGAAAAAAACCCGTTCCACAGAAAGATCGCCATGAAACTTGTCCGCCTTGCGGCCGCCGCCCTGATGGGCCTTTGTCTCTCAGGCATGGGCCATGCCGGCCAAACATTCGACACGGTGAAGAAGCGCGGCTTCGTGCAGTGCGGTGTCTCGACGAACCTCCCCGGATTCGCATTCACCGACAGCAAGGGGGAGTGGCAGGGCATCGACGTGGACACCTGCCGTGCGATTGCAGCCGCGATGTTCGGCAATGCGACCAAGTTCAAGGTCATCCCACTCACCACGCAAGCACGCTTCACTGCGCTGCAGTCCGGCGAGGTCGACGTCCTGACGCGCAACACCACCCAGACGATGTCGCGCGATACCACACTGGGCCTGATTGGCGTTGGCGTGAACTTCTATGACAGCCAAGGCATCATGGTGACCAAGGATGCCAATGTCAGCAGCGCGAAGAACCTGGCTGGCGCCACCATCTGCGTCCTGCCGGGGACCACCACCGAACTGAACCTCACCGACTGGTTTCGCGGTCTCAAGCAAAGCTTCAAACCGGTGCTGCTGGACACCGTCGACGAGATCAAGCGCGCGTTCGCGGCGGGCCGCTGCGATGGCATCACGATGGACAAGTCGCAGCTGGCGCTGGCGCGTATCGCCTTCGGAACCACAGACAAGTATGTGATCCTGCCGGAGCCGCTGTCCAAGGAGCCTCTCGGACCGATGGTCCGCCAAGGCGATGAAGCCTGGTTCAACGTCGTGCGCTGGTCGCTCAATGCGCTTCTGGAGGCGGAGGAATACAACCTGACGTCCAAGAACGTCGACGAGATCGCAAAGGGCAGCATCCCGCCCAACATCCAGCGGATCCTCGGCACCTCTCCTGGCATGGGCAAGGGGCTCGGGCTTGACGACAAGTGGGCATACAACATCATCAAGCAGGTTGGCAACTACGGTGAGATGTTCGACCGCAGCCTGGGCGCTGGGAGTCCGATGAAGCTTGATCGCGGCCTGAATGCCTTGTACACGAAGGGAGGCTTGATGTACGGGTGGCCCATTCGATAGCCCACACTTGAGCGACAGGCACTCGACCTCCCCATGAGTTCACACCACCGCGCTCCGCTCAAGTTCAGCTGGAACAATCCGGCGTTCAGGGCACTTGCCTATCAGTTCGTCGTCGTGGGGCTGGCCGCGCTCGTCGCGTACTACCTCGTCTCCAACACCTTGCATAACCTCGCGACGCGCAACATCGCGACTGGTTTTGCATTTCTGGAAAGAGAAGCGGGGTTCGCCATCGGCGAGTCACTGATCGAGTATTCCCCGTCGGACACCTACGCCCGTGCCATTCTCGTGGGGCTTGCCAACACGCTGCGGGTCTCCGCCGTTGCGCTGGTATTGGCCACGATGCTCGGCGTCATTGTCGGGATCGCGAGGTTGTCGAGCAATTGGCTCATCGTGCGGCTGGCAAGTGCATACGTCGAACTGATCCGCAATGTACCGCTTCTGCTGCAACTGTTGATCTGGTATGCCGTCATCGGGGAACTTCTACCGGGTCCGAAGGCAGCCTTTCACCCGCTTCCAGGCATCTACCTGTCGAACCGCGGCATGCTGATGCCCGCAGTCGACGGACCGGCCGTTGCGGGAATTCTTTGGGGATTGGTGATCTCCGTACTCACGATCGTGGCAGTTGGCCGATGGCAGCGCTCCAGCCGGCGCCGGACCGGCGCCCAATCGAGACTTTGGCCTTTCGCCCTGATGCTCTTGCTGCTGATGCCAACGGTCGGCTGGCTGCTCGGAGGGCGCGAATTTCATCTCAGCATTCCTCACCAGAGCGGATTCAACTTCGAGGGAGGCTGGGCGCTCTCTCCCGAGCTGTTCGCGCTGCTGGTCGGGCTCGTCACCTACACCGCCGGGTTCATTGCAGAGATCGTCCGCGCCGGCGTCCAATCGGTGAGCCATGGCCAATGGGAGGCGGCACAGACGCTCGGGCTTCCGCGGTCGCGCGTGCTTCGGCTCGTGATCCTGCCCCAGGCGCTTCGCGTCATCGTTCCCCCCACGACGAGCCAGTACCTGAACCTGGTCAAGAACAGCTCGCTCGCCGTTGCGATCGGCTACCCCGACCTGGTTTCCGTCGTCAACACGGTGTTGAACCAGACCGGCCAGGCGATCGAGGGCGTCCTGATCATCATGGCCGCCTTCATGACTGTGAGCCTCACAGTTTCGCTGTTGATGAATTGGTACAACAAGCGCATTGCGCTGGTGGAAAGATAAGCATGAGCACCACCACCCATACGGACCGGCCCGCCTTGCAGGCGCCGCCCAGAGTCCAGGCCAGGCTCATCACCAGGTTGCGGCAAAGCCTCTTCCAGTCTCCGGCGAGTGCGGTCTTGACCATCCTGACGATCTGGCTCGTCCTGATGTTGGCACCGCCACTTGCGCAGTGGCTGCTGGTCAAGGCCAGCTTCCAAGCTCCCGACGCCCAGGCCTGCAGGGAGGCGGGCGGGGCTTGCTGGGCGTTCATCCGGGAAAAATATCGGCTGATTCTCTTCGGCGCCTATCCGCATGCCGAGCAATGGCGGCCGTTGCTGGCGACGGCGCTGCTCGTCGCTTCGATCGTGTGGACCGCCACCCGCCGGCTGGCCGGACTCCAGATCGTCGGGCTGTGGGTGTTCACGATCCTGGCCGTGGCGACCTTGATGTGGGGTGGCTTCCTCGGTCTGGTCTTCGTCGAGAACACGCGCTGGGGCGGCTTGCCCTTGACGCTCATCCTTTCGACATTCGGGATCGCGTGTGCCTTTCCCATCGGCATCCTGCTCGCCCTGGGACGCCGCTCCCGGATGCCGGCCATCAAGGCAATGTGCGTCGCATATATCGAGCTGATACGCGGCGTGCCGTTGATCAGCCTGCTGTTCCTGTCGTCGGTGATGCTGCCCCTGTTCTTGCCAGAGGGCCTCAGCATCGACAAGCTGTTGAGAGCACAGCTGGCGATCATCTTCTTCGCGGCGGCCTACGTTGCGGAGATTGTCCGCGGCGGACTCCAGGCCATCCCCAAAGGTCAATACGAGGGCGCCGAGTCCATCGGATTGAGCTACTGGCAGCAGACACGCAAGATTGTCCTGCCTCAGGCCCTCAAGGTCGTGATTCCGCCGCTCGTGAGCACCTTCATCGCACTGTTCAAGGACACCTCCCTTGTCGTCATCATCGGAATCTTCGACCTGACGCAAGCAGCGAAGGCGGCCCTTTCGGACCCGGCTTGGACAGGCTTCGGCGTAGAGGCCTACCTGTTCATCGGCCTGATCTATTTCGTCTTCTGCTATTCCATATCGAGGTACAGCCGGTCCCTCGAACGGAATCTGAAGCGCTAGCGTCCAAAGGGGACATCAATGAGCGAAGTCATCGTCAGTCTGCAAAAAGTCAACAAATGGTATGGGGACTTCCATGTCCTGCAAAACATCGATCTGAACGTGCGGAGGGGAGAGCGGATCGTGATCTGCGGGCCCTCCGGCTCGGGCAAGTCCACGATGATCCGCTGCATCAACCGGCTCGAGGAGCATCAGTCGGGGCTCATCACTGTGGATGGCGTTGAACTGATCCACGACCTGAAGCGCATCGAGGCCATCAGGAAGGAAGTCGGCATGGTATTCCAGCACTTCAACCTGTTTCCTCACCTCACCGTTCTGGAGAACCTCACGCTAGGACCGACGTGGGTTCTGAAGAAACCGCTGGCCGAAGCGCAGGCGATCGCAATGAAGTACCTGGAGCGGGTTCGCATACCCGACCAAGCGCACAAGTATCCCGGCCAATTGTCCGGAGGGCAGCAGCAGCGTGTCGCAATCGCAAGATCGCTATGCATGTCGCCCAAGGTCATGCTGTTCGACGAGCCCACTTCGGCGCTTGATCCGGAGATGGTCAAGGAAGTGCTCGACGTCATGGTGAGCCTGGCCGAGGAGACGAAGATGACCATGCTCTGCGTGACGCACGAGATGGGCTTCGCCCGCAAGGTGGCGGACCGGGTCATTTTCATGGACCGAGGGGAGATCGTCGAAGAGAACGTTCCCGAGCTGTTCTTCGGCATCCCACAGACAGATCGCGCCCGCCAATTTCTGAACCAGATCGTCCACTAGGCGCTGCCGCTGCTGCCGGCTTGTTTTTATCGACAGAGTCAAAAATGAAAGATCAAGCATGAAAGAGGATTCGCAAGGTCTGGGATTCCAGACGCGCGCGCTGCATCATGGTCATGACAGATCCGATCCCTACGGAGCCGTTTCTCCGCCGATCTACATGACGTCCACCTTCGCCTTCGACAACACGGCGGAGGCGGCAGCAGTGTTCTCTGGAGAAAGCGACCGGTACGTCTATGGTCGGCAGCACAACCCGACGCAGCACCTCCTGGAGACGAGGCTCGCAGAGCTCGAAGGTGCCGAGGCCGCGCTGGCCACCGGCTCAGGCATGGGGGCCATCTGCTCCACCTTGCTCACGCTCCTGTCGGCCGGAGACGAGTTGATCGTGCATCACACGATGTACTCGACGGCGACCTCATTGGTCGATGAAGGCCTGCCGCGCTTCGGGGTGAAGGTCACGAAGGTCGACCTCACCAAGCCTGAGAACCTCAAGAAGGCCTTGTCCGACCGGACACGGCTGGTGTACTTCGAAACGCCGGTGAACCCGACGGCTCAGCTCTTGAACATCAAAGAGCTGGCCGAGGTGGCGCACAGCCGTCCTGGTGTTCGGGTCCTCGTCGATTCGACCTTCGGATCGCCCGCCCTGCAGCGGCCGATCGAGCACGGTGCCGACCTCGTGGTGCACTCCATGACGAAGTACATCAACGGGCACGGCGATCTGCTCGCCGGAGTCGTGCTCGGAGATCTGCCCACGATCAAGCGGATCAGGTCGGCAGGCCTCAAATACATGACTGGCGCGACGCTCTCGCCCATGCTGTGCTTCCTGGTCCTGCGCGGACTGAAGACGTTGACGCTGCGGATGCGGCAGCACAGCGAGAGCGCGTTGAAGGTTGCTCGCATGCTGGACTCTCATCCGGCGGTGAAGCTCGTGCGATACGCCTACCTCGAAGGCAGCCCCGATCGTCCACTCGGCCTCTCGCAGATGAGTGCGGGTGGTGGGATGCTCTCGTTCGAGCTGCACGCCGGTGGCGACGGCGCCATTGCGATGATCGATCGGTTGAAGCTCATCTCCAGGGCCATCAGCCTGGGCGACACCGAAACCCTGATCACCCATCCCGGCACCCTGATCCTTGCGCGCCAGAAGGTCGAGCCTGCCGCGCGTCTCAGCGCTGGCGTGACGATGGACCTCATCCGGTTGTCTGTCGGGCTGGAAGATGTGGATGACCTCATCGCTGACCTTCGGCAGGCGCTGGACTCGTTGCAGTAGCGAGAGGCGCGGCCTTGCCCAAGGCGAACGTTGCGGCGCTGAAGAGATCGATTCGGGCTCCGCTCACACCCGTTCCCGGAACTGAGAAGATCAGGTCGAGCGTTGCAGTTGTTCGGCGACCTGCAAGGCGCAAGCGAGCAGGTCGGAGGTCAACGGTGCCATCGCCTTGCCTGTGCTGGAGATGGCCACCACCCGGCGGCGCAGTGCAGGACGCCCGATGGACACCTTGCGAAGGCCATAGTCGGCAAGGAGCCTGTCGGGAATGCGCGACGGCAAGATGCAATGACCCACCCCGGAGGAAACGAGCTTGAGCATGGCGTCTATCGTTTCTGCTTCGGCAACATAGGTGGCCTGCAGCCCGGCGCTGTGGATCATCCGCCTCAGGGCGTAGTGTGCTGGAAAGCCGACCAGGCGCAGGCTGAGGGTCGACAGGTCCTGGGACGATCCAAGGGGACTGCTGTCGAGGACGACCAGCGCCATTTCGTCCTCGAACAGCGGCTTCGATGTCAAAGTTCCGCAGTCCACCGCGGAGTCGTAGACGAAACCCAGGTCCGCCTTGCCGTTCTCGACCAGAGCGACGACTTCGGGTGAGCTGCGGCTGAGCAGAGAGAGATTCACATCCGGATGTGTGCTGACGAAGAGCGAGAACACTTCAGCGACGAAGTAGTAGCTGAGCGTATGGACCGTCGCCAAGCGGACAGTGCCGTGCGTAACCCCTTGCTGGCGCGCGCTGTCGACAGCACGGTCGATCTCTCTGAAGGCCGGCACCAGGGCGTCATAGAGTTTCGTGCCGGCTTCGGTCAGCTGGACGCCGCGACCCGTACGGACAAACAGTGGCTGGCCAAGGTTCGACTCGAGCGTGCCCAATTGCTTGCTCAATCCGGACTGTGTCTGGTCGAGCTTGTCGGCGGCCTTGGAGAGCGAGCCCAACTCCGCGATGCATAGGAAATACCGCAGCGGTCGGTCAAGTGTTTCGATCGCCATGGTGCTTCGTGGTTAATAGTTGTGTGCGTGATCGCATCGATAGCTGGCTGCCATGGGGCTGATCAGCCATCGGGGCTCTGCGCCGCGCTGCAACCATTATCGACACGATGACCGGCGACGGGAAGGAGCTGCTACGGGGCCCGCGCGTTCGGGCTGACCGCTCGCCCTGAGGTTCCGGCCCGTCACTCCGGCGATCGTTGACGACCCCTTCATCGGATCGTTTTACGGGCCCCGCGCCGTCCTGTTGGAGCGGCAGCATTGATGATGGAAGCCAGTCGCCGCGCGGCGTCCGCGATCTGATCGGCAGTGAATGCTCCCAGGCCCAAGATCAAACCGGAACGTTCGCTGCCTTCCGCGTACATGCGAGACACTGGTCGCACAGCCACGCCGGCTCTGGCAGCCTGAACGGAGACGGCTTGGTCATCAACGCCAGGCGCCAGCCAGAGCACCGAGTGCATGCCCTGATCGCTGGGCTGCAGCCATGCCAGGTCACCGGGAAGCAACTCCTGGAAAAGTTGTGCAAGCTGGCTGCGGCATTCCGCGTAGACGCCTCGGATCCGTCGGATGTGTCGATCCAGATGCCCTTCGGCGATGAAGGCCGCCAAGACGTGCTGATCGGCGCTTGGCGGATGACGGTCCAACAACATGCGAGCACCACAGAACGCCTCGACGAGCTTCGGAGGCACGATGGCATATCCGAGCCGCAGCGACGGAAAGAGGATCTTGCTGAATGTCCCCAGATAGACCACATGATCAGGGTCTAGGCCTTGCAACGCCGGAAATGGATGTCCCGCGTATCGCAACTCGCTGTCATAGTCGTCTTCCACCACCCAGGCTGCGTTGGTGCGTGCCCAGGTCAGCAGGGCGTTTCGGCGCGCCATGCTTAAGGGCATGCCCAACGGATATTGATGCGATGGGGTCACAAATGCGGCGCGCGCATCGGGTCTCAAGCGCAAGCCCTCATCGACGATCAAACCTTCTGAATCGACCGGCACGCGCACCATGCGACCTTTCGGCCCCAGGGTTTCCAATATTGCCGTGATGCCCCAATAGGCCGGGTTCTCGACCCACGCATAGTCTTCGTTGCCGAGAAGCACCAGGCAAGCCAGATACAGCCCTTGTTGAGTGCCGGTAGTCACAATGATTTGAGCAGGGTCGCAACGCACAGAGCGAGACCGTCGCACATATTCCGCGATCGCCTGGCGCAGAGGCAGGGCCCCCTGAGGGTCTCCATAGCCGCTTGGCATCCCCTTGCCGCGCGCGCGGATCTGGTTGCCCAGCCGGCGCCAGACCTCGCCGGGAGCGGCAGCTCCGGCAGGCACCGAAACAGCAAAGGGCACCGGTGGCAATGGCATGAACTGCCGAGCGATCTGGGCGAATGCCGCGGATGGCAAGGGCAATGAAAGCGGCTTGGCGCTCGCCTTGCCTTCGCGCGCGTCAGCACCAACCAATGGCATGTCAGCCAAGGATGCGGCGACGCGCGTGCTGCCACCTTGCTCGGCTTCGAGGAATCCTTCGGCAATCAGCTGTTCGAAAGCCTCGAGGACGGTGCCGCGCGCGACTCCCAGGGACTTGGCGAGCGCCCGCGTCGACGGGAGGATTTCGCCGGGTTGGAGGTCACCTCTCTTTACCGCCTGACGCAGCTTATGGGCAAGCTGACGTCCGAGACCGCCGGCCTTTCGGTCAAGTTGCCCGATCGCAGGAACTTCCGGCGTCTTGGCTGTTCGTGGCATGGATTCTGGTCTCCTGAGATAAGTGAATACTGGTCCATCTCACTGAACCTGAATACACCATACTACTTTTTGACGACGGCTTGTTTTGAAGCCGGCATGACATGAGCGAGGCACCCCATGACTGATTGCATAACCGAGAAGAACCAAGCCGTGGCCTTCAAGAGTTGGCTTTGTGTGCTCTGTGGATTCGAGTACCACGAAGAGCAAGGCCTGCCTGGCGAAGGCATCGCATCCGGAACCCGCTGGGAGGATGTGCCGAACGATTGGGTGTGCCCTGAATGCGGCGCCGGCAAAGCCGATTTCGAAATGATCGAGATCTGAATTGAGTCTGGTCGAAGCTTTCTTCCTCAGCAATCAATTAGAGAGATAGAGATATGTACGTTCCTGCCCACTTCGATGAATCGCGCCCTGAAGTTCTGCACGACCTGATCGCTAAGAATCCACTGGGCATTTTGTTTACACACGGCAAAAGCGGCTTGGATGCCAACCATATTCCGTTCGAGCTGGACGCCAAGGAAGGATCCCAGGTGGTGCTGCACTCGCACGTTGCGCGCAGCAACCCTGTGTGGCAGGACATCGTCAGCGGCGACGAAGTGATGGTTGTCTTTCGGGCTGGAGATTCCTACATCTCGCCCCAGTGGTATCCCAGCAAGCAAGAGTTTCACAAGCAAGTGCCCAGTTGGAACTACATCGTGGTCCATGCCTACGGGAGAGCCACGATTCGGGACGATGAGCGATATGTCCGCGGCATGGTGGCTCGGCTCACCCGCACTCACGAGGCGTCGCAACCAACGCCGTGGAAGATGACCGATGGTCCCAAGGATTACATCGACACGATGCTCAAGGCGATCGTCGGCATCGAGATCGAGGTAACCCGCTTGGTGGGCAAGGCCAAGCTGAGCCAGAACAAGGACGTACGCGATATTCAAAGCGCCGGGGAAGCCCTGAATGCGAAGGGCGAGCGGGTAATTGGTGACGCCATGTTGGCGTGCGCAGAAGCCAAGGCAGCACAGTAAAGACGGGCGCGAAGAGAAAGCCATGACCACTTGTCAAGAGCCCATCGTGATCGTTGGTGCAGGTCATAGCGGATCCCGAGCCGCTGCTGCTCTTCGCAAGCATGGTTGGACAGGCGGTATCGGCCTGATTGGTGAGGAGAGTTGCCTTCCTTACGATCGCCCCCCGCTGTCCAAGGCGGTGCTTCTAGGCAAGAAAACAGGCGAACAATGCGCCTTCTACGCCGACTCCTGGTACGCAGAGAATGAAATCGATCTGCAGCTTGCCCAAAGTGTCGTGCGCATCGATCGAGATGCCGCGCGCGTGATCTTAAAAGACGGGCGGGAGATCGCCTATCACCGGCTTCTGCTGGCGACTGGGGCGAGCGTCAATCCGCTCACAGTGCCAGGTTCGGATCTGAGTGGGGTATTGCCGCTGCGTACGCCCCAG
>Ga0157373_10000449_pt1 | contig 32565 bp, 59 predicted proteins | sample C65metaG_FD_113460 | JGI IMG/M metagenome (GOLD analysis project Ga0157373, IMG submission 113460) | Corn rhizosphere microbial communities from Kellogg Biological Station, Michigan, USA - C6-5 metaG | ecosystem: Host-associated > Plants > Roots > Rhizosphere > Soil | place: USA: Michigan... | reverse complement strand
TCGGGCCCCATGTACAACTTCCCGATGCCTACCGAAACGCTGCGGGGCCAGCTCGCCGAAGCCCAGCGGATGATCGACGCCGCATTGGACCTACACTGGCCGACTGACCACGCAGTTCAGGGAACGCTGCCTGACGGCAGTTACGGCTACATCGAGCCCGCTTGCACCACCTGCAGGGGCGCTGACGCGCACGGCGTGCCGTATCCGTGCGACACCGCGAAAGCGTTGGGGGTTACCGAATGAGCGTCTGGTGGTGGCCGCCGATCATCGCGGGATGTTTCACGGGAATCATTCTGTTGCGGCTCCTCATCCTGTGGATCTTGATCCGCTGACCTGCACAAACACCCAATCCAAGAAAACACCCGACACCCCCTTGCGGAACTCCGTGAGGGGGTGTTATGGTTGAGGGACCAAAGACCAACGACGACAGGACGAGATCATGCCTTACCTCACCAGCAACTACGGCGGCACCTTCCTTGACGACGCCGATAACCCCCTTGTCGAAATCGACGTTACCGCGGGGAAGTACGGATTCTCGGTTGAAGGCACCGTGCACCCGTACCGCAAGTACGCCGCTGACGGCTCGCCGAATGGCGATTTCTCGAACTTCGACTACACCATGAGCCGTGACGACATGATCGCCTACCGCGACATGCTCACCGAGATCATCAACAAGACGCGCTAGCGTTGCCTGTCCGGCTCCCGGAAGGGAGCCGGTAAGGGAGTGCTAGACTCCAGCAAAGACGAGAGGATGCATGATGGAACTCAAGGGTCAAACGGTCTACGTGGTCAACTCATTCGACAGGTACGACGCGCTTTCCGACTACCGAATTTTCGCTGACCACGCCGAAGCCATCAAGTACGAAGCGGAGGCCGACAAGCGCGAAAAGCGGTACGGAGGCCACGCTTACACCGATACCGTCACCATCAACTAGAACGGAGCACGACATGTCCAATGACGACTACGCAGACGCCGACAACTGCGGCTCATGCGGCGAACGCATTGAGCACTGCACCGAATCGGAGTAGCGCCATAGCTAACGCTGCCTGTGGCTCCTCCCTTGACAGGAGGGGAGGAGCCTAGGGGAACGTTGGACACGATGAAAGGATGTAAGATGGCTCGAAAAGTCCCCAAGCGCGACTACGGGCAGGCCAAGTCCGTCCCCGCGCGGCATACGGCGTCGAACTGGTCGCCGTTCGCTCCTCCGAAGGGGCAGCAGGACATCGCCGATAACGTCGAGTACACAGCCTTCGACCGCGTGAAGCGCGAATGGTTCACGCACAAGCCGAAGCGCTAGCAACGAGCCCCGCACCTTTCGGTGCGGGGTTTTGCTATACTCGGGGAACGACCACAGGATCACGACGAAAGGATATGACATGCCCGAATACATGACTGACGCGCGGCTAGCCGAGATTCGAGACGCTGAGTCCCGAAACCTCGCGAAGCTCTTCGACAGCACCGTTACCGAACTGCTCGCCGAAGTCGATCGCCTGCGCGCCGAGCTGACCGCAACCAAACGCGAACGTGACGACATCGCTACACGTTTCAGCGCGCGAGTCGTGATCGGCGAGACCATCGGCGAACTGATGGACAAGCATGACCGGCTTCGCGCCGAACTCAACAAGACCAGGCGCGAGTGCAAAGACATGCGCGATTCCCTCACGGATGAACGTGACACACTGCTGTCAGAGTTGCACGCAACCAAGACGGGTCGTTCCGAGAACAACGGCGTCGGGGATGTCGCCAAGCACATCCAGGCCGAGACCATCAATGATCTGCGTCTGAACTAGCCGTAACCCCCACCCGCAAGGGTGGGGGTTTCTGGTATGCTGGACCAAAGACACCATGACGAGAGGACACGAGCATGACGAACACTCGATGCGGTAGCTGCTCTTCGCTCTGCCCGACCTGCAACCCCAAGCCGAACGGGGGCGGGAAGTGACCACCGAAGACACACGTCACCATACTGCGCTCATGGCGGTAGCGGGGTGTTCTTCGAACCTGATTCAGTTCTGGTCGGAAACGAGCAACGACGGTCGTAATTACCTGCTATCTGAACTCGCGAAGTCGCTCCGCAATCTCGAATACGTCGAAGCGAAGCTGGGTCTGAGCATCGACGGACGACCGGACGGTAGTAGTGATGGGCAAGCCTGAGATCATCGGATACCAGGCGGACCCGCTCAACTGGTCAGCGCCGAGCCTGCCTTCTATCTCCATTGACGCGGATGGACTGTGGGTGGAGAGGAATGGCACTCGTCGCCATCTCCCACCGGAAAGCGTCGATGAGTTCTACCTGCGCCACGGGTACAAGCGGGTCTACAAGCCTCGGGAGTTTCACGCCAAGCCCGCGTACGGCGGTTACCGCATCCACTGCAGAACATGCGACACGACGACACTGACATCGGGGTACCTTCCGCACGACTCCGCGAAAATGCACGCTGAACGAGAACACCATTACAGCACTACCTGGTCTTGACCTGGTAGAATAGTCGCATGTACACCACCATCGTCGGTGACTGGTCCGTCGAGACTACTCACGACATCGATCCCGAGTCGCAGAATTATGAGGCCGCGTGCGCTGATGCCGTGCAGCCCACCATCGCTTTTGCACAGGACTGGGGTTCTTCGGCTCACGGTAACCAGTTCGAGGATCCCCCGGGCGTCGAGCACGCGATCGTGGTGCGGAAGATCGAGCCGTGAGATAGGGTCGAAACGCGTCCGAGAGGCCCCGCGCTTGGAGTGTGCGGGGCCTTCCGCGTCTACGGCTCCATGATCTCCCCGCGTCGCACGTTCGCCCGGAACCACGCCGTGAACTCCGGTGTCATCTCCCCGTCTGCGATCTTCTTGGCGTACCGGTCGTACCCACGCGGGTGCATGACCCACGCGGGTGCCTCGCAGCGGTAGTTGTCCTGGAGCTGGTGGTAAAAGTCTTGCAGTACCGTCTTCATGTCGTCATGTTCCATGTGATGAGCTTATCATGCCTGGTCAACGCGGTATGTTACCGTGCGCATCGGAGTCGGGAAACTTTCTGCGAGAAATCTTGCTCCAGGGGTTGCAACGGGGAGCGGAGCGGGATAGGGTTGCGGAAAGACGAAAGGACCAATGATGCAGGACAACTACGACGCCGAAGCGAACCAACTCGACCGGGGATTCAGCCCGTGCCCGCACTGCACCACGGCCTACTACCTGCAGTGCCATGAGTGCCTGAACGAGACCTACCGAAGCGCCGCTAACCACCTCGGTTGGCGCATGGATCATGTGGGCGGATACGGCTGCATTGCCCTCTGCCCCGACCACCGTTAGGCATGATGAGAGGACCAAAGATATGGAAATCATCGACACCGAACTGACCACCCGGGAAATCGCCGACCGACTTGCAGGCAAAATGCAGCACACCGGCCCCGTCACGCTCGTGATCGCACCCGACCGCACCACCGAACGCGAAAAGCGCTCCCGTTCCTACGGCAACGCCTACAGCCGATACAAGCACCTCGACATCGCGTCGTCGGGTGACTTCCCGGACATCGAAACCGCCCGCGCCGCCGCTGTCGACGTTCTCACCAGCAGAGGAGCCGCGGCCGAGGACATCGAAGCAGTCCGCGCCATCAAGTTCGGTCGGGGCATCACCGCGGCCGGGCTCTACCTCCTCATTCGCGAGACCGACTGAACGGATCTTCGCACAAGACGCGGAGTAGCCGAAAAGAATCTGAGAAAGTTGCCCCACCCGCTTGCCGCGATGGCAGGCGGGTGTTAGGCTTTCAGGGCAAGCAACGATCAACGACGTAAGGACGATGACATGGCACTGAACTGGGTTCCCCGTCTCAAGTACACGCAGGCCGAAACCGACACCCACCGCTACCGGATCACGCACACCGCCTTCGAGGGCGGTTTGCTTCACGTGTGGCAGTTCGATGACAACGCGCCTTACGGTCGGAAGCTCATTCACGATCGCCCCCACAACACCGTTGCAGCCGCAAAGCGGACGGCTGACTACATCGCCAGCGTTATCGCTGAGCACGGACCGAAGTAGCGGGAAAGGATACTACGATGGCCGACAGACTTCCAGGCGAAGAGTGGAAAGCCTACCAGCGGCGCACGGGTGGCGACTACGCCACGTGGCGGGGGCAGCTCGCAGATGAGTGCGACGCCAAGATCGCCGCCGTTCGCGAGTCCATGGCCCCTGCAGAGCGTAAGACCGCGTCGTGACGCGGGGTGCAAGCGGTTCGCGAGATCATGGACGAGTGGGACGCGGTAAGAGCCCAGGTCAGAGAATAATCCAAGAAAGTTCGGCCACCCCCTTGCACCGTAGTGCGAGGGGTTGCTAGAGTTGTCCTATCAAGGCCAAAGGGCCTAGGACCAAAGACAGAGGATGAATGACATGCACCGCTACATCACCGCTCCCGAGATCGTCACCCAGGCCCAGGCGAGCGCGCACGCACTGGTCCAGGACACCAACAAGGGGGGGAAGATTACCGAGAAGCAGTATGCAGACGCCTACACCCGGGTTTTCCCGATGCTCCTCGTGAAGCTCATGGATAACGTTGAGCGTCTGTATGGGGCCCGCAGGGCGGCGGAACTCCGCGGCACTGTCGCGGAATACCTTGAATCAATCAGCTAGTACATGGTGGTGAAGCAGGTGCCAAGATGGCACCTGCTTCCCTTTGTACAGGGAGTATCGAATGCAACAACTATCACCTGAAACGCTTGACCTGCTCCGTAGGCTCGATACCGAACGCCACCCTGATTGGATGTGGGACTACCTAAGGCCGTTGCACAACTCCGCGACGCGGGTAGCGGCGATCGTCCCTGATGGCCCTGAACTCCGGTACGCGCTGCAAGGATACGTCGAAGCGCAGTACCGGGCACTGGAGCGGCTTCACGCCTACATGGCCGATCAGTAATCAAGCAAAGTTTCTCGCCACGGTGCTTGCGGTCCGGCGGGATGCCAGGTATTGTTGGACGCACAAAGACCGAAGACGAAAGGCAGCACCATGGAACTTGAATGGGTGGAAACCACTGACATTCGCGGGCGCAAACTCCTCACCTGCGACACCAAAGCGATGCGTCTGGAGATCCACGACGACGACCGGCCGCAATACCAATACTCGATCACTGCTAAGACGTTGCGGTCGTCCGGCATTCCCGGTTACTACCTCTCCGCCCCGTACAACTACTTCGCCATCTGCAAGGATGTCGAGGAGGGCAAGCAGCGTCTCACCGCATACGTGAAAGATCTGCTCTCATAGTCTGCGGGAACGGGCCACCCTTCGGGGTGGCCTTTTCCCTGGGGAAACGTGTAAGCGCTTGCCAGACGGGGGAGTGAGTGCGAGCGCCGGTCATTTAGGGGCTCTGCACCGGCAACCGGCCCGAAAAAGAAAAACCCTTTCAAATCGGACACTCGACCCCGCCCACTGCGCCCCTGCGATCTGTGGTAAGCTGGTCATTCACGATGAAAGGACATGATGATGGGCAACAAAGAAGAGGAAGCCAAGCGCAAGCTCTTGAAGGGGCTCACTGATCCCGCCAAGCACAACCCCTACCACAAGGCGCAGCTCAAGAAGGATGCCGACAAGGCGAAGGCTGTCAAGGCCGCGCTTGCCAAGCGCAAGGGCAAACACACCAAGCGTCGCGACGATGGTAACGATGGTGTGATTGACACAGGCATGTTCGGTCGGTAACCACATAGCTACACACAGGGGCATCCCGCCATGGGGTGCCCCTTCTCTATGCCCTGTGTAGCTCTCTAAGGGCTTGACCCTGCATACCCTAACCCGTGTAAGCATCTCGCCCGTGAGGCCGTCAGCGTGCCACACAGAGGCCGGACGGGCTATGTACGTCTAGGACCACGGCCCGCGCTGGCAGGCTTGGCCCTGAAAATTCCCGGGAACGCACACCTGAGGGGTGACACCATGCCTGACCTGCAATTCCTACCAGAGCACATAACTTTCGGGAAGTGTTGTTCCCACAACCGTTCCCAGTTCCCGCCAAAGTTGAGCCACCAAGGCTCAACTCTCAATACCGGGACGTTCCGGGAACTTGCCACCCATGGACGCATGACGGGACGAAAGCTCGCGCCCAACCTCCGCCAGCGCGGTGCGCAACTCCACGGTGGCCGCGGCCCACTGCTCGTCCGTCAATTCCGCGGCCTGTAGGGCCCTCTGGAGGACTCCGGCGATCATCCGCGCCTCTGCTTGCACACTCTCGATGTAACGCTCTGAGAGGCCCGCTGAGACGGCCGCACGGGCCACCTGCGCCCCGTGGGCGCGTTCCTCCCGCCCGAGGCGCACCCACTCCCGCAACTCGCGCCCTGCGCGGCTCCGCGCGATCTCGAATTTCTCGGGCTCCCAGTCGTGCTCCTGCGCCTCCAACTCGGCTTCACGTTGGATCTCTTTGCCGATCCGTTCCTCAAGCCACAGGATCCGGTACCCGGATCGTCGGACCTCCGAGAGGATCGCGTCCCACGGGGCAACGTCGACTTCGCCCTTATGCGGCATCTGCTTGGCACTCATGCGTTTTCCCAGCTCCTAGCGTTTTCGTGTCTCGGATTGTGCCCCTGACCAGGCGATGCAGGGGTAGAACAGGGGTAGAAATTCTACCTCTGCAGGGTCTGACCTGCGAAAACAGGCCAAATGCAGGGGTAGACAGGGGTAAAACGCGTGTTTGCTCACCACCTATAAGAGCACAGTAATATATTACTCTATTTCTCATGTACATTAATCATCATTCTACCCCTGGCTACCTCTGCAGTATTTTAGTGTTTTCCCTAGTAGAAGTACTTGGAAAGCCTTTTCCAAGTCTGCAGAGGTACCGAGGTCACAGCCCCAATCTACCCCTGATCTACCTCTGCATTTACCCCTGCTACCCCTGCAAACTCGCCGGACGAGCATACTCTCAGTAGTTCCGTCATAACTTTCGCCTTCACGCTTCGAAGCCGCTATAGGTACTCACAGTGAAACCGGACAAAAAATGCAGGGGTAGTGCAGGGGTAGCAGGATCTACCCCTGCACACCTCCGCGCTACCCCTGCATTCACGCAGTGCACGCATTCACCTACTGCTAGTCTCGATCGTCCACAGGTATCCGGCCCGCGTGGACTTCTCGCTCTTGCACACCATGATGTCCCTGAACCAGGTCCGGTCCTTGTAGTCCAAGAACTTGGTGAGCGAGCTTTTGAACGACGCGTCGGAGAACCCGTTCCACCGGTGGGCGAGCGCGTTCGGCATGGCGTCCTGCAGGTCGGTACCGAACTTGAGTGCGTCCACGATCTCCCGGCACGTGATCGGCTTCGTGCCGAACTGCGATCGGAGCGCGTGCAGGAACACCCACCATTCCTCATCCTCGGCGGTCATGCCGAGCTGTGTCGACGTGGCGTCGAACTCGTCGCCGAGTCCTGCGTGCTGCAGGATGCCCGAAACCATCTGACGCCACTGGGCGTATGAGTCCGAACTCGTGGCCGCTGGCATCTGCGCACCCGCGTACAGCCATGACCGGATCACGGTCATGAGCGCTGACAGGTACGGGCCGCGGTTGTTCGACATCCATCCGACAGGGTTGGCGATTTGGAATCCGGTACGCTTCTCGGGTTCGGGACCGGCGTCGAGCCGGATCTTGAGGACACGCCGCGCCATGTCCCCTCCGAAGGTGACGTTGTTGCCCGTCACCATCCACAACCTGTCGTTGGGCAGGATCGCGTCAACGTTCCCGCCGAGCAGTCGGTCTGACCAGGTTTCAGCGGTGAGCAGCGCTTCAAGCGATGCCGACTTGACCATGCCGCGCACGTTGTCGAACACGATGATCCCTTCGGAGCCGAGCAGCGCCGTGGTGATCGTCTTCTTCATCTCAGACTCTTTGTCGGGCAGGGAGCCGCGGAGGGTACCGCCGTGGAGTTTGCGGAGCATGCCGACGAGGAATCCTTTACCCGAACCGGAGTTGCGCGCCCCGACCTCGACCATCTTGTACGGTGCGGGAGAGAGGTAGCGCAGCAGCGGGGTGAACGCGCAGCCGAACCAGTTGCACCGGTCGGCTTCGGTTTCGAACGGGAACTGCGAGAACGGGTACTTGATAAGCGTTGCGGCTTCAAACAGTGCTTGCCGCGTGGGCTCTTCGGGGACATGGATTTTCAACCCCTCTTCGGGCTGGTACAGCATCTTGGTAACCGAGTCGTAACCGGGCTGGTCGATGAGTTCGCCATCAGCGCGGAACAGGGGGATGCTGGTGATCCCTTGGATCTCGCGCGCGTTGTTCAGTCGGTGAACGGCTCCGATTGCGTTTTCAGCAGGCACCAAAGGGAAGTTGATGTCAACTTCCCCCCTGTCTTTCACGTGCTTGATCGACCGGAACGTGTAGTCGATTTCAGCGCGCAACTGCTTGGCGTTCAGCGGTTGAATCGCGCCGGGGATGATGCGGACCAGGTTGCCCTGCCTGCGAAACAGGTGATCGAGTTCACCGACGCCGACACGACGAGAAAGCCACAGGTGCAGACTTGCGGGCTCCGTGGCATCGCACAGGGGGCGATCGGCGTCGGTGACCGCGGAGTCGTTGACAACTGCGGGAACGGTAACGGAGGGTTCTGGAACGTCGTCCGCGATATCGCCGAACATCATCCGACGAAGATCGTCACTTGATGCACTGGTAGTATTAGTGCTATCATCTTCCATGAATAAATCCTTTGAGGCCATATTGCGTTGGTTTGCGAGGGTGGCACTATGCCGAGTGCCGACGAGCAGGGCCCTAGTTTCCGCTAGGGCCCTGCCGCACATCAGGAGGACGACCGATTGCGGCGCGCTTCATACTCGCGGCGCATCCGCTCGGTTCGATCGTGGTTTTCCTGCATGTACTTGAGCGCTTCGTCGGGGTTCGGGTACTCGCCTTCATAGGGGATCACCACGGTTCCGTCAGGCCGTTGGAACGCGCCAGCCACCTGATCGTCGGTGTCGCAGATGGGATCGGTAGTGCAGGTGTGCTCGTTGTCCTCAAGCTTGACGTGCACTGCCCACGCGATGATCGGACCGGTTACCCATTCGCAGGGACGATTGTCATCGTCGGTCACGATGTGCAGGGCAATGTATCCTGGCTGGGCAGGAATAATGCTATGAGCGGTGCTGATGCCTTCCATGCTGCTTAATCCTCCTCATCGTTCTCTTTGATCGGAACGAGCCGGTAGCCCAGCGCTTTCGCGTGGCCTTCGACCATGTGCAGTCGCTGCTTGTGTTTCGCGTCGTCACCGGCGTCACCCCATCGGGCGTTGGCTGCGTTACGCGCCCGTTCTACGCGCTGCGCTTTCGTGAGTGCCACAGAGTCTATCCTCTCGTCGGTGCCGGTCTGCCCGTGGCAATCGGCTCGTGTGCATATATGCTATCACGACTCAGGCGACAACATCATCGGGTAGGATAGAGCTGTGCCCCGGCTCCTCACCCGAAGTCGGGGCACTGTTGCGTCTAGGGGTTGTCCCTGTGGAACGCAGCCCGGTGGGCAAGCCACTCGGGGCCGCCCGCCTCGTACATCTTCCACAGGTCGAAAGCGCCGTTGTCGTAGCGTCGGTGCTCTCGCATGTATGCAGCCTCTTCGCACAGCGTTTCGCGAGCGATGATCGGACGCACAGCGGCCACAACGGCGTGAGCCAACTCCTCATGCCGTTCGCTACCTTCGGTCCACTCGCTGCCCTCTTCGTAGAGGAGAACGTCAGCGGCAGCGCGTTCGGCCTCTGTGAGTTCGTTGCTCATCGCGTCCTCGTCTTCATGCTTTTGAGCACCAGTTCAGCACCGCAGGTCTGGCACCAGAACTCATCGTGGGTTTCGCCATCAGCAACACGGATCCCATCGGTCCAGGGAGCCCAGCGGTAGCAGTACGTGCACCGGTATTCGGTTTCGGTCCGCGTGGTCATGTCAGCGCCCCTCTTCGAACGGCCTGCGGTGCATGCCCCGCTTGGCGTTCTCGACCCGCGTTTCCCGCTTCACGTCGCGCTTCGCGGCGCGGTCGTCGCGTGAGGTCCGCGTGGTCGGTTCGTTGCGTTCAGGGTTGGGCTGTCGGTTGTGCCAGAGTGCCATCTTCTAGTCCTCTTTCTCGATCTTGGTAACGCATTCCGTGCAGTACGAGGAGGCAACGAAAGCGTCGGTGTCCTCCGCGTGCTCTGACAACTCGTAGTAGTTGCCGCACAGCTCACACTGAAATTCCTGCTCATCGTCGGTCATCGTTCAGTCCTTTTCGTGTACCGATCGGTACCCGTACCGGAACACTGACGCGGCGCGTCATGTGGCCCGTGGGTTCCATCGTTGTGTGCGGAAAGGTTCCCGTCTGCCTTGATGCGGGCACGCCTCCCGCAGATACCGCATGTCACAGTGGTTGTCATCGTTCAGTCCTCTTTCGTGTCGTCGTCAACGTCTTCAGGTGCAGGCTGGTGTGGGTAGTTCTCCCACTCGCGACGCTGGATGATCGATTCTGCGGCGTACAGCGCCCCGTCGATGCTTTCGTCAGCACCGGACGAACCGAACCCTACTTCGGTAAAATCGTCCTCCCCGTCGCGGCAGCGGGTGATCGAGAAGTCGATACGGTACTCGGTTGTCACTTTTCGGCCTCTTCCGCGTTGTTCAGCTTCGCACGTGCCGCTTCGGCCTTATCGAGCAATTCTCCCCAGGTCACACCCGTAGCGGGATCCGGGATTGCTGCCCGGTACTCCTCTTCGGTTTCGAATCGACTGTTCGGGTAGTAACTCATCGTCCGTCTTCCTTCTCTGTGTCGTCAACGGGCACCAACCGATACCCGAGGTTTTCCGCCTGCGCTTCGAGCATGACCAGGCGTTGTTTCCGCTTGTCGTCTTCGGTCTTGCCCTTCCACCTCGCCTGCGCGGCGTTGCGGGCGCGTTCGACGCGTTGTTCCTTGTCCATTTGTGTCCTTAGTTGCCGGGGTGGGTGCCGCTGCGGTTGCAGTGCGACGCCCAAGGGCTACCGGGATATTGCGGACGCCCATCGTTGTGGTGCCAGATGGTGCCGTTCTTTCGGAGCGCGATGAACTTGCCGCATCCGGGGCACTTCACGCGTTGTCGCATGTCTTGCTCCTCTCGTTAGCAAGCATCCTATCACACGTTCCCGGCTCGCCTGCCCGCCTGCCAGCCGCTTTCGAACGTCCTACGTTGGGATGACTCGTCATCGTTCGCCCCGATGGAGAACATGACGGTCCGCAGCTCGGACCATGCCTCTTCCGCTCCCATGGTGCCCATCTTCCCGAGCCGGTACGCGGCGACGTTCAGTTCGTTGTTGCGGGTCCCCGGTGCCGCGTTCCCGAGCCGGTCAAGCACCCGTTCGGCTTCGCGCTCTGCTGCAGCACTGCCCGGTTCGAACTGCGGTTCGTATCGCTCCGCACGCTCAGGCTTGCGCGTCAACTCCACGAGCCAATCGGGAGCCGGGACGATAACAGTACTCCTGATACCGGCCCTCGGAACGACTTGGTAGCCGCCACAGCCGGGCGCTTTTACAAGCCCTCCGATGCCCTTCACGTCCAGGTTTGGTGCCAGGTGGCCGGATGAGTCGCTGCGAACGCCGCCTTCGGCGTCCGCTGTCTCGTCCCACCGGAAATAGAGGTGTGCCCCGCCCGAGGGCGTGGCGACGGTCATGGTTCGGGTGAACTCTTCGACGCCAGCGTCGTTCGCCTTCGCGAGGTCGCGGAACACTTCGAATCCGTTGATACCGTGCTTGGTATCTATGTCCAAGATCCACACGCCGGAACCTGGCCCCGTGGCGATGCCGACCGGGCAGCCGGTGAACTCCCCACCTGCCCACCACTCCCGGATCCGGTCGACTTCGCGCGTGGCGTAGTGCTTCCAATCCTTGATGGCGGGCCGTTTACTTCCCGGCACAAGCGGAAACACTCTGAACCCGAGCTGCACGCAGGCGTACGCCACAGCTCCCGCGCTGGGAGCTTGCCCCCCGGCGTTCGTGTCATTGAACGAGATTGTGGCCATGATGTCCTCTGATCGTCGGTCGTTAAGTCCAGTATACACCTGGTACACTAGGTACAGAAACGCCTGGCACCGCTGTAACGGCCCAGGCACGGACCGATCTTCCGAGGAGACCAGCCATGAACGATGGTATCACGACGTGCAAGATTGAAGGATGCGAGCGTACCAAGTGGGCGCGTGGATGGTGTAGAACGCACTACGCCCGTTGGTATAAACACGGTGACACAAGTGCCAACCTAATGCCCGATAGGGTGTATGGAACACCTGAAGAGCGATTTTGGCCTAAGGTCGACGCTTCGGGTGATTGTTGGGAGTGGACAGGTGCCAAAGGCAAAAACGGCTACGGGGTGTTCTCGGTACCGGGCAGGAATGTTAGAGCACATCGGTTCGCGTGGGAAACACTGGTAGGACCAATCGGGGAAGAGCTGGTAATTGACCATCTGTGCAAGAACCGAGGCTGTGTCAATCCTGACCATCTGGACACTGTTACGCCAAAGGAAAACTATCTACGCGGAGCCAATCCTTGTGCTGTTAACGCACGTAAAACCCACTGTAAACGAAATCATGAGTTTACACCAGAAAATACCTATATTGACCCAAACGGGTATCGCCAGTGCAGAAGTTGCAATAGGGAACGTAACACAGAGGGAAGGCGTATTAACAGAAAGTGAGATGTACTATATTCTCGTTACCCGAACCGGCTCTGTTACACTTGCGGTAACGGATCAATGATCAAAGACAACGAGAGGGACACACCATGAGCAACACTGACACCCGCACGCTTGACGAACCACTGGACGTGGTTTCGGATGAGTTTGCCGAGTTCGCCGCCGAAGAGTGCGAGTTCGACGACCCCACAGTGAAGGACTTCACCGTTTCCGGGCAGCGTTTCACCGGCCGGGTACTGGGGTTCGGCTCCTCCAAGCACAAGAACGGCACGCACAACGGGCACATGCCCGGTACGCCGCTGCCGAAGGGGCAGACCTGCTCGGCGTGCCGCTGGGCGGACGTGGCGATCATGGGCGTGAGCACTGACGACAACGTTCCGATGTTCCTCGTGTTGACCATCGGTAAGTCCACGATCCCCGGCGAGGACCAGCGCGTGAGCACCACATGGACGCCGGAAGCGCTCGAAGTGCTCAAGTCGCTGTACGTCAAGAGCAAGAACGGGCACCCCCCGAAGATCCCGATCCCGAACGCCACCGCGTTCCGTGCTGCCGCGGCTGTCGACAAGTCGATTGACCGCGTGCTTGAGCGGTTCGAGGACATTGTGCCGTTGGTGCCGGAAGACGACATCTTCGGGTGACACAGGCCCCGACTTGCACGCAACGGCGCACCATGATAGATTTGACAGGTCTCACCAAGCTTTCGAGCTACGGGGGCCGGAAACTTACCTTTCCGGTACGGGGCCCATCCTTTCGGAGGGGTGGGGATGGGCCCTTGAAATCACCTCTCACGATCACGATCAAAGACGGAAGGACATCACATGTTCGGTATGACCGACGGCCAGCACCGGGACAACATCGTTTCAGGTTTCAAGTCAATTGCGGAATTTCTGTACGACTATCCCATTTCTGCATCGCTGAACACCGCCAGCCGCGTCGACGTGCAGTACAGCATCCTGGAGGAGGATAACGACAAGGCTCGCGAGGAGTACAACGGGCTGGTGCACTTCATGGGTGATGTCGTCAACAAGATCAACGCGGAGTTCAGTGCGCATGCGAACGTGTACGACACGAACACGCACCACGTTGCCAGGTTGACGTTCGGCGCGGGCACCGTTGCCTACCAGGTGCTGTGGATCGAGAAGACGGAAGAGGCCGGGCAGTGAAGTTCACTCGCGAAATCACGGTGACCCCGGCCTACGACTGCACTCGGGTTAAGCCCTGCGCGCACGGTTCCGATGCCTGCTCAACGAATCCGGGTCGCAACCACGGGGTTCACTACGCCGAGATGCGCTTGCACCTGGGAACCGAGAATCACGGAGTGGTGCTCACGGTCAACACCGGGTGGTACTTGCCGCAGACCCCGAACAGGTTCGACCACAACGCGGAGCGCATGGGTTCGTCGGTCGGATGGCACTCACGTCATGACATGCCGGATGCGGAAACGCTCGCCATGTCTGACCCGAAGAACTGCCCTCGCGGATGGGAGACGTGCTATTCCGACATGGCTTACACCCTGTCGAATGAAGGCGCGTTGCTCCTCATCACGCAAGGCACCGATGCGGTGTGGACTTGGCTCGAAGAGCTGTACAACGACCGATTCGAGAAGACGGGAGACACCGAAGATGAGTGACGGAACGAAGAATTTCGAGTACTACATGCGCAAAGCTGATGAGGCGTTGCAGGCTGCCAGCGATAAGGCGAGTAGCGGATACAACGAGTCTGCGGCGTCCTTTCTCAAGGCGGCTGAGCTGTATACCGAGCAGGCCAAGCTGGTGAAAGGACCCGGGTACTGATGAGTGACGAACTGAAAGACTTCCGTTACTACGCGGACAAGGCCGAAGCGCTGTTGGCGAGCACGGCGGAAATTTTCCCTGTGTCGATTCGCGAAGGCGAAGCGGTTACCGCAGTTGCGGCGGTGCTCGCCGAACTGGCGAAGGCCGCGCCGAAGACTAAACCCGAGCCGCAGTACATCATCTTGACGCCTGAGCAGGCGCGGGACTACGCAGCCATGAAGGGTAACAAATAATGCCCCGGTGGCTTGCAGGTGCAACGATCGGGCTGGCCGTGAGCCTCACGCTCATCGGACTACCCGCGTACGGCATCATTCCGCTAGGCGTATTGATCGCTGTCAACGGGCAGCGGTGGAAGAAGTGAGGACTTCATGACCGACGACAAACCGAAGCTCAACGGTTGCGCTATCGCCGTGATCTGCGTCCTCGCGCCGTTCGCACTGGCAGCGCTGTGGCTCGCGCTCGTGTTTCTGTTCGAAGCCGGACAATGGATGGGTAGGCAGTAGTGGTTCAGACCATCTGTGATGGCTGCGGCGCGAAACTCGGCACCACGCAGCGCCCCAACTGGTGGCACGCGACCTTCATGGGCGACACGCTCAGAGCGTCCGATGGTCGGATCATCGAACCTTCGGGGCTCACGGCCCGAGCCGACAAAGACCGCATTACGCCGATCAACAAGGCGGACCTGTGCATCCCATGCATGTCGAAGACACAAGAGGAGACGACGTGAGCGAGACCAAGGAACTCATGACACCGAGTGAGGTCGGGGAGGCGCTGCGGGTCGACGCCAAGACGGTCACGCGCTGGGCGGAACGAGGACTCATCAGGGCGATCAAGACGCCGGGCGGGCACAACCGGTTCTACCGGACCGACATCGAAGCGATCGTGAACGGCGAAGCTGAATAACACGTGAGACCCGCTGTCGATGGGGCAGCGGGCCTTTCGCTATGCTGGACAGACCGCACCAACCTTCGCAAGGAATCCGCCGTGTTTTGGTATGCCCTTTTTGTCCTCGGTTACGTACTTGCCAGCATCGGCGCTGGTGTCATCCACTTTCACTCCGTTAACGTCATCATGGGCACTTCGCCCGTATCCACCCACCGCAACACCGATGAGGACGAGGTCTGGGCGACGCTCCTCGTTACGGTCGGGCTGGCTGCGCTCTGGCCGGTCTCGTATCCGCTGTACCTGGCTAGCCGATCCGCTGCCAATGCGGTAGGATAGAGTCACGTACACGGGAGCCCTTCGGGGCTCCCGTTTCAAGACCGAAGACGAGAGGACCAAAGACAGTGAGCATGAAAGGATGCACCATTGAGGGCTGCGGATCCAAGTTCTATGGTCGTAGTTGGTGCGAAAGACACTACAGGCGCTGGCTGCGGCACGGTGACCCGCGAATCAACCTCAGGCCCGATCGTGTGCACGGCACACCTGAACAACGGTTCTGGGCGCGCGTAGACAAGAGCGGCGAGTGCTGGCAGTGGACAGGGTACAAGGACCCTTACGGGGCCGGACACTTCCGAGTGAGCAGGGATGTCACCGTGGCGTCGCATCGGCTTGTATACCGAATCCACGTGGGTCCGATTCCGGACGGGATGTTGGTGATGCAGCGATGCGGAAACAAGGGGTGTGTCAAACCTGAACATCTGAAATTGATCTCCAGGAAAGATGTAGGACGAAGGGACTAAAGATGTTGGAAGGTGTGAAACTCCACCTAGTTGAGACATACGAAGACGTTCGTGACTGCCTGGATTGGCTTTCTGGGCTTACCTGCGAGCGGCTAGCGGTGGATTGCGAATCGACTGGAATCGACAAGCTGCGTGACCGCGTTCGGCTCGTTCAGTTCGGGACCGCTACGGATGGCTGGGCTATTCCGATTGACCGGTGGAAAGGGCTGGTAGAGGAGATCATTGCCCGGTGGTCGCGCATGGGGAGGTTTGTAGGCCACAATGTTCGTTTCGATCTCGCGATGCTTCGGAACCACGACATCCACCTGCCACCGCACTTGACCGATGACACCATGATGTTGTGTCACATTGTTGATCCGTCCGTGTCGATCGGCCTCAAGCAGCAATCCGCCAAGCACATCGACCCGCGCGCCGCGGCGATGCAGTCGCAACTTGATGAGGTCATGCACTCCGGTGGGTACACATGGGCCACGATTCCTATCGCCGCTACCGGTCCGTGCGCTGTGTACTGGGTGTACGCAGCACTTGACTGTGTGATTACATCGCAGCTGTGGGATCACCATGCGCCTACGGTCATGGCTACCGCTCCGAAGGCGTACGACCTCGAACTCGCGACCGGCTGGCTTGCCGACAAGATGGAAATGAAGGGCGTAGCTTGCGACCGCGAGTACACCCAGGCGAAGCGGACCGAGCTTGACGTGTTGCACGTCGAACTCACGAAGCGCGGCTTCGATGAGTTCGGGATTGATCTCGGTTCGGCACAGCAAGTGACCGACCTCCTTCTCGCGGACGGCGTGAAGCTGTGGAAACGCACAGATGGTGGCGCGTGGTCGCTGGACAAGTTCGCGCTTGAAGGCATCGACCACCCGATAGCCGCGCTCCTGCAGCAACGCAAGCAGGCCGAAAAGATCAACTCGACGTACCTTAAGCGGTTTCTTGAATACTCAGAGTATGACGGGAGGATTCATACCTCTATCAATACGCTTGGGTACAAAGAGCAGTCCGCAGGCGCGTTCGGTGTGAAAACTGCACGTATGAGTAGTTCATCCCCGAACCTGCAGCAGCTCACCCGAGTGGACGAGTCGGACCCGCTGAGCAAGATCGCGCGCAACTGCATCGTTGCGTCACCTGATAGCACGTTCGTGCTGTTCGATTACGATCAGATCGAGTTGCGTGTCATGACGCATTTCTCACGCGACCCCGGGCTATACGAGGCGTTCCTCTCCGATGAGGATTTCTTCGTGTCGCTCACGAAGAAGATCTACAAGGACGAGACGATCACCAAGAAGAGTCCGCAGCGCAACCTTACGAAGAGCTACACCTATGCCACGCTGTATGGAGCGGGAAACGATAAGTTGGCGACGACCACGAAGCGACCGCTCGCCGAGATCGAGAAGCTTGCCGCTGACTTCAACGGGACGTATGCCGGTGTGCCTGCACATCAGCAGACGATTCAGCGTCTCGCCTCGCAGCGGTACCGAGATGAAGGCGTGGGCTACGTGAAGTCGCCGCTCACCGGGCGCAGGTTCCAACAGCACAACCCGAACCTGTTCTACCAGCTCGTGAACCACCAGATCCAAGGCGTTGCTGCAGAGATCATGAAGGGCGCGCTCCTCCAGTTGGACGCAGCGGGCATCGGAGACTACCTCGCGCTGGTGGTGCACGACGAAGTGATCGCCGATGTGCCCGATAGCGAGGTCTCAGACGTTATCGCCACGATGCAAGACGTTATGAACGATGACAGCCTGTTGTCGATCCCGCTTACAGCGGGCGGGGCAACAGCTAAGCGATGGGCGATGAAAAGTGACATCTAGTAACGAATACGTAATTATCGGTATCGACCCCGGTCTCATGACCGGCATGTTCTCATGGGTGTCATCAGGTGACCCAGAACTGATGGGATGGCATGTCTCGTCTGACGACTTCACTACGGATTTCTGGGGGGTGATGGGTGGTGCACGAAGCATCGCGCTGCCCGAGGACATCCACGTGGCGATTGAGCGTTACATCATCACACCGAAGACCGCGAAGCTCTCACAGCAGACCGATGCTTTGGAGGTGACCGGGATGGCGAAAGCTGTGTCGGTGCTGCACGGCAACGTTGACGTGCACCAGTACGCGAAGTCGAACCTCAAGTTCGCCTCTGACGACATGCTCAAGGCTGTCGGCTGGTGGAACCCAAAGATGCGGCACGCCAACGACGCCGCCCGACAGGCGTTTGCGCTCCTTAAGGATGTGGACTATCCCCGCTGGTCAGAACTGGTGCGGGATGCTAAGATGGAACCTACGACGGAAGGATGAAGGATGAATGAGATCTATGCCGATCTGGGCGAAGACGACCGGATCGTCCTGTTCACACGTGATTTCAGCGGGAACCAGGATGAAACGCTGTGGAACGACTCCTATCAGATCAAGATGATCCCAGGCAAGAAGTGGGACCGCAAGGCGAAGCGCTGGACACTTCCGAAATCGTATGCCGCGTGCATCGTGCTGCGCGAGCTGTTCGGGGATCGGATCGTGGTCGAACCGGAGCTTGCCGCTTGGGCGCGTTCGGAACGGAATCGACGCGATGATGTCTTGCTACTTCGCGAGGCGTTGTCGATTGGTTGGGTCTCTCCGTACTTCAACGAGCACGATGCGATCCTGTACCCGTTCCAGGTGCCCGGACGTGACTTTCTGGTCAAAGCGCGCAATGCTCTCCTTGGTGACGAGATGGGAGTTGGCAAGAGTTTGCAGACATTGTCGGCAATTCGCGCCGTTGACTCCATCGGTGAGGCGTACCCCGCGCTCATCGTCTGCCCCAACTCCCTCAAACGGAACTGGGAACGCGAGATCAAGCGTTGGCTGCCTGAGGCGAACCCGTTCGTGATTCAGGGCAGCGCTGCGAAGCGCCGCGTGCAGATCACCGAGGCCGCGGAAGCATCCAACGCCATCATTATCGTGAACATCGAAGCGATGAAGCTGCATTCCCGCCTGTCCTCATACGGTTCGACGCGGCTCAAGCGCTGCATGGAATGCGAGACGAAGACGCAGCCCGGTACGCCGGACTTGAAAGAGTCCGCCTGCGAGGTTCACGAGAAGGAACTCAACCGCATCCCGTTCCGGGTGTGCGTGCTCGATGAGGCGCACAGGGTAAAGGACCCTGCAGCCTTGCAGACCCGCGCCATCTGGAACGTGTTCCATGGGCCTACTGTTGAATACCGCTGGGCGCTCACCGGTACTCCGGTGGCGAACCACCCCGGTGACCTGTGGTCGATCATGCACGCTATCGCACCTGAGACTTACCCTGCGAAATCGGCCTTCATTGATCGTTACGCCCGGATCGAATACAACCACTTCGGCGGCATGTCGATAGTGGGACTCAAGCCGGACACGAAAGAGGAGTTCTTCAAGATCCTTGACCCGCACTTCCGACGCATGATTAAGGCGGATGTCCTCAAGCAGTTGCCCGATAAGGTGTTCATGCGGCGTGATGTCGAGATGAGTCCCAAGCAGGCGAAGGCGTACAAGGACATCGCGGAACAACTCGTCACGGTGCTTGAGGACGGAACGGTTCTTGTCGCCAACGGGAATCTTGCGGGGGCAACCCGGTTGCTGCAATTCGCGTCCGCGTACTGTGAGGTCGACCAGGGGGAGACTCCTGAGGACCCCGCCACGTGGCTTGTGTCGCTTACCGACACGCCGAAGTCTTCGAAGATCGATGAACTCATGTCGATCATCGAAGACGATCCGGGCAAGCCGATGGTGATCGCAGCGGAGCACCGGCAACTGATCGACCTTGCCGCGGCCCGCATGACCGACGCCGGTATCCCGTTCGCTCGGGTAACGGGCGGCGTGTCAGCGGACGAGCGCGACGCCGCGGTGCAGGCGTTCCAGGACGGGAAGATCGACCATATCCTGTTCACATATAAAGCGGGCGGCGTCGGGCTCAACCTGACGCGCGCTGACACCATGGTCCGGTTGCAGCGAAGCTGGTCACTAATTGATAACAATCAAGGTGTTGACCGTATCCATCGGATCGGATCGGAGGTGCACGACAAAGTGACCATCATCGACCTCGTGGCCGCGGGCACGATCGAAGAGACGCAGCTCGAAAGGCTGTACGACAAGGCTGAACGGCTTGAGGAGATCGTGCGCGACCGCGCTAAGCTCCTTACGCTGGGCAAGACCACCGATGATCTGGACGCGGAAGTGGCCAGGATCGAAGCAACGGGACTGATGGGAGGGTAGGGCATGGGCGAGTACATTACCGACATCAACACGGCCTTTCAGGGCGCAGACGGATTTTCAAGGTGGCGTCGAATCCTCTGGGATGAAGAGATCAAAGTACTCTATTTTGAAGATCATTCGGCATCGGTGGTTGAAGTGTGGCTGGGCGGTCCGATCGGCATCGAAACAGAAGATGATTTCGGAGTCTGGCCCAACAACAGGATGAACAACAGCAACGCCGTAACCCTGTGGGAGATCACGTGAGCCCCAGCATGAACTACGATGACCCCCGCGCTACTCCCGAATACATTGATCGGGAGAAGGTTCGGAAGCGGATCGTTAACCGGCAAGCGTTCATTCGTAGATGGTGGCCTCGAATCGAGGCCGAAGTGAAGGAGGCGAGGGAACGTGAGCAACGATGAGGATTGGGGCCTTAGGAAACTGTGTGTTTCCGAGGACCCCGCCACCTGCGACCACGAGCACCTGACCTTGTGGGACTTTGATCCCGTACTTGCGTCCCTGTCGGACGCCATCGAACGGTACGGCATCAAGCGAGGAGGTGTTGAGTATGGCAAGCCACCAGAGTGAACTGCGTCGATTCTCGCAGAGCGAGTTTAAGGAGTTCCAGTGCAACAGGCGCTGGTACCTGTCGAGCTACCGACGCTTGTCACCGATCACGCTCAACCCTTCGGGGCCGCTCCGGTCCGGTAGTCGTGTGCACGCCGCGCTTGAGGTGTTCTACGGGCCCGAACCGGGTCGGTACCTCGAAGCACTGGCCCAGGAACAGATGAACGACTGGGCTTCGTACGAGGACAACTGTGTGGAGCTGGGGGTGTTCCCTGATGGAGAGGTGCATAAGGCATACCTCAAAGACTGCGAACTCGAACGCGCCATGCTGGAAGGCTATGCCGATTGGGTGGCCGAATCCGGTGTTGACGCCGGTATCGAGTTCACAGCTATCGAGGAGATCGTGTCGGTCCGCGGTTCGGAGTTCGCGCCTGAGATCGTGGAACGGTTCGGGGAGTTCGAAGTCGTCGGCAAGCTGGACGCAAGGGTCAAAAGGGTTATGGATGGTGTATACCTCCTACTTGACCACAAGACCGCGGCAAGCCTCACCTCCGCGCTCGCGACGTTGCACATGAATCCGCAGATGCTGCACTACGGCTGGTTGGAACGCATGACGCAACCAGCAGGCACGTGGAGTGACGGGGCGCTGTACAACGTGCTCAAGAAGGTCAAGCGTGGCAAACAGGCGAAACCACCGTTCTATGACCGGTTCGAAGTGAACCACAACGACGACCAGATCGCGTCCTACGAGCTGCACATGAAGCGGAAGATCACGAAGATCTTCGAGCTTGAGGCACTGCTCAAAGACGCCACGGTTGAGGAGCAGGCGCACATCGCGGAGCCGAGCCCCGACGACTCGTGCTCTTGGAAGTGTCAGTTCTTCACGCTGTGCCCAATGTATGACGATGGGTCACGAGCTGAGGACATGGTGCGGGAGGAGTTCCGCGAGCGTGACCCGCTCGCCCGGTACGCGGAGGGGATCAAGGATGCGTGACCCGTCCGCGTGCCGCTGGTGTGGTATCGGCAAGGCGCAGCACTGCGGCCAGTACTGGAAACCACCGGTAGGCTGGCATGTCTGGACCGAGCCCACGAAGGAACAGCGGTATGAGGCGATCCGCGCCAACGCAGCCGAACGGCAGGCGCAGCGCGAGTCATGATATAATTCAGACCTAGACAAAGAGGAAGGATGCAATGACCGAAGACAGAAACCCACGTCACAACGCGACGTTTCTCGTGTACGCCGAAACCAAGCGCGGTAAGTCGACACTCGGGGCTAGCTGCCCCGGGCCGGTGCTCGCGCTCGACGCCGAAGGGTCCTGGAACGCGTTCGAAGGGCGTAAGAACCCCAACAACCCGAACCAGCCCTACCGAGTCGTCTGGTGGGACCCGAAAGAGGCCCCGCCGAAGGCGGACGGCACCTGGGATATCTGCGTCGTTGACGTGCTTCGCTGGGAGACCGTTGAACAGGTGATCGGTTGGACTATCCAGCCTGACCACCCGTTCCAGTCGATCGTGGTTGACTCGGTGACGCAACTCCAGAAGCGGTGCAAGGAGGCACTGCCCGGTTTCCAGTCCGGCAACCAGCAGTATTCCGACTGGGGTCAGCTCTTGACCCGCATGTCCGAGAAGATCCAGCGGATTCGCGACATGGTGAAAGACGTTCGGAACCCGCTTCGGGTCGCGTTGTTCACTGCCGAAGGCAAGCTTCGCACTCAGGACGGGAAATACGTCCCGAACATGGAAGGCGCGTTGCGAGACGGTATTGCGTACTGGATGAACACCACGGCTTGTCTCAAGGTGAGGCAGGTACCGAACGTTGACGGCATCCTTGCCGCTGACAGCCCGTTTGTGCGGTCCCTGCTGGTCAAGCCAAATCCGCAGTACATCACCGGTTCGCACTTCGAGGACCGGTTCACGTCGAACACCATCGAAAACCCCAACATCACCGAGATGATGGGCCAAATCTTCCCCGGTTTCGTGCCGGAGTAAGGACTACGAATCATGACTACTGTCCCGTGGGATGTCCTGGTCGCCAAGGCCAAGGAGAATGGACACACCGAAGTCGCCCCCGTGGGTGTCTATCAGTGCCGCATCGAGGCTGCCGAAGCCGGGGAGAACCAGAACGGCAATGCCTTCATCGAGACCCGTCTCAAGATCACCGAAGGTGAGCACGCCGGTAAGCGCCCGACGACGTTCTATCACAAGATCTACCAGACCGAGAAGACGGTCAACATCTTCATGCAGAACATGAAGGCGTTCGGCATCACGGACGAAACCGTCTTGCAGCAGCGACCCACCCTTGACCAGGTGGCGCGTGCGATCATCGGAAAGACCGTCACAGTCAAGACGAAGGTTGCCACGGACAACCGGAAGAACAACGAGGTCAAGATAGACCGTGAAGGCAACCCGCAGGTTGAGGTGAGCTGGTCTTTCAGTGCTCCGCGTGACGGCGCGGTCGCCGTGACCGAGTTCCCGCCGGTTGGCGGGGGTGCGCCCACCATTCGGGGTGGTAGCACGATCGACGACCCCGGTTTCTAGAACACCCAAGGGGCTCCCGGTTGGGAGCCCCTTTCACTCTTTGGAGGTAAACTCGTGTACGTGGCAACAAACCGACAGAAAAAGAACGCGTTCGAGAAACGTGCGGAGATGCAGCGGAAGGTAGCGGAACCCGCTCCCAAGGCCGCTCCCCGCGCGACGCCTACGCCGGTAGCGGAGCCGAAGCCTGACCTCGAAGCGATGAAGGCTGCGGCTGCGGAAGCGGCTGCGCTCGTCCATGCGGCTGCACCGATCGAGACTGCGACGTCCGCACTCGACACGTTCATTGCGGAGATCGATCCCGCCAGCGTGGAAGGATCACGCGAGGATTCGATGGTGCCGGAATACGTTTCGGAGCCGGAGCCCAAGCGCGGCCGTCCGATGTCCGCTGCGGTCGCCAAGCGGAACGCTACGATCCTCCAGCTCCTCGCCGAGAGCCCCGAAGGGCTGTCGAAGCCGCAGCTCGCTACGGAACTCCAGGAGAAGGAGGCGAACGTGTACACGTCGCTTCGCAGACTCCAGAGTGATGGGAAGGTTCGCATGGAGAACGTCGAAGGCACCAAATACCTGTGGTACCTGGCCTGACCTGCGGAAACAAGAAAGTTTGACCCCGGGGTTGACAGCCCCGGGGGACACTGATAGATTACTTGTATTAGCAAGATGAAGATCAACGACGTGAGGATAAGACGATGAGCAGCTACACCATCACCAACACCCCCGGTTCCACCTCCACCCTGCCGGACTACACCGCAGAGGACGCGGCTTGGGACGCTCGCAAGCTCACTCGAATCTTCGTTGTCGTCGAAGATGCCACCGGCGAAGACATCACCGACGTGATGACCTACGCCGAAGCCTCCAAGTTCATCATGGACATGTCCAACGACCCCCGCCCGAACGCGGTCAAGGGCTGGATGCACATCGAAGAGCGCGATGTTGAGGTGTTCACTGAAGAGCAGGAAAACCTGTTCACCGAGCTGCGCACCGCCCTGGACGACGAAAACGCGCAGCGCACCGCGCTCGCATTCCGCGGCTGCGGAACCCCGGAGTGGCGCGTGGTTCGCATGATGAAGTCCCTTGAAAACCTCGCGAAGCGTTCTAACGACATCATCGCGACGATGAGTCTTGAGAATGGCAAGGCTTTCGGGCGGTGGCGTCGGGTTCACAACTACCGCTAGGCAAGGGCGGGGCCTTCGGGCCCCGCATCTAGTAAGATCAAAGTCCGGGCTTCGGTCCGGCACATAGCGGGTTAGAGGAGTTCGGTTGTCCTCGCCAGTCTCATAAACTGGAGATCGCGTGTTCGAATCACGCACTCGCTACGGAGGTTGTACAGTCCTCGTGTCCCCTACCGGCCCTAGGCAGGTAAAGCCGCACAACTGTTCCGAGGCGTCTCGTAGGCTCCCCTCGTTAAACCGGAGCTTGCCAAGGGGTATCAGCATGAGTGGTCAATGCGATGGGCTTTAGGCCCATAGACCTGGGTTCGATTCCCGGATACTCCACGGTGGGGGTCAAGATTCTAGACACTCTTGATACCACCCGTCAGAGCCATCAGAGCCCAGGACTTCGGAGTGTGGCCGCACGTCGATGAAGTCCAACGGGAACACTGCCTACTGACGTCAAACTTCACACGTCCCGATGAGTGCGGGACACGAGCGGAGCCGTTTTGCATCGGCGAAGTTCAAAGCGGGTCCTCTCTTGGGGGCCCGCTTTCTTTCGTGCTATGGTGGAGCTCCCCCAAGATGAAGGACTCATGATGAACGATTTTACGTCAACACCGTCAGGCGCACTCGTGAGCGCGTGCGCGCTTGGCGCGCTCATGCTCGCGCTCATCCTCTGGCGAACCTCCCAAGGCGCGCGCGAGCGCGCACGTGAGCGCGCGCGCATCTGGGGCGAGATCAAGCGCCCCGACATGGAAGCGCGCGCGCAGCGCAAGGCAGACGCGCGCGCATCAGGCGCGCGCGCAGACGCGCGATTGCGCATCACGCTCATGAGCGCGGTCGCGCTCGTTGCGCTCGCGGCGACGAACCTGAGCGCGCACGCCACGATCACCGCTATCCAGCACATCGGGCTCACCTCCGTTGACGCGGCGATCTCCGCGGTGATCGTGTTCGAGGCTTGGCTTGCGATCCTGGGCGCGCTGTCCCTCCGGCACATGACCAGAGGCGACGGGTTCAACAGGTACGAAGCCGGTGTGTGGACCATGGCGAGCCTCATGGGCGTCATCGCCTGGTGGGGTGGGGGCAGCCCCATCTTCGCGCTGTGGCCACTTCTCGCGGCTGTCGCGTGGCACGTGGTCATCACCTTTGGCAGGCCGCACAAGCCGTCTGCTCTGGTCGTCTGGTGGCGTATGAAGCGCGGCAAGGCGACCTCGCAGGACGCGAGCGAGGTTCTTACCGAACGGCTCATCACGCTCATTGTCAACACGGCATACGCGGCCAACGTTGGGCCCAAGATCACGTGCGCGTTCTACAAGCGCGCATATGATCGCGCGTGGGCGCGCGCGGATGCGCTCGGCATTCTCACGCCGGAAGTGCGCGCGCGCATCCAGACGCGCATCGCCGCGCGCTACGTCGGTGCGCGCGCGCTCGCTCCTGAAGCGGTTGCGCACATGAATCCTTGGAATGAGCGCGCATCGATGAGCGCGCGCACGAGCAACGCGCGCGCAGTGCGCCCGGTGAGCGCGCCTCCCGCGCGCGCACTCGAAGTGAGCGCGCATGTTCCCGACGACGCGCGCGCACTCACTGAGACGAGCGCGCGTGTTGAAGAGGTGCGCGCGCCTGCTCCGGTCGTGAGCACGCACAGCGTGTCTGACCTGATCGAAGCGATCAAAGAGCACAGCACCGCACCCGCGAACATGAAAGCGTGGATGCTGGAATTCGTGGAGAAGAACGGCAAGCTCCCCACGCGCAAAGAGCTTGCGGTGCCCGCGCAGCGGGCACCGGGCCACGTCGCTAGGTGGATCACCCCCGTGCGCAAGGCACTCGGGTACTAGCGGCACAGCGACCGGCACACCTTCTCCAAGGGTGTGACGGGACCGTGCCAGCGGCACACCCGCTGGCACACCGAAAACCACGATTGACCTGCGGAAACACTGTTTTGGCACACCGGCACAGTGTGCCGAGAGTACCGCTCACTAAGTGTTTTCGCAGGTCACCGCGACCAAGGGGACAACCCGCCTGGTGTGCCGTGCCGGTCGGGTGTATAATTAATTCAGACCTAAGATCGAGACGAAAGGACAAACGATCATGAATGGTGACGAAATCAGCAACACTATCAACAACGGTGCGGTCGAGTGGTCGGGAGCCGGAATTACGGCCCTAGTCCTGTTCACAGCCGCGTTCATCATGAACAAATGGGGACGCGAACAGGACTGGATTCCCCCCGTAGTCATGGCGTTCTCGGTACTCGGATCGTTCGTGTTCCATGCCTCCCAGTGGTCGCAGACCATCGGCGCGGGTACAGCCACGTGGATGAACGACAACAACTGGCCTGCCACGCTGGTCATGGGGGTCGCGTTTTTCGTCTCCATGTTCATGGTCATCGCTGACCTCAAGGCAGACCCCAGCGTGAACGGGTGGGCAGTGGCCATGCTGTTCATCGCGCCGATCACGGCACATGGCACGTCCGGTTGGATCGGCGCCATCGTGAACTTCGGTTACGAGGCGTTGACCGCGCTCGCGGTTGGCCTGGTCACGAACATGTTTGGGCACTGACATGGAAACGGTTCTGTGGTTCATTGGAGCACTGATTGTCGTCGGAGCGATGTCACGCGTCATCGACATGCTGCCCATCCGCGTGGTTCAGGTTCTCCTTGCTATCAGTGCAGGTTTCCTGCTCTGGGTGACGGGCGCGTGGGAATGGGTGTGGCATGTCCTCTCTTACTGATGAGCAGAACGAACAGCGCGCACTCACGCGCATGGCGCGCACCTCGTGGGGTTACACCCTGCGGGGTGCGCGCGCGCTCATGGACGACGCCGCGCGCTGGGCGCGCGCGGAGGGCATCGAAGCGCACATCAAAGAGAAGGACGCGCGCGCACTGAGCGCACAGCAGCAGCGGGCAATGCGCGCGCATGCGCGCGCATCCAAGAACAGGCGCGCGCAGAGCGTCCCCCCGGTGCGCGCGCACGCGCTCACTGACATCGAAGTGAATGCGCGCGCATTCGGAACGCGCGCGCTTCGGAGCGCGCTCGTGATCGCTGTTCCGGCATGCGCGCTCATGGTTCCCCCGTGGATGTTCGTCGAAGGCAACCTCGGTGCGCTCCTCGCGTGGCCTGCCATTTACGGCTACCTTGCGTGGAACGGGTGGGCGCACCGCGACGAAGCGGAGCCCGCGCAGTCGGTACAGTCTGTGAACACGCTCGCCCCCGTCGAAGAGAAAACGCGTCTGTTCTCACGAAACCGAACCGAGGCGGGACTCAAGCCCACGTCGGAAGAGTCGGCAATTATCGCCCGGGTACACACCTGGGAAGCGCACGCAGCCGATCGCAAGCTGCATGAGGTGTTCCCCGGCTCGCCGATCATCGATGAGTCCGGCATACTCATCCCAATGGAGTTCGCAGGGCTGTGGACGCCCGCGAAGCTCGATAACCAGGTGGACCAACTGCGAGCACTGCTCGCGGTTCCCGATGAGGTCAAGACGCAAGTCAAACCGGGCGGTACTGCAGACCGCGCTGTCCTGCGTATCCGCACTCGCGTGCGGGACCTCGACCTCACCTGGACTCCCGAACGCAAGGGACTCGGCCTCAATGCCGACACGGGCGAAGTCGTCAGTGTCGACGTGACCGACCGCCTCAGCGTCGCGGGCATGTCGGGAGCGGGCAAGTCCGTTGCGCTGCGCGTACTCATGGCGGAAGCGCTCGGGCTGCCAAACACCGCGCTGGTCATCATTGACCTTAAGGTGGAAGGTGCGCTCTGGGCGCATGTCGCGCGCGTCGAGTCCGAGGCAGACGGTATCCAGTCGGTCATTGACGACCTGGTGACCGAGATGAAGGAGCGCGAGGCGATCATGCGAACCGAAAGCCTGGACACTTGGGAGCCAACGCCTGAGCGTCCGCGCATCGTCGTTGTCGTTGACGAAGGGGCTGAGCTGATGTCCGAGGTCCCCGACTCCGTGACCGGCCTGCGTTCGATCGCGCGTCGTGCAAGGTCGGCAGAGATCCCGCTGTGGTGGGCCACGCAGAAGCCCACCGTGACCGGACCGGGCAAGGGACTCGACTCCGCGATTTCGGCTCAGCTCACCTCACAAGTGTGCATGGCCGTGTCCAGCCCGACCGAGGCGCGCAACGTCCTCGGAGAGGATGCCACCGCTAAGGGATGGCACGCGGAAGACCTGCTTAAGGGCGGGTGGTCGCTCGTGCGCGTGCAGGGTGAGGACCGAACCCCGGACCCTACCCGCGTGTGGCACATGACAAAGGAGGACGTGAAGGCTATCGCCCCGCGTTCCCCGTGGCGTCGGGCGAAGACGCTGGCCCCCGTGGTCGATGCGAAAGACGCTCTGGTGGTCGCGTTGGACCTGTCCGAGGGATTGCAGGGTGTGTCTACGGTCCGTATCGGCGTTGCTCTCGGCGTCTCTGACGCTGAGGTGCACGTGCGTATGCGCGTGCACGGTGTCGATCCGGAACCCAACGCCTTCGCGATGGGCAACGGGGAGAAGGCCCGTGGATACCGCAGAGATAAGCTTGAAGCAGCGTTCAACAGGAGGAATGACCGATGAAACTCGACTGGGAGAAAGATCCTGAGAACTCTAATAGGTACAACGCGGAAAGTTTCCGCTACCGGTTCATCCTGCTGACGACAACGGGCGGGAAGGCGCACCTATGGGTGCAGTCCGTTGACGACAAGTGGGGGACCAAGGCCATTGACACGTGTTCGTGCCGCTCTGTCCGACATGCGGAAACGATGGCGCAACGATTCGAGAATGCACGACAGGCGAAAAAGCTCAGGTGACAGCCGGACCCTGCTTGCGGGGTCCGGATTCCTGCTGTTACGCTTAGCGATCAGTACAAAGACGAGAGGACATCACGATGACCAACTACGGACCCTACAGCCAGTACCAAATGCCCGAGCTGCCACGCAATGCGCCGCAACGGGCCCCGAAGTACCCTGAACCCCCGCGACACCGTAAAACCTCAAACTGGATTCACGGTATCCTCACGATCCTTACTGGAGGACTCTGGGGCATCGTGTGGGTTACCGCGGCGATCTCCGCAGGATCCGCTAACGCAGCGGACCGTGCTCGGTACCAGCGCGAGGTGCGGAACTGGCACGCCTATGAACGACAGATTCGATGAACTGGTATCGGTTCAAAACTGAACTATCAGCGTGGATGTCCAAGACCGTGCTATGCGTCTTGACAACCATGCTTGCAATCAGCACGCTCTTCGAGCCAGCAGGATCTATCAAGGGGTATCCGCTGTCGTGGCGCGTTGTCGCGGAAAACGAGTGGATGTTCCCTGTCGGCATGACAATCGGCGTACTTGTGCTGTGGGTGTGCTACTGGCAGACGTTTCGAATCCTCCGCGCTGATAAGCGTTACGGAGACAGGTAACGAGGAGACAAGTTGACACAGCACGGTGACAGGCTGTCAGGGGCTCCCAGCGAAAGCAGGGGGCCCCGGCCCGACTGGAGAACAAAGGCCGCATGTCGAGGTTATGCGGCGATTATCGACCCATGGGATGCCGATCCAAAAGACGGGGTTGTCAGTGACACAGCAGCCGCGTTCTGCAAGCAATGCCCGGTCCGACGCGAATGCCTGCTTGAAGGACTACGCAGTGATCTGATGAACGGAGGTTTCGCATACGGCGTGTGGGGAGGTCTCTCCCCTAAAGAACGTCGCGCGCTGATCCGGCTCCGGTATCGAGTTGCCTGCCCGGTATGCAGGGGGCAACTCATCATCACATCCGAAGGCGAGAAATGGCAAGCGTGCGCATCGTGCGGTATCACCTGGCAGTGCCGCAAACGCAAGCCTGCGGCACTACCAGAGGGCTAAGGACGGTAGGTCGCGGTGTAGCTGACGGGGATACTCGTCCATGTCCCCGCCGACCCTTGCGTCTGGAATACGAACATACTGAATCCCGTAGTCGAGATGTTGATAGCCCTGGAGCACCACAGCGCCGTTGCGCCCGCACCGGAATCGATGTTGGTCAACACTCGCGGTGCGGCAGGGAAAGTGAACCCGAACGACACGGAAGACGTGTTGGAGGAAACGGACGTGAAAGTCACGTTGGTAGTGCCGGTACGTGTCCAGTTGGTCAGGTTGGTGATGCTGGTTTGCCCGGCAGCGATATCGACACCGAGATCAGTGATCTCCCCATTGATATCGGCGATATCATCCGTGAGCCCGTCAATCTGGCCCGACAGTGTGTTCAGCGCACCGTCCACCTGAACCGCGAGGATGGGAGAGACATTCCCAGGACCGCCGGTCAGCGTGATACCGGGTAGTGACGATGGGGACTCGTATTCTAGACCCCAGTTGGTAGTTGAAGGCACTGTGAATCCCCTTAGATGTATACCCGAATAATGGCAAGGCCGCCGGATCCGCTACCCCCGGTCCGGATGTCCGGAGTCGAAGCGTCCGCCATCGCGCCTGAGCCGCCAGCGCCGTAGTTGCGCGCAGCGTTGCCGTTCGCGGCGGCTGTTGACGCCGCAGCGTTTCTACTACCACCGCTGAAGAACGAGCTTCCGCCCATGGGCGACTCGGTTGCGATCGCAATCGACTCGCTTCGCCCGTTGCTGCCGTCACCGCCAGGAATGATAAGGTCGCCCGAACCGGTCGTAGCGCCCGCGCCACCTGCCGCACCGTTCTGCCCACCTGTCGTATTGGTAGTGCCCCCGGCTCCACCGTTGCCGCTGACAAGCGATCCGAACGAAGTCGTAGTGCCAGACGAACCGCTGACGCCAGCGCCGCCCGCGCCACCTGTTCCTACGGTCACGTTGACCGATGACCCGATAGCCGCACTGAGTAGGAAACTTTCCGCGAAGCATCCGCCGCCGCCGCCGCCGCCCAGAGAGATCTGCGCAGCAGACGTGATCGTCGAGCCGCCGCCACCGCCGCCCGCGCCAACGAGCTGTACGTGCGCAGCCTTGAAACCGTTGTACGACGCTTTGGTGAAGGCCGTGACGCTGCCCGGAGTGGAGTAGTACAGGGTCGTCAAGAGGCGGAAGCCGGTCGTCTCGATAGCGGTAAGCCGGGCTTCGAACGAGGCAAGCACTGATTCGACCACTTCGGCGAGGATCGGGTGGGACCCATCCGAGTCCCCGGTAAGCGTGATCCCCGGTTTGGATTGCGGTGTCTCGAACGGCAGTGAGTAAATCGGTGTCTCTGGCATTACTCAATCCCCACAAAGATGACGGTGGATTCGCGTGTAGCGATCTTGATCGGGCTATTGACATTGAAGGGGATAGTGACACGCGCCACCACGTGCAACTCGCGGTTGCCATCGTTGTATACCACGCGTATGACGTCGAAGGGACGAACCGCTGGGTTGGGAATCGCAGACAAGCCTACGTCATATGGAGCGCCCAGCGATTGACGTAGCAGGTTGCGAGCCGCGTTCTGTGCCTGCTGCTCGGTCGTGATGAACGTCGAAGAGTAGAAACGAGGCACGCGACCAAACGGGCCATCGAAGAATGTCGGGCTGGACTGCTGGGCATCGAACGCCACAGCCCGAACCGGAGGCAGATCGTCTGCCCCCTCGCCGGTCACCACCACTACGTTGTAGATGCCGTCACGGGAGATGGAACGATCAGACTGAACCATAGCGCCATCTGGGCCAGCTTTCACCGACCAGATAGGGTCGCCCTCTTCGGGAACGGTTTGAAACACAAGCTGCCCGAGTTCATCCCAGTAGACGATTTTGCCTAGACCCTCTGCCAGCGTCAGCAGCACCTCGTAACGAGACTCCTCAACGATGAGGGAGCGCCCGAGAGTGGAGAGGTCGGAGTCGTCATCGAACACGATCACAGCGTCATCGTAGATGGTGAGCACAGTGTCTTCCACGACCTCGCGCACCGTGGTGCCAGCAACCCATTGCCGCGGCTGCAAGAATCGAGAATCGATGATCGTAGCCATCCGGTCATCCAGGGACAGTTTCAACGGCCCCTTGGCGGCGTCATTCTGGGTTACCTCTGAGATGCGGAAGTACCCCATGGGAGCCCACAAC
>Ga0157373_10000448_pt1 | contig 32580 bp, 28 predicted proteins | sample C65metaG_FD_113460 | JGI IMG/M metagenome (GOLD analysis project Ga0157373, IMG submission 113460) | Corn rhizosphere microbial communities from Kellogg Biological Station, Michigan, USA - C6-5 metaG | ecosystem: Host-associated > Plants > Roots > Rhizosphere > Soil | place: USA: Michigan... | reverse complement strand
TGAAGTCAACTGTTACCGGAGTAGAAATGTTCCGTAAGATTCTTGACAGAGGTGAAGCTGGTGATAACGTAGGTTTGTTGCTTCGTGGTATTGAAAAAGACCAGATCCGTCGTGGTATGGTTATCTGCAAACCAGGTTCAGTAACTCCTCACACCGATTTCAAAGCAGAAGTTTACGTATTATCAAAAGCAGAAGGTGGCCGTCACACTCCATTCTTCAACAAATACCGTCCGCAATTCTATTTCCGTACCACTGACGTTACTGGCGAGATCTCGTTAGACGCAGGTGTAGAAATGGTTATGCCAGGTGATAACGTAACAATTACAGTTAAATTGATCAACGCTATTGCGATGGAAAAAGGTTTACGTTTCGCTATCCGCGAAGGTGGCCGTACCGTTGGCGCTGGTCAGGTAACTGAAATTTTAAAATAAACCAATTACCCCTTAAAAGGTAATTAACAGAACGGTTAATTTTTACAGCTAAAAGTACCGGGATTTGTCCCGGTACTTTTGCTCTAAAAGAAGATCGTTAAAATAAAATAAACGGGAATAGTTCAACGGTAGAATAGAGGTCTCCAAAACCTTTGATCAGGGTTCGAATCCTTGTTCCCGTGCTACAGAGAGAAGAAATACAATGGCTAAAGTAACTGAGTTTATTAAAGAATCATACGACGAGTTGACCGATAAGGTAACCTGGCCAACCTGGAGCGAATTGCAAAACAGTGCGATACTGGTTTTGGTTGCTTCTATTATCATAGCGCTGATCATCCTGGCCATGGATTCGGCTTTCGGTAACGCATTACAGTTTTTTTATAAATCATTAAATCACTAAGCGTAATATTTTAATGCAGATGACAGATCAATTGAAATGGTACGTGGTGAGAGCCATAAGCGGTAAAGAAAAGAAGGTTAAACAATATATAGATGCCGAAGTAAACCGTTTAGGCATTTCGCATTTGGTACCACAGGTGCTAATACCGATGGAAAAATATTACCAGATGCGCGACGGTAAAAAAATAGCTAAAGAGCGTAACTACTTCCCTGGCTACGTATTGATGGAAGCAGCGCTTGACGGCGAATTAGAACACATTATTAAAAACATCAATAGTGTGATCGGCTTTTTGGGTGATAAAGCAGGTAACGCTATCCCGTTGCGCCAATCAGAAGTTAACCGCATTTTAGGTAAGGTTGACGAGATGACCGCGCAAGGCGAAACCATGAATGTGCCTTATTACATTGGCGAAAACGTTAAGGTAATGGATGGTCCGTTCAACGGCTTCAGCGGCGTTATCGAAGAAGTGAACGAAGAGAAAAAGAAACTGAAAGTAATGGTAAAGATATTCGGCCGTCGTACACCGCTCGAGTTGAATTACATGCAGGTAGAAAAGGAATAGTAACGAGTATCAAGTAGCAAGTATCAAGACATTGGTGCGGGTGAGTTGATAAACGTTTAAGATATAGTGAGAGTAAGGGGTAGGAGAGTAATTAAGACCAATAAAGTCTTGCTACTTGATACTAATTACTTGCTACTCACAAAGATAAATGTTACATAGCTTCCACTACTAACATTGAGTATTAAATAAAGTAAATTAAAATGGCAAAAGAAGTAGGTGCGTTAGTAAAACTACAGGTTAAAGGCGGCGCAGCAAACCCATCGCCACCAATAGGCCCGGCATTGGGTGCTAAAGGTGTTAACATCATGGAGTTTTGCAAGCAGTTTAATGCCCGTACCCAAGACAGGCCAGGTAAAGTGTTACCGGTGGTGATCACCGTGTATGTTGACAAATCTTTTGACTTTATTATCAAAACTCCACCCGTTGCTATCCAGTTATTGGAAGCTACAGGTTTAAAGAGTGGATCGGCAGAACCCAACCGTAAAAAAGTTTCTAGCGTAAGCTGGGATCAGGTTGAAACCATCGCCAAAGATAAAATGACAGATTTGAACGCGTTCACCGTTGAGTCGGCCATGAAAATGGTTGCCGGTACCGCACGCAGTATGGGAATTACCGTTTCTGGTACAGCGCCCTGGAGTAATTAATTCATTAAAATCAGTTTAAGACAGTGGCAAGATTAACAAAAAATCAAAAAACGGCACTCTCCAAGATTGAGGTTAATAAAGCGTATTCTTTACAGGATGCATCATCATTGGTAAAAGATATTACTACTACCAAATTTGATTCGTCTGTAGATATAGATGTTCGTTTAGGTGTTGACCCACGCAAAGCCAATCAAATGGTACGTGGTATCGCAACCTTACCTCACGGAACCGGCAAAACTGTACGTGTATTGGTACTTTGTACTCCTGACAAAGAGCAGGAAGCCAAAGACGCAGGTGCAGATTATGTTGGCTTGGATGATTATATCGCCAAGATTGAAGGTGGATGGACTGATGTTGATATTATCATTACTATGCCTAGTGTTATGGCTAAAGTAGGTAGATTAGGCCGTGTGCTTGGTCCGCGTAACTTAATGCCTAACCCTAAATCGGGTACGGTAACTACTGATGTAGGTAAAGCCGTAACCGAGGTTAAAGGTGGTAAGATCGATTTCAAGGTTGACAAAACCGGTATCATCCATGCCTCAATAGGAAAAGTATCTTTCCCTGCTGATAAAATTTATGAAAACGCTTTGGAAGTTATCCAAACCATTTCAAAATTAAAACCATCAGCAGCAAAAGGAACATATTTCAAGAGCATTCATATCTCTTCAACTATGTCTCCCGGAATCGAAGTTGAAACTAAAACAATAGCGGGGATCTAATCATGAATAAAGAAGAAAAACACGACGTTGTTCTCGCCCTTGCTGAACAAATGAAAGAGTACGGTAACTTCTATATTACCGATACCTCGAATTTAACAGTTGCAAAAATTAACGATATCCGTCGCAAATGCTTTGAAGCGGACATCAAGATCCAGGTAACAAAAAACACCCTTATCAAAAAGGCTATGGAAGCCGTGGGTGGCGATTTTACCGATATCTATGGTGTTTTAAAAGGCTCATCGTCGGTTATGTTCTCAAAATCAGGTACTGCTCCGGCAAAACTGATCAAACAATTGCGTAAACAAGGCGACAAGCCGGTTTTAAAAGCAGCCTATATTGATTCGGCCATATTTGTGGGCGATAATCAACTGGACGCTTTGGTAAACCTGAAGTCGAAAGAGCAATTGATTGGCGAGATCGTTGGCTTATTGCAATCGCCTGCTAAAAATGTTCTTTCTGCTCTTCAATCGGGCGGTACCACAATAGCTGGCTTAGTTAAAACTTTACAAGAAAGAGGTTAATAGGTCACCTCAGTTAAATGACCTGCATTACAAACAAAAAGCATTAAAATTAAAAAATTACAATAATGGCAGATTTAAAAGCGTTTGCTGAACAGTTGGTAAACTTGACAGTAAAAGAAGTAAACGAACTAGCTCAGATCTTGAAAGACGAGTATGGCATTGAGCCGGCAGCAGCAGCAGTAGCAGTAGCAGCAGCTCCTGCAGGTGGTGGTGATGCACCAGCTGAAGCAGCAGTACAAACTGCGTTTGACGTTATCCTGAAAGAAGCTGGTGGTCAAAAATTAGCAGTTGTTAAATTGGTAAAAGATCTTACCGGTTTAGGTTTGAAAGAAGCTAAAGATTTAGTTGACGGCGCTCCAAAAGAGTTAAAAGCTGGCGTATCTAAAGAAGAAGCTGAAAGCCTGAAAAAACAATTAGAAGAAGCTGGAGCTGTAGTTGAGGTTAAATAATCCAACTCAACAGATACTTAACAATAAAGACGCCGACCATTGATTTGGTCGGCGTCTATTGTCGTTTATATAATATAGATCTCCGGGCAATGAGGTTTGAGTACCGGAATCGTATGTAAAGTGTTACAGGATAAGTTATTGAAGCTCCCTGGTCTCACATCTCAATACTCATATCTCATATCTCAATAAGGTTACTAATAAAATTAAATTATAATACCTTGGCAAACGAAATAAATCAAAGAGTAAACTTTGCAACCAGCAGGAAAGTATTAGAATATCCTGATTTTCTGGATGTACAGTTACAATCATTCCAGGAATTTTTTCAATTACAAACCACTTCAGATAACCGTCACAAAGAAGGCTTATTTAAAGTATTTGCCGAAAACTTTCCGATCTCAGATTCGCGGAACATTTTTGTTTTAGAGTTTCTGGATTACTTTATCGATCCGCCACGTTACGACATACAAGAGTGTATAGAGCGCGGTTTGACCCACAGCGTGCCTTTAAAAGCCAAGTTACGTTTATCATGTAACGATGAAGAGCACGAAGATTTCGAAACCATCGTTCAGGACGTGTATCTGGGTACCATCCCTTATATGACACCTAAAGGTACTTTCGTTATCAATGGTGCCGAGCGTGTAATTGTATCGCAGTTACACCGTTCGCCAGGTGTGTTTTTTGGCCAAAGCCGCCACACCAACGGTACCAAATTATACTCGGCCCGTGTAATACCTTTCAAAGGTTCGTGGATCGAGTTCGCTACCGACGTTAACAACGTTATGTACGCGTATATCGACCGTAAGAAAAAATTCCCGGTTACCACCTTGTTACGTGCCATCGGTTACGACTCGGATAAAGACATCCTCGAGTTGTTTGAACTGGCCGACGAAGTAAAAGTTAGCAAATCAGGCCTGAAGAAATTCATCGGCCGCAAGCTTGCTGCAAGGGTGCTTAAAAAATGGGTTGAAGACTTTGTTGACGAAGATACCGGCGAGGTAGTTTCGATCGATAGGAACGAGATCATTTTAGAGCGCGAAACCGTACTGGAAGACGATCATATAGATATGATAATCGATGCTGGTGTTAAAACTATCATTCTGAACAAGGAAGACAGCGCATCAAGCGGCGACTATACTATCATCTACAATACTTTACAAAAGGATACTTCAAACTCGGAGAAAGAAGCTGTTGAGCACATCTATCGCCAGCTGCGTAACGCCGAACCACCTGATGAGGAAACTGCTCGTGGTATCATCGACCGTTTGTTCTTCTCTGATAAACGATATGACCTGGGCGATGTGGGCCGATACCGCATCAACCGTAAACTGAAATTAACCACCCCGATGGAGGTTAAGGTTTTAACAAAAGACGATATCATCGCCATTGTTAAATACCTGATCAAACTGATCAACTCTAAAGCTGAGGTGGATGATATCGACCACTTGTCAAACCGTCGTGTACGTACTGTTGGTGAGCAATTGTACGCACAATTTGGCGTAGGTTTGGCTCGTATGGCACGTACCATCCGCGAGCGTATGAACATCCGCGACAACGAGGTATTTACGCCGACTGATCTGATCAACGCGCGTACCCTGTCGTCGGTGATCAACTCATTCTTCGGTACCAACCAGTTATCGCAGTTCATGGATCAAACCAATCCTCTGGCAGAGATCACGCACAAGCGTCGTCTGTCAGCCTTAGGGCCGGGCGGTCTGTCCCGCGAGCGTGCAGGCTTCGAGGTTCGTGACGTTCACTACACCCACTATGGTCGTCTGTGTACTATCGAAACTCCCGAAGGTCCGAACATCGGTCTGATCTCTTCATTATGTATCCACGCTAAGATCAATAACCTTGGTTTTATCGAAACACCGTACAAACGTGTTGAAGATGGCAAGGTAATGATGAACGAAGACGTGATCTACCTGTCGGCTGAGGACGAGGACGGTAAAACTATCGGCCAGGCCAACGCGGTGTATGATGACAACGGTAACTTCGCTACCCCGCGCGTTAAAGCACGTTTCGAGGGCGACTTCCCGATCATCGAGCCAACCAGGCTGGATTACATGGATATTGCGCCAAACCAAATCACCTCGATCGCGGCATCACTGATTCCTTTCCTGGAGCATGACGACGCTAACCGTGCGCTGATGGGTTCGAACATGCAACGCCAGGCCGTGCCGTTATTGCGCCCCGAAGCGCCGATAGTAGGTACAGGTTTAGAAGGACGCGTAGCAAAAGACTCCCGTACCCTGATCAACGCCGAAGGCGATGGTGTGGTTGAGTATGTTGACGCTACCGAGATCCGTATTAAATACGATCGCAACGAGGATGACCGTTTGGTATCTTTCGAAGGCGACAGCAAATCATACCGTCTGATCAAATTCAAGAAAACCAACCAAAGCACTACCATCAACCTGAAGCCGATTGTTAAAAAAGGCCAACGCGTTGAAAAAGGTCAGGTACTTTGCGAAGGTTATGCAACACAAGATGGCGAGTTAGCGCTTGGCCGTAACATGAAGGTTGCCTTCATGCCTTGGCAAGGGTTTAACTTTGAGGATGCGATCGTGATCTCTGAGCGTGTGGTATCGCAGGATATCTTCACCTCGATCCACGTTGAAGAGTTTGAATTAGAGGTTAGGGATACCAAACGCGGTGAAGAGGAATTGACACCTGATATCCCGAACGTATCTGAAGAAGCTACTAAGGATCTTGACGAAAACGGTATCATCCGCATTGGCGCCGAAGTTAAAGAAGGCGACATCCTGATCGGTAAGATCACCCCTAAAGGTGAGTCTGACCCTTCACCGGAGGAGAAACTGTTACGTGCGATATTTGGTGATAAAGCAGGCGATGTGAAAGATGCGTCATTAAAAACTCCGCCATCTATCAGCGGTGTGGTTATTGATACCAAACTGTTCTCTCGTGCTAAAAAGACCTCAAAAGCAGAAGAGAAAGCTGCAATTGATAAGCTGGATACCAAACACGAAAAAGCTATTAAGGATCTGAAGAACCTGTTGGTTGAAAAACTGTTCGAGATCGTTAACGGCAAAACATCGCAAGGTGTATACAACGTTTACAAAGAGCTGTTGGTAGCAAAAGGTGTTAAATTCACCCAAAAAATACTGGTCGAGCTTGAATATGCCAACGTCAACCCAACAAAATGGACCACTGACGAAGACAAGAACGAGCAGATCAAATTGTTGCTGCATAACTATAACATTAAACTGAACGAAGAGCTGGGTGCTTACCGTCGTGATAAATTCGCTATCAGCGTAGGTGATGAGCTTCCATCAGGTATCGTACAAATGGCTAAAGTTTACATCGCTAAAAAGCGTAAGCTTAAAGTGGGTGATAAAATGGCAGGCCGCCATGGTAACAAAGGTATTGTTGCCCGCATTGTACGCGATGAGGATATGCCATTCCTGGAAGACGGAACACCGGTTGATATTGTACTGAACCCGCTAGGCGTACCTTCGCGTATGAACCTTGGCCAGATTTACGAAACCGTATTGGGTTGGGCTGGTAAAGAGTTAGGTGTTAAGTTTGCTACTCCGATATTTGACGGTGCAAGCCACGAAGAGGTTGAGCACTGGATCAAAAAAGCAGGGTTACCTGAATCGGGCCGTACATACTTACACAATGGCTTAACCGGCGACCGCTTCGATCAGCCGACTACAGTAGGTATTATTTATATGCTTAAACTAGGTCACATGGTTGATGATAAAATGCACGCGCGTTCTATCGGTCCATACTCACTGATCACACAACAACCATTGGGCGGTAAAGCTCAGTTTGGTGGTCAGCGTTTTGGTGAGATGGAGGTTTGGGCACTGGAAGCATTCGGTGCTTCTAACATCCTGCAAGAGATCCTGACCGTTAAGTCGGACGATGTTGTGGGCCGTGCCAAAACTTACGAGGCTATTGTAAAAGGCGAAAACCTGCCAACACCATCCGTACCTGAATCATTCAACGTATTGGTTCACGAGTTACGCGGTTTAGGTTTGGATATCACATTGGAATAATGATTGAATGATTGAAGGATGGAATGATTGAGTCATTCTATCCTTCGGTCACTCAGTCCTTCAATCATTAAAAGAAGAGCTATGTCTTACAAAAAGGATAATAAAATCAAAAGTAACTTCACCACCATTACCATCAGTCTGGCCTCGCCCGAGTCTATACTGGAGCGTTCGAGCGGTGAGGTTTTAAAGCCGGAAACCATCAACTACAGGACCTACAAGCCTGAGCGCGATGGTCTGTTCTGCGAGCGTATCTTTGGTCCGGTTAAAGATTATGAGTGCCATTGCGGTAAGTACAAACGTATCCGTTACAAAGGTATCGTGTGCGACCGTTGCGGTGTTGAAGTAACCGAGAAAAAAGTACGTCGCGAGCGTATGGGGCACATTAACCTGGTGGTGCCTGTTGCGCACATCTGGTATTTCCGTTCGTTGCCAAACAAAATTGGTTACTTACTGGGCCTGCCAACCAAAAAGCTCGACCTGATTATTTACTACGAACGTTATGTAGTAATCCAACCAGGCATTAAGGAAGCTGACGGTATTAACAAAATGGACTTCCTTACCGAGGAAGAATACCTGGATATTTTAGACACTCTACCAAAAGAGAACCAGTACCTGGACGACAAAGACCCGCAGAAATTTGTTGCCAAAATGGGTGCCGAAGCTTTGGAAGAGTTGTTAAAACGCCTGGAGCTTGACCAGTTATCGTACGATCTGCGTCACCAGGCAGCTAACGAAACCTCGCAACAACGTAAAAATGAAGCTTTAAAACGCTTGCAGGTTGTTGAAGCTTTCCGCGATGCACAAAGCCGTATCGAGAATAACCCTGAGTGGATGATCGTGAAGATCGTTCCGGTTATCCCGCCTGAGCTGCGTCCGTTAGTACCATTGGAAGGTGGCCGTTTCGCCACTTCGGATTTGAACGATTTATACCGTCGTGTGATCATCCGTAACAACCGTTTAAAACGTTTGATCGAGATCAAAGCGCCGGAGGTAATTTTACGTAACGAAAAACGTATGCTGCAGGAAGCTGTGGATTCGTTGTTCGATAACTCACGTAAAGTAAACGCCGTTAAAACCGAAGGTAACCGTGCACTGAAATCATTATCGGATATATTAAAAGGTAAACAAGGCCGTTTCCGCCAAAACTTACTGGGTAAACGTGTTGACTACTCTGCACGTTCGGTAATTGTTGTGGGGCCGAGCCTTAAACTGCACGAGTGCGGTTTACCAAAAGATATGGCTGCCGAGCTGTTCAAACCGTTTATCATTCGTAAGATGATTGAGCGTGGTGTTGTAAAAACAGTAAAATCAGCTAAAAAGATCGTTGACCGTAAAGACCCATTAGTTTGGGATATTTTGGAAAACGTGCTGAAAGGTCACCCGGTGTTATTAAACCGTGCGCCAACGTTGCACCGTTTAGGTATCCAGGCCTTCCAGCCAAAACTGATTGAGGGTAAAGCTATCCAACTGCACCCTTTAACCTGTACGGCGTTCAACGCCGACTTTGACGGTGACCAGATGGCTGTACACGTACCACTTGGTAACGCGGCAATTTTGGAAGCCCAGATATTGATGCTGGCATCGCATAACATCCTTAACCCGGCAAATGGTACGCCAATCACCGTTCCTTCGCAGGACATGGTTTTGGGCTTGTACTACATCACCAAAGGACGTAAAACCGATTCAACACGCGTAGTAGTTGGCCAGGGCTTAAGCTTCTACTCACCTGAAGAGGTTATCATTGCTTACAATGAGAAAAAAGTAGATCTGCATGCTTTTATCAAAGTAAAAGTTAACGTTAAAGAGCGCGATGGCAGCATCGTTAATAAACTGACTGAAACTACCGTGGGCCGTGTATTGTTCAACCAGCACGTACCTGAGGAAGTAGGTTATATCAACGAGCTGTTAACTAAAAAATCGCTTCGCGATATCATTGGTAACGTAGTAAAAGTTACCGGTATGGCACGTGCGGCTCAGTTCCTGGATGATATCAAAGAATTAGGTTTCCAGATGGCATTCCGTGGTGGTTTGTCGTTCAACCTGAAAGACTTAAACATCCCTGCCGAGAAAGTAACGCTGATCGAACAAGCTTCGAAAGAAGTGGAAGAGGTAATGAACAACTACAACATGGGCTTCATTACCAATAACGAGCGTTACAACCAGATCATCGACGTTTGGACGCGTATCAACAACCGCTTAACCGCGAATGTGATGGACATCCTGTCGAACGACAACCAGGGCTTCAACTCGGTATACATGATGCTGGATTCGGGTGCACGTGGTTCTAAAGAACAGATCCGTCAATTAGCCGGTATGCGTGGTCTGATGGCGAAACCGCAAAAATCAGGTTCGGGCGGCGAGATCATCGAAAACCCGATCTTATCAAACTTTAAAGAAGGCCTGTCGGTATTGGAATACTTTATTTCAACCCACGGTGCCCGTAAAGGTTTGGCGGATACGGCGTTAAAAACTGCGGATGCTGGTTACTTAACCCGTCGTTTGCACGACGTTGCCCAGGACATGATCGTTAGTGACGTTGATTGCGGCACATTGCGCGGTATATTTACTACAGCATTAAAAGACAACGAGGACATTGTTGAACCATTATACGACAGGATCTTAGGTCGTACATCATTACATGATGTTTACGACCCGATGACCAACGAATTACTGGTATCGGCAGGTCAGGATATCGAAGAAGATATCGCCCGTAAAATACAAAACTCACCGCTGGAAGGTATCGAGATCCGTTCGGTATTAACCTGCGAAAGTAAACGTGGTGTTTGCGCATTATGCTACGGCCGTAACCTTGCAAGTGGTAAACGCGTGCAACTGGGCGAGGCTGTTGGTGTAATCGCGGCACAGTCAATCGGTGAGCCGGGTACACAGTTAACGTTACGTACATTCCACGTGGGTGGTACCGCGTCAAACATCGCTGCCGAGTCGCAGATCAACGCTAAGTTTGATGGTATCATCGAGTTTGAAAACGTACGTACCGTACAATACAAATCAGAAGAAGGTGACGTTGAAGTAGTTCTGGGTCGTTCAGGCGAGTTCAGGATCATTGAGCCGGGCACCAACAAAACCATCGTTACCAACAACATTCCTTACGGTTCGTACCTGTATGTAAAAGATGGCAGCAAGATCACCAAAGGCGATCGCATCTGCTCATGGGATCCATACAACGCCGTAATTATTTCGGAATTTGCCGGTAAAGCACAGTTTGAAGCTATCCAGGAAGGTATCACTTTCCGCGAAGAGTCGGACGAGCAAACCGGTCACCGCGAGAAAGTGATCATCGATACCAGGGATAAAACCAAAAACCCAGTTATCCAGATCGCAGAGAAAGGTACCATAGTTAAAGGATATAACATCCCTGTAGGCGCGCACATTGCAGTTGACGAAGGTGATAAGATCCAAACAGGCCAGGTTATTGCCAAGATACCTCGTTCAACAGGTAAAACCCGCGATATCACCGGTGGTTTACCACGTGTAACCGAGTTATTCGAGGCTCGTAACCCATCGAACCCTGCTGTAGTAACCGAGATCGACGGTGTAGTAACCTTAGGTGGTGTAAAACGTGGTAACCGCGAGATCACCATCGAGTCGAAAGATGGTCAGATAAAAAAATACTTGGTACCGCTGTCGAAACACATCCTGGTACAGGATAACGACTTTGTGAAAGCCGGTATGCCATTGTCTGACGGTTCAATCTCACCATCGGATATCCTGGCTATCAAAGGCCCGGCAGCTGTGCAAGAGTACCTGGTTAATGGTATCCAAGAGGTTTACCGTTTACAAGGTGTGAAGATCAACGATAAACACTTCGAGGTTATCGTTCACCAGATGATGCAGAAAGTAACTATCGAAGATGCGGGCGATACCCGTTTCTTAGAGAAAGAGGCTGTTGACAGCTGGGACTTTATGCAGGAGAACGACGACATTTTCGATAAGAAGGTAGTAGTTGATCCTGGTGATTCGAACACGCTGAAAGCTGGTCAGATCGTATCATTACGTAAACTGCGAGACGAAAACTCTGTGTTGAAACGTAAAGATATGAAGCTGGTTGAAGTGCGCGACGCTATCCCTGCAACTTCGAGCCCGATGCTGCAAGGTATCACCAGGGCGTCGTTGGGTACTAAATCGTTCATCTCGGCTGCTTCCTTCCAGGAAACAACCAAAGTGTTGAACGAGGCTGCCATCGCCGGTAAAAAAGACAACATGTTAGGCTTGAAAGAAAACGTTATCGTTGGTCACTTAATTCCATCGGGTACAGGTTTACGCATGTATGATAACATCCGCGTAGGCTCAAAAGAAGAGTTCGACCGCTTAATGGCTTCAAAATCAGAAGAAGTAGAAGCGTAATCCGCTCATACTGCTAAATAAACTTTTCAAAGTCCTCTCTTTTAAGGGAGGACTTTTTTATTTTTATACCATTATGGCAGAAGAAAACGATAATCAAATAAACATTGAGCTGGCCGAAGAAGTGGCCGAAGGTATCTATTCCAATTTAGCGATCATTACTCATTCCAACTCCGAATTTGTGGTTGATTTTATCCGCATTATGCCTGGTGTCCCTAAGGCGCGTGTAAAATCACGCATCATTTTAACCCCCGAACATGCTAAAAGGTTGCTAAATGCATTAAACGACAATATTGAAAAGTTTGAAGCTGCCAACGGACGCATCAAAATCCAGGACGAACACATTGGCTTCCCAATGAATTTTGGAGGCACAATGGGGCAAGCTTGATAAAATGATTAACTTAAAATAAACAAATTGTTTTTATTTTTGTTAAAATCGTAATTAATTGTAAAAAAAAGTATAATTACGATTGGATATTGAGCTATATTTTAAAAAAAATGAAGTTTTTGTTGGGGCTCAATAGATATAATTTGTATCTTGCGGCAAATCCCCTTATTGGCAAGAAACACCGTTTGACCAGTAAATTTGAAAATTAGAGCTGCCTCATGCTACAACTTTGCTTAAAGAACATTTTAATTTGTTCTGTATTTGCCTTAATTGCGATTGGTTTATGTTCCTGCGGTTCAACCAAACAGCTTAAATATTTCCAGGATATTTCAGATACCACAAGGCTTAACGCTATTAAACTGGCCAATTTTACACGTCCGGTTATTCATCCGGATCAAGTACTCTCAATTAGCGTTTATACGATAGATTTAGCATCTACACAAGCTATTAATGTTGTTAATACTACCGTAGGTGCTACGCAGTCGGCAGTATTAGGCTTTGACGAAAGTGGTTATCTGGTTGACAAAGACGGATACGTAGAACTTCCGGAGCTTGGTAAAATAAAGGTAGATAATCTGACCATCGAGCAGGCCCAGGCGACAATTAAAGAAAGAGCGATGAAGTATTTTAATGATCCCATCGTTATTGTAAAAAACAAAAGCTTCAAGATAACATTTGTCGGAGAATTTACTAAGGCTGGGGCGTATATAGTTCCAAGTGATAGGTTTACTTTGGTAGATGCCCTGGGTTTAGCCGGCGGCCTTACTGATTTTGCCCAGCGAGATGATATATTGTTATTGAGGCAAAATGATAATAACACCTTAAGTACAATCAGAATTAATCTTAAAAATAGCGCCATATTAAAATCTCCATACTACTATCTGCAAAACAATGATGTCTTAGTGGCCAATCCGAGCCGGTCTAAGGGTATATCTACCGATCAAACTTTCAATCGGTATTTATCATTGTATTCGCTATTGGCGTCATTAATAACAACAATTTTAGTGCTAACTAGACGGTAACTCTAAATGGTCGATACAAACACTAATGCTTTTGAACAAAATGCAGCCGTTGATGGTGGGCTGGATGTCAAAGCTATTTTATCAAAGATTTTAACCTATTGGTACCTTTTTGTACTAAGTATTCTGATATGTTTCTCTCTTTCTGTAGTTAATGCCAGTCTTACCCCGCCTGTTTGGAATATAACCGGTAAAATTTTGGTGCAAGATGATAACCCTACTACAAACAATTCAAACAGCAGTGCCCGGGATCAGTTGCTCAACGCCGGGATCCCCAAAAATAATATTGACGATCAGTTAGAAATCCTTACTTCACGAAACCTGATTAACCAGGTAGTTACTGAAACTCAACTTAACGTACGCACATACCTGATACTGCATTTTAAGGCAATTGAGATTTACCAGGAATATCCGATGCAGATATCGGTAAAATATAACTCGCGCAATACTACCGAGCAATCGTTTATTGTGAATGTATTAAACAATAGGGATTTTATACTCGAAGGTAAAAAGGGAGGCTTATCGATAAAAGGGCACTTTGGCGATAGTATCCGATTGAAACAATATGTTCTTGTGCTCAGAAATAAAGCAGCGACACCTAATCTGACCGGTCAGTATGGGTTCAGCATCCAATCTGAAGATGCTACCATTGCTGAGTTCCTGGCAAATTTTGTACCCTCAACCCCCGATAAGGCATCTTCGGCGATTCTCCTCAACTATAGTTATACTAACCCAAACAAGGGCGAAGCTGTAGTTGAGCGGTTGATGAACGATTACCTGGTTGCCAATCTTGAGAATAAAAAAAGAATAGCAGATAGTACAATTAAGTTTATAGATGGCAGATTAAGTTTTGTAGCGGCCCAATTATCTGAGATTCAAACATCGTTTCAAAAGTTTAAGCAGGATAATCACATAATGGATTTGGGTACCAAGATTCAGGAAGTGATGCAAAAACAAATGAGGGCAACGGATGATCTGTATGGGCAAACTTCACAATTGGCTTTGGTTAATGAAATGGAGAAGAACCTGAATAAGCCAGGATATGTTATTCCAGCAAATGTTAGTGTAACTGTTGGTGGGCTAACATCTGCTATTGATAGTTACAATGCCCTTTTGATAGAGAGGCAAAGGCAGAGGCTGATTTTAACCGATGAGAACCCGCAGATCAAAAGTATTGACAGACAGTTGAGCGATCAACGTAACTTGCTTATCAAAGGGTTTGAAAATTACAAACATAACCTGCTTATTGAGTATGCCCAAAAGAACAAACAAGTTCAGGAGGTACATGTAGCTGTAAGCAAGATACCGGAAATTCAACGCATTTACGACGATTTTACCCATAAACAGGCAATTCAACAGGAGATATATCAATTTTTGTTACAACGCAAAGAGGAAGCATCAATTGCGCGTACATCCACTTTTTCAAATACACGCATACTCGAACACGCTAAAAGCGACCCCGACCCCTTTAAACCTAAAAAGTCAATAATCTATCTTATTGGGTTGGTTTTTGGTATAATTATTCCTACGGTCTATATCGGCTTAAAAGAATTCTTGAATACCAAGATCATGAGCAAATATGATATTGAGCGGAAAACTACCATACCAATTGTTGGCGAAATCGGTCACAAAACATCAGAGGAAGCCTTAATGGTTACTAAGGAGTCGCGTTCAAATATCTCCGAACAATTCAGAAGTTTGCGTACTAATCTGCAATATCTGATAAACCCTGGCAAACCCAATGTATTGTTGTTCACGTCAAGTATGAGCGGTGAAGGTAAAACATTTCTGTCATTGAACCTGGGTAGCGCATTGGCTTTAGGAGGTAAAAGAGTGGTCTTTCTTGAGCTGGATCTTCGTAAACCTAAATTTTCGATCAACCTGGGCCTCGACAACCAAAATGGGTTTACCAACTATGTTATATCTGATCAAACAGACTATCATAGCATATTAAAACCTACCTGGTTCAATGAAAATTGTTACCTCATTTCGTCAGGGCCAGTACCACCGAACCCTGCAGAGCTATTGATGAATGTGAAGCTTGAAAAGCTGATAGACCAATTGAAACGCGATTTTGATTATATTGTAATTGACACTGCCCCGGTTGGCATAGTAACGGATGCATTATTGGTAGAAAAATTTGCGGATATAACCTTCTATGTAGTAAGGGAAGAGTATACCCACAAGCCACAGTTAGATCTCATAGAAGAACTTAGGGCATCAAATAAGGTTAAAAATCCATACATCATAGTTAATGATATCAAATATCAAAAAGGCAACTCAATTTATGGCTACGGCTACGGCTATGGTTACGGCTATGGCTACGGTTACGGTTATGGCGGCGAAGAAGAAAGTAAAGGATTATTTAAAAATATATTTGGTAAAAAATAATAACCCATTGATAAAATTAGAAATTAACAGAATATCATGAAAAAAGCATTAATAACAGGTGTAACAGGTCAGGATGGGGCTTATTTAACAGAGTTATTGTTAAGCAAAGGATACGAAGTTCATGGTATAAAACGCCGTAGTTCGCTTTTAAATACTGATAGGATAGATCATCTGTATCAAGATCCTCACGAAAAAGGGGTAAAGTTCAAACTTCATTATGGTGATTTATCCGATTCGACAAATTTAATTCGCATCATACAGCAAGTACAACCTGATGAGATTTACAACCTTGGCGCCATGTCTCATGTTAAGGTAAGTTTTGATACGCCTGAATATACGGCTAATGCTGATGGGATAGGTACCCTGCGTTTGCTGGAGGCAATCAGGATACTTGGCCTTGAAAAAAAGACAAAAATATATCAAGCCTCAACATCCGAGCTTTATGGTTTGGTGCAAGCTGTCCCACAGTCTGAAACAACACCATTTTACCCGCGTTCGCCTTATGCTGTGGCAAAAATGTATGCGTATTGGATCACCGTTAACTATCGTGAAGCTTATGGTATATATGCATGCAATGGAATACTATTTAACCATGAAAGTCCTTTACGTGGCGAAACTTTTGTAACCCGTAAAATAACACGCGCTGTTGCAAAGATTTCTACCGGATTACAGGATTGCTTATACCTGGGCAATCTTGATGCCCAACGCGATTGGGGACACGCTAAAGACTATGTTGAAGCGATGTATCTGATACTGCAACAAGATAAGCCTGAAGATTATGTAATAGCTACTGGTGTTACTACCCGTGTGCGCGAATTTGTACGCATGGCCTTTAAAGAGGTTGGTGTGGAGATAGAATTTAAAGGTGAAGGTGTGGACGAGAAAGGTTATGTGGTATCTTGCTCAAATCCAGAGTTTCAACTTGAAAAAGGTAAGCAGGTTGTAGCCGTTGACCCTTCGTACTTTCGTCCGACAGAGGTTGATTTGCTCATCGGCGACCCCACAAAATCAAAAACACAATTAGGTTGGTCTCCGAAATATGATCTGGCGATGCTGGTTAAAGAAATGGTTGAGGCCGATGTAACACATTTCCAAAAAGAAAAACTTCTGAAATCATCAGGTTATAATGTTAACCATCAGTTTGATTAATAAAACTCCAATCCCGGTTATCGAATCGAAAAATATTAAAAACGCAGAATGGACGACGCAACGGAAATATGGGACCTGGAGATTAAGCCCAAAAGTGGCTTGTTTGATGTAAACCTGAAAGAACTTTGGCACTATCGGGATCTGATGTGGCTTTTTGTACGCCGCGATTTTGTAGCTCAATACAAGCAAACCATATTGGGCCCGCTTTGGCACGTTATTCAGCCGGTTTTTACTACGCTGATGTTCTTTCTTATATTTCGAAAAATAGCCAGAATAGATACCGATGGCATAGAGCCGATACTTTTTTATATGTCGGGTATAACGATGTGGACCTATTTTTCGACATGCTTAACCAATACAGCAAGCACGTTTGTAACCAATGCGCCAATATTTGGTAAAGTATATTTTCCCCGACTGGTGTTGCCAATTTCCATCGTTTTATCAAACATCGTAAAGTTTGCTATACAGTTTGGCTTACTTATCGTATTAATGATCGCATTTTATTTTATTAAGGGAACACCGATTGTGCTTAGCTGGTACTGGTTGCTGATACCGGCGCTGGTATTCCTGATGGCCGGGATAGGCTTGGGATTGGGTATCATCATATCGTCGGTTACCACTAAATATCGTGACTTTGCCGTGCTGATCACCTTTGCTGTTCAGTTAGGTATGTATGTAACTCCAATAGCTTATCCACTTTCCTTTTTACAAACTAAATCATCATACAAATGGCTGATCACGATCAATCCGATAACGTCGGTGGTCGAGGCTTTCAGATATGCGATATTTGGCAAGGGTACCGTTGATGCCGGATCGGTATTATATAGCATCATTTTTATGTTGGTAGCGTTGGGGATAGGAGCAATCTATTTCAATAAAGTCGAAAAAACATTTATGGATACCGTTTAACCATGGCGCAAAGCATAGTTAAGTATTCATTTAGCCGCAAATAAAATTTAATATAATGGGCAATAGCGTAATTAGCGTTAAAGATCTTTCAAAGCAATATCGCCTGGGTGAAATAGGTACAGGCTCCATAGTGAACGATCTGAATCGTTGGTGGCATGGCGTTCGCGGCAAAGAGGATCCGTATCTTAAAATCGGCGAAGCCAATGACCGAACAAAAGCCGGAACCAGCCAGTACGTATGGTCGTTACGCGATATCAACTTTGAAATTGAGAAAGGTGATGCGGTAGGTATCATTGGCCGCAATGGCGCAGGCAAAAGCACGTTGCTTAAAATTTTAAGCCGGGTTACATTACCAACAACAGGTATAGCAAAGGTTAAGGGCAGGATAGCCAGTTTATTAGAGGTTGGCACCGGTTTCCACCCCGACCTAAGCGGTAGGGATAATATATTTTTGAATGGCGCTATACTGGGTATGCGCAAGGAAGAAATAAAGCGCAAGTTTGATGAAATAGTTGATTTTGCTGGTGTTGAGCGTTATATCGATACACCTGTAAAAAGATATTCTTCAGGTATGTACGTGAGGCTGGCGTTTGCCGTGGCTGCTTATCTCGAATCGGAAATATTGATAGTTGATGAAGTTTTAGCCGTAGGCGATTCGGAGTTTCAAAAGAAATGCCTAGGCAAAATGGGTGATGTAAGCAAAGGCGAAGGACGCACAGTATTGTTTGTGAGCCATACCATGCCTGCTATTAAACAGCTGTGTACCCATTCAATCCTCCTAAACCAGGGACTTGTTGAGATGCATGGCATTACATCTGATGTGATCAATCATTATCTTAGCGACAGGGATCACATAGCAGCTAATTCTGTTTCGCTGCCGGCGAAGGACCAGGCTGTTTATTTTACCTATATATCAGTTATCAATTACGATGATGAAGCCACTTTGATAACAAACGATACCGTTTTTTATGTGTTAACGGAGTTTACAGTGCTCGAAAAAACATCAAACGTAGAAATAAGTATTTGTTTTAAAAACTCTTCGGGCGTAAGTGTGTTTTTTACCAGCCTGTCCGACTCAAATTCAGGGAGAACATTAGATCTGGATCCCGGCAAATATGCGGCGAAGGTTAAAATACCTGATAATTTTTTACTGCCCGATTATTACACGTTAGATGTTTATGCCCACAACAGGGGAACCGTAAATTTGGATACCCATCCGGATATTCTGAAGCTTTATATCGAGGATGTTAACTCGTATATGTCGTTCTATGGTAAGGCAGCCGGAGATTTTACATGTGTGCTTAACCGTTGCGAGTGGGATCTTAAATTAAATTAATAACGAAATAGTATGAATACATTATACGAAAAGCTTTTTTACCAATCGTTAAGGATAAGGCTTGTTGAAGAAAAAATAGCCGAAATATATCCGTCGGATAAAATACAGAGCCCGGTGCACCTATCCATAGGGCAAGAAGCGCTGGCCGCGGGTATATGTAATAACCTGGAGGTTTCTGACATGGTGTATACATCATATCGTTGCCACGCTTATTATTTGGCAAAGGGTGGCGATTTGAACGAGATGTTTGCCGAGCTTTATGGTAAGGTTACAGGTTGCGGTAAAGGCAAGGCCGGATCAATGCACCTCGCCTCGAAAAAAGTTAACTTCATGGGTTCATCGGCGGTAGTTGCCAGCACTATTTCAAACGCTGTAGGCTCGGCCCTGGCAAGTAAGGTGTTAAATAAGGGTCAGGTATCGGTAGCCGTATTTGGTGATGGCGCTTCGGAAGAAGGCTCATATCACGAGTCGCTCAATTTTGCTGCTGTATTTAAACTTCCGGTAATCTTTGTTTGCGAAAACAATGGGTTAGCTATCCACTCTAAGCTGGAACAACGCCACGGTTTTGTAGTGCATGAACACGCAAAAGGTTATGGGATAAAATCGGTATATATTGAAGAAGGTTACGACTTTGAAAAGATCAACACCGTAATGGCCGAAGTTGTTAAAGAAGTTCGCGAAAAAAGCATGCCTTATGTAGTCGAGATCAAAACCTATCGCTATAAAGAACACGTAGGTATCGGCGATGATCATTATGTGCCGTACCGCTCGAAGGATGAATTTGAGCAATGGAAGCAAAAAGATCCGCTGATACAAGATACCGCGCTGGTAGCGAAATTTACGGATGAAATTACCAAAGAGATAGCTGCGGCGGTAAAATTTGCCGAAGACAGCCCCGTACCGGCCGATGAAGAATTGTTAGCGGACATTTACTGATCAAAAGAGGATAATTACTATGGAACATAACGAAAAGGTTATTAAATATAAAGAAGCTTTACATCAGTCGATGGATGACGCTTTAACGCGCTTTCCGGGGGTAGTTATCATGGGGCAGGGGGTTGATGACCATAAAGGTACATTTGGCAGCACTACCGACCTGGCGGTAAAACACGGCGCCCACCGCGTGTTTGATATTCCGCTATCCGAAGAAGGTAATACCGGCATCGGCATCGGCGCCGCATTAAACGGCCTTTACCCCATACAGACACATATTCGTAACGATTTTAGCTTGCTGGCCATGAGCCAGATAGTTAATACTGCTGCAAAATATAAATACATGTACGGTGGTCATTTTAATGTGCCGATGATGATCCGCATGATCATTGGCCGTAGCTGGGGGCAGGGCGCGCAGCATTCGCAAAGCTTACAATCGCTGTTTGCACATATTCCCGGCCTGGTAGTGTTAATGCCAAGCAGCGCCGATGCTGTATTAGAATCGTACAACTATGCGGTTGAGCACTATAAAGGGCCGGTGATCTCGATAGAACACAGGTTGCTATATGATTATAGTTTCAAATCAACCTATGGCGAAAAAGATGCAGTAAAACACGATCCTTTTTCATCCAGGCTGGTACGCAAGGGCGACGATGTAACTATCGTGGCTACCTCCATTATGGTGATCGAGGCGCAGCGTGTGGCCGATTACCTGGCCAAAGAACTGGATATCCATTGCGAGATCATCGACCTGCACTCTATCTCACATTTTAACAAAGAGATGATCATTGAGAGTGTGAAAAAGACCGGTAACCTGCTTATTGCCGATACCAGCTGGCAAGCCTATGGGGTTTGTGCCGAGATATCGAGGGTGATTTGCGAGCACGATCCGCGTATGCTTAAAGGCCCTGTGGCCATGTTGGGTATGCAGCCGTCGCCATGCCCTACCACTAAAAAGCTTGAAGACTTGTTTTACCCGGATGACTATACATTTACCATGAAGATAGTGGAGATGGTAAAAGGCAAAGGGCACGGCCTGTCGGTAGCAAAAACATCATTGAACGAAACCTATAAATCGTTTAAAGGTCCGTTTTAAACAACAGAAGATGGCAGGTAGTGTTAGAAATATCATTAATGAGGATGCAGAACTGATCTGTAGCAAAGTTGATCTGGGTACCCTGGATGGTAAAACCATTTTGATATCCGGTGCCTCAGGTTTGCTTGGGGTATATTTTATAACCTGCCTGAAATTGCTAAATGAAAAAGGGCTTAATATTAAAACTGTAGCAGTTTTCAGATCGGAGTTGCCGAATTACCTGCTACAGGGCGAGTTTCCGAACCTGCAGATATTTAAAGGTGATATCACTGATATCGGGTTTTGCAAAAGCCTGCCGAATGCCGATCTGATCGTTCACGCGGCTGGTTACGGGCAACCCATAAAGTTTATGGATGAGCCCGAAAAAACGTTGAAACTGAATACGTTTTCAAGCTTTTTACTTTTTGATAAACTGAACAAGGGCGGCCGCTTTTTATTTGTGAGCAGCAGCGAGGTTTACAGCGGCTTGGATGCACAGGTTTACACTGAAGAACAGATAGGCAATACCAATACATCGCACCCAAGGGCATGTTACATTGAAGGAAAACGAGGCGGCGAAGCGATATGTTACGCATACAGCAGTAAAGGTGTCAACGCTTATTCGGTGAGGCTGGCGCATACTTACGGGCCCGGTACTAAAAAAGGAGATAAGAGGGTCATCCTGTCATTTATCGAAAAGGCTTTGCAGGGCAAGATAGAGATGCTGGATGATGGCAAAGCCCTGCGCACCTATTGCTACATTGCCGATGCTGTAGAAATTATGTGGCACGTGTTATTAAAAGGGACACAGAACGTATACAACCTTGGTGGTAACTCGCAAACTTCTATTGCAGGTTTAGCAAAAACCATAGGCGGGATAATGAACGTACCGGTGATTGTTCCCGAAAGCACACAAAGCGTATCGGGCGCGCCTGCTGATGTACAGCTGGATATGACCCGTGTACGTACCGAGTTTGGTAAAACGGATTATATCCCATTGAATGAAGGATTACGCCGTACTATTGATTGGTACTTAACTATTAACGCATGATGCAGAAACAGGATAAAATATATGTTGCAGGCCATAGGGGCTTGGTTGGATCGGCTATTTACAGAAGACTGAAAGAGGAAGGTTATGCCAACCTGATAGTTAAAAGCTCAAAGGAGCTAGATCTGCGGGACCGGTCGGCAGTGGATAGCTTTTTTGCAGCCGAAAAACCCGATTATGTTTTTTTTGCGGCCGGCACCGTTGGCGGCATCATGGCCAACAAAACCTATCCGGGCAATTTTATCTTCGATAACGTGATCATGATTTTTAATACGCTCGAAGCCGCCCGTAAAAACCAGGTTAAAAAATTTCTGTACCTGGGCAGCAGCTGTATCTATCCAAAAAATGCACCGCAACCAATTAAAGAAGATTACCTGCTTACCGATACACTTGAGGAAACCAACAAACCTTATGCTTTGGCCAAAATAGCAGGCGTTGAATTGTGTATATCGTACAACAAGCAATACGGTATGAACAATATTTGCCTGATGCCGACCAATATGTTCGGTATCAATGATAACTACGATTCGCAAAACTCGCACCTGGTAGCCGCGCTCATCAGGAAGTTTTATGAAGCCAAAGCGAATAAAGCGCCGCACGTGATGCTGTGGGGAACAGGTACGCCGCGCCGCGAGGTACTTTCGTCGGATCAGCTGGCGGATGCCTGCTACTATTTTATGCAAAATTATTCGGGCAACGATATTATCAATATTGGCAGCGGCGAGGATATTACGATCAAAGATCTGGCCCAAAAGATTAAGCAGATATCGGGTTACGAAGGTGAGCTGCAATTTGATGTTACAAAGCCTGACGGAACGATGAAAAAGCAGCTTGACGTATCGCGCGCCTCAAACCTGGGCTGGACCAGTAAAGACACCTTGGATGAGGATCTGGAAACGGCCTATCATGATTTTTCAGACAACTATATACATTATACTCAACAATAAAGTAAAAAGCATTATGTGGAAATTACAGGAAAATATACTCGAAGACATTGATAAACAATATCTTGTTGACTTTATTAGTACAACAGAACGCTTTACTCAATTTGAAAAAGTAAAACAGTTTGAGGCTGCCTGGTCGGCATGGCAGCAAATTGGCCATACAACTTATGTTAACTCGGGCAGCTCGGCCGACCTGATCATGATGGACGCCGTAAAAGAATATTATGGTATTGCTGATGGCGCCGAAGTACTGGTACCGGCGGTAACCTGGACCACTAACATCACATCGGTTATCCAAACCAAATTAACACCGGTGTTTGTTGATGTTAACCTCACCGATTTCTCTTTTGATTGCGATAAACTGGAAGCCGCCATCACACCAAAAACAAAAATTATTTTGATCACGCATCTTATTGGCTTACCGGCTAATATGGATAAGATTAAAGCAATTGCCGATAAACACAACCTGCTGATACTGGAAGATTGCTGCGAATCGCACGGGGCTACTTATAACGGTAAAAAGGTGGGTAACTTTGGTGTAGCCAGTACATTCAGTTTTTACTGGGGCCACCACTTAACAACGGTTGAAGGTGGCACTATCTGTACCGATAACGATGAGTTGAACGATATGTTCATCCTGAAAAGGTCGCATGGCCTGGCAAGGGAACTACACCCGTCAAAGCATCAAAAATATAAAGATATGTATCCGGATATCGACTTTAACTTTTTATTCATTACCCATGGGTATAATTTCAGGAATACAGAGTTACATGCTGTACTGGGTATCGAGCAATTAAAACACCTGGACAAATACATTTCCATCCGTAACGCTAATCATAAAAAATACCTCGATATTATTGCCCCGATAAGCGATATGCTTTATGTGGTAGATAATCCGGGTATTTCATCGTTCTGCCTGCCGTTTATCTTTAAAAATAAAAAGGATAAGGACCTGTTTAAAAAGGTATTGATCGAGAATCAGATTGAAAGCCGCCCCATCATCAGCGGTAACTTACTGGTACAGCCATGCTTTAAACAGTATGGTAATTATGCCGATTTTAAAAACGCGCAGGTAGTTCAGGAGAATGGTATTTACATTGGCAATAACCAGTTTGTTAACGATGAAAGACTAAATAAACTGAGCGAAATTTTGAAGCATACGTTTGCAAATGAATATACCGTCTGAGTTATATCAGTCGATCCTGGCTTCCATGCCGGTCTTATGTGCGGATGCCTTAATTGTAAACCAGGGGAAATGCCTGCTGCTATTGCGGGATAACGAGCCGGCTAAGGGAACTTACTGGTTCCCCGGGGGCAGGGTACAAAAAAATGAATTAATAAAAGACGCGGTTTTGCGTAAAGCAAAGGAAGAAACAAACCTTACCTGCGTTTTTGAAAAGATTATATCGGTTGAAGAAACAATGTTTGAAAAACAAGGCCATATGCTTACCGATGTACATACCGTTAATGTGTGTTGCCTGCTGCGCCCGGTAAATATTGATGAACTGAAGGTTGACAGATTGCACTCGGGTTTTAAATGGGTTGATACGTTAGATGCCTCGTATCATCAGGGGATCAACAACCCGTTGGCCCTATTAGGCTATGTTTAATTGTTATGAGCGAAATCAAGATATCGATAATATTGCCCAATTATAACAGCGAGAAGTATTTACAGCAATGTATCGATAGCTTTGTTGAGCAAAAATATGACAATAAAGAGCTGATTATAGTTGATGGTAAATCAAAAGATTCGTCGCATCAGATTATCCGCTCGTTTGCCGATAAATATCCAAACATTGTATGGGTGCAAGAACCCGATACCTGTGTAACAGATGGATTTAACATCGGATTAAAATATGCTTCGGGCGACTTTATTGGTTTTTTGGCTTCTGATTCGGTTTATTATGCGGATGATATTTTTGAGTCGATTAACTTAAGTTATAGGAAAGTAAAATATGATTGCGTTTACTTTAATGCTTATAGCTATTACACCGAAGAGACTATAAAAAGTGTGAAGTTAAGATACTGCGGATATGAATTTAACAGAGACACGTTTTTGCAGAAAATGTGCTTCGTGCCGTTTGAAAACATTTTTTTTCATAAAGATATTTATCAAAAATACCAACTTGACGCTGATTATAATCTCTCATCAGATATTGAATTTTATCTAAGGATACTTGAAAATAGATTGCTGGGCTTTTTTATTGACAAAGTATCTACCGTTAACATTTATGACGGAAGTAATCTTAGCATGGCATTTTCAAATAAACAATACGACCAATGGTTAATGGTTGATATTAAATCGCTATTTGAAGGAAATATAGTTCCAGCCGAAAAATTCGAAATCCACAAAGCTTTTATTAAGGGAACTTATACAGTATCAAAGAAATTTATCAGGGATGTTGAAAACTGGATGCTGACGCTAATCGAAGCGAACAATCGTACTAACTTTTATTCTGAGCATGTATTTAAAGAAAAATATGCTCCTTATTGGAATGATTTATTAATAAGAGGGAAACGTTATGGATTGTGGACGTTTTTCAAATATGCCAGCTCCCCTTTATCAAAGAAACTGTTTCTATCATCGGGGAAGAAAAAAGTAAAGTTTTTGTATCAGTGTACAATAGAGAATATAATAAAGTGATAAATGGTATCGATAATTATGCCGGCGTATAATGCTGAGAGATTTATTGAAGAAACTATTGCATCGGTACAGAGCCAAACATACAGGGAATGGGAGTTAATCGTTGTTGACGATGGTTCAACAGACAGAACAGGTTCTATAGTTAAGAGTATCGGACTTGCTGATAAGCGGGTGAAATATATATATCAGCAGAATAAAAAGCAGGCAGCAGCCAGAAACAATGCTTTCGGCAATGCACAAGGAGATTGGATTGCTTTTTTAGATGCTGACGATCTTTGGCATCCAGAAAAACTTGCAAGACAATTTAAATTTATCGATGAAAATGATGCCGATGTTTTTTATACCGGTGGTGAAGTTATAAGCGATACAAACGAGTTTATTACGGATTATAATACGGTTTACGGACGATATACCGGTATCGAAATGTATAAATTGTTGTTTGAACGTAATCCGGTACCAATTTTATCGGTGATATTTAAAAGAGACTGGATAGAGAAGGTTGGTTTGGAAGACGAAGATACGCGTTTGACCGGTTGTGAAGATTGGGACCATTGGGTAAGATTAGCCAGGGCAGGCGCTGTATTTTACGGGATTAATGAAAAGCTATTCAAGTATAGGCGTTACGAGAACAACACATCAAGTAACTATGTGAAGATGACCATGGCAGAGGCTTGTGTTTACATTAAGAATTTTGACGAGACCATTTTCAATGTTGATGACAAAAAGAGAATATTTAACTATCGCTTGTTGGTATTGATCACAACGCTGATAAGAGCTGATAGGATATCAGATGCTAAGTATATATTGAGTAAAGTGAAAATTCTGCTGCCATCGGTATTGAATTATGTTAATGAGTTACTTATTACTTTATTGGGCACTAAGTCGGCACGGATAGTGAATAAGATAAATAGTTATAGATTATAACTGCCATGAAAAAGAAAATAAGCTCTTTTTTGATATCAAAACTTACCAGGCTTTTGGCAATACAAAGGCATAACGCGCTTTTGGATATCATGGCTAAACCTAATGTAACGATACATCAAAGCTTTGACCTGGGCGAGTATAGCAATATTAATATCTGGGGCGAGTGTGGCGAGTTCAGGATCGAAGAAAATGTTTCTACCAGGCGGTTTTGTAATTTTTTGGTTTACCCGGCAGCCAGGTTAATTATCCATAAAAATGTGTTTATGAATAATTATTGCTCAATTAACTGTTTGGGCAGTATCGAAATTGGTGAAAATACACTTTTTGGCGAGGGAGTAAAACTTTACGATCACAACCACAAATATCAATACAACCAGGCTCAGGAACTGGTTGTTGAACGCAATGATTTTAAGGTGGGTTCTATCAAAATAGGCAAAAATTGCTGGATAGGAAGTAATGTAACCATCCTGAATAATGTTGAAATAGGCGATAATACAATTATAGGAGCTCATAACCTGGTCTACAAATCGGTAGAGCCGAATTCGGTTATCAAGGCAGCTAACAGTCATTTATAATTTTTGATGAAAAAGATACTTTTTATAGCGGCTAACGGAGGATGCAGTTGGGGTGGCAGTGAAGTTTTGTGGTTTAAAACATCGCAATATTTTATAGACCGCGGAATAAAAACCGGGCTCGCTATAAACGCGTGGGAACCCATGCCGCCCCTTATTGACGGGCTTATTAAACAAGGCAATATTGAGGTAATTTATAAACGACTAAGATTAACACTTAACGAACGCTTGTATAACCGTTTAGTTAAACCCGAAGATAAACGCAGCGTTAATAAAGAATACAAGCAAAATATATTGCAGTGGAAACCTGATCTGGCCGTGATCTCCCAGGGCGACAATGGTGAGGGCGCGGATATGATGAACTTCCTGGCCGATCATCAGATCAGGTATGTCACTATCAGCCAGGCCGCTATCGACTATGTATGGCCATCCGTTCAATACAGCAATTTGATGGAGAGGGGCTATAAAAATGCACTTGAAAATTACTTTGTAAGCAAAGCTAATTTACGGCTGACTGAAATGCAGATTGGGGGCGCGATTTCGAACGGAAAGGTAATACGTAACCCATTTAATGTACCCTTCAATTCGCAGTTACCTTTTCCGGATACAAGCAACGGATTTAAACTTGCATGTATTGGGCGCTATGAGATTGGTAATAAAGGGCAGGACATACTTTTGCAAGTGCTTGACGACCCTAAATGGCGCGAACGCGACCTAAACGTTACCTTTTATGGCAACGGCCATCACAGAGACAGCATGCTGAAGCTGCTTAAGTACTTTAACTTGCCCAATGCCGTCTTAGGCGATTATATTGAAACCATTGATATCTGGAAGTTAAACCATGCTTTGATAATGCCTACCAGGTTTGAAGGGTTGCCTTTGGCGCTGGTTGAAGCAATGCTTTGCGGCCGTTTTGGTATAGTAACCGATGTTAGCGGTAATAAGGAAGTTGTAATTAATAATGTTAACGGATTTATAGCCGCGGCGCCACAAGTAGAATATGTTGACGAGGCTTTTGAGCGTGCATGGCAGCGGCGTAACGAATGGGAGAAAATAGGCGCATCAGCTAAAGAATATATTAAAACATTGGTTCCGGAAGATCCGATACTTGAATTTTTTAACGAGGTAAATAAGTTTTTGTAGCAGCGCTAACGTGCTACGCATAGTTTTATCAAAGTTTGAATAAAGGTGAACCCGAATAAAAGATACAGATGAAACCGTTGGCCGAAGCACCTTTAATAAGCATTATTATGCCAGCTTATAATGCGGCAAAATTTATCAACCACTCGATAAAAAGTGTTGTCGATCAAACGTATCAGAACTGGGAGTTGATCGTGATAAATGATGGGTCGAAAGATGATACAGCTAAAATTGTAGAAGATAGGGCGCGGCAGGATAAGCGGATAATACTGATCAATCAAACCAATAAAAAGCAGGCGGGAGCCCGCAATGCCGGATTGGAAGTGATTAAAGGTGATTGGGTTGCATTTTTAGATGCCGACGATGTTTGGATGCCCCATAAGCTGGAGTTTCAGCTCGCGCTTACAGGGCAGAGTGATGCAGGCCTTTTATATTCAACAGGTTATTATGTGGATGAAACATTTACGGTTACCGGCGAATATAAAACCCTTACGGGAGCATTTACCGGCGAGGAAATATATGAGCCCTTGTTTCGGGAAAACCTGGTACCGATACTTTCGGTGATGGTAAAGCGAGACTGGATATTAAAGATTGGCCCGCAGGATGAAGAACCGAATATGGTGAGTTGTGAAGATTGGGATTACTGGTTGAGATTAGCGCGTGCAGGGTGCAAATTTTTAGGTGTAGACGAACCACTGTTCTATTATCGCCGGCACGAAAACAATATGTCAGGCAATGGCGAAAAATTACAGATAGCCCAGGTATCTGTAATGATAAAAAATTACGACAAAGAACTGGATGAGGCTAATGCGGAGAAATTTTACCTGTTAAACCTCGTCGAACCATTGATCACCAGATTGATAACTGTTGGTAAGGTTAATGAGTCGGTTTTTTTAATGCGGGGTTTGGCGAAGGTTTTTCCGTCCGGTTGGTATAATCAGAGGATTGCCCTTACCAGGCTTTTAGGGCGACGGGCATTATACCCTGTAAGAGCGATAGCGAAACTTAATCGTGTATTAACTTAAATAAATGGTATCGAAGTTATTTTTTTATGGGTATAAAAAAGTAATGGGCGTTCGTCCAAAAGTGAAACTATTGTACTACAAATACCTTTGGAAAGACCAACTTAATTACCACGCAGATTTTAAGCTGGACACCACCAGTTACATTGATATTTTATCGGGCGAGGCGCGGATTAACTTTGGTCAGGGAGTAGCATTTCGCAGGTTTTGCAGTATTCTTTGCAGCAATCAGGGCGTATTAACCATCGGTCGGAATGTATTTTTTAATAACTATTGTTCGGTTAATTGCCTGCAGGGCATCACCATCGGTAACGATACCATTTTTGGCGAAGGGGTAAGATTGTACGATCACAATCATTTGTTTAAAGATACCCCATCGCTTATCAGGGAGCAGGGCATGAAATATGGCGCGATAAACATAGGTAATAATTGCTGGATAGGTAGTAATACCGTCATCCTGCCGAATGTAACTATCGGAGATAATGTGGTGATTGGCGCCAATAACATTATATATAAATCTGTGCCGTCAGGTACGGTTGTAAAAGCACAAGTTCAAACAATTCAACAGCAGTATTAGTGAGTAAGATATCTCTTGTAACCTTTTCTACACCCAACTTCAACTACGCTAAGAAGATGTTGGTGCGTTCGGCAAAAAAAATCGGCCTGACCGATATTAACGCCTATACACGCAAGGATTTCGAGAAAACTGACTTTTACGCGCAACATAAAAATGTTGCTTCGCTACCGCGCGGAGCGGGATATTGGATATGGAAGCCCTACTATATTTTAGAGCAGCTGAAGAAAATTAACGATGGCGATTTTGTTTTCTATTGTGATTCCGGAGTATCCATTGTTGATGATATTGGCCCGCTGGTTGAAATCTGCGAAAAACATGAATCTAACCGGGGGGTTTTAGCATTCTTTAACTATCAGGGAGGAGCTTACATAGGCCCGGGTTTTGAAAAAACGGATGAGGTGATTTATCACGAAGCTTTAAAGAACAAGTACTGGGCAAAACGGGATGTTTTTGTTTTAATGGAGCTGGATAATGCAGCGTTTTGGGAGTCGCCACAGGTTGAGGGGTGTTTCCTGATTTTGAAAAAAACAGAATTTTCGGTAAATTTCGTGACAGAATGGTTAAAATACTGCTGTGACGAAAATATAGTTACAGACAAAGATAATACGCAGGGCAAGCCTAACTTTCCAAACTTCATCATGCATATTCATGATCAGGCTGTGCTATCGTTACTTGCCGCTAAACACAAATTAGAATTGTTTAGATGCCCCTCGCAATTTGGCAATCATAAAAAACTGCCGCAATATCGTGTTGAGGGCGAGTATACAATTTTTCCATATACCGTTCCCGAAGTTAACTCAAAGTACGGTACGATCTTTAATCATCACCGTACCAAAAAGATGCCATTCGTCAAACAAACGATTTTTGATTTGAAGGTATTTGTGAAAAAACAGTTTAATAAAATAGGCATAGACTACTAAAATTTAATTGATTTATATGAAAAAGATGCTTGTTACCGGTTCTTCCGGTTTGGTTGGTTCAGAAGTATGCATGCATTTTGCAAAAGATTACGAAATACATGGGGTTGATAATAACCAGCGTGCAGTTTTTTTTGGCCCCCAGGGAGATACCCGCTGGAACCAGCACCGCTTAAGTTCGGCTATCAAAAACTTCAAACACCATGAGTTGGATATCCGCGACAGGCAAGGAGTGCTTGATCTGATCAAAAGTATCAAGCCTGATGTTATCGTACATACCGCGGCGCAACCCAGCCATGACAGGGCCGCGGCCATACCATTTGATGATTTTGATACCAATGCAGTTGGCACGTTGAATTTGCTTGAAGCGACCAGGCAGTTTGCGCCTCAGACGCCATTTATTCACATGAGTACGAATAAGGTATATGGCGATGCGCCTAACAAGATCAAACTGAAAGAGCTTGAAACCCGTTGGGATTATGATGACGATACCTACGCGCACGGCATTGCCGAAACGTTTAGCATCGATCAATCCAAACACTCACTGTTCGGCGCTTCAAAAGTAGCTGCCGATGTGATGGTACAAGAGTACGGCCGTTATTTTAACATGTATACCTGCTGCCTTCGCGGTGGTTGTTTAACCGGCCCTAACCATAGCGGTGTTGAACTGCACGGTTTCCTGAGCTACCTGGTAAAGTGTAACCTGGAAGGTAAAAAGTATTCGGTGTTCGGTTATAAAGGCAAGCAGGTGCGCGATAATATCCACTCGCATGATATTGCCCGTTTTATGGAAGAGTTTATTAAAGCCCCGCGTATTGGCGAGGTTTACAACTTAGGAGGTGGTAAAGATAATACCTGCTCGATATTGGAGGCGTTCGCGATCACTGAAAAATTTAGCGGTAAAAAGCAGGTTTACGAATATGTGGATAAAAATCGCGAAGGCGACCATATTTGCTACTATAGTGATCTGCGTAAAATGAAAGCACATTACCCGGCCTGGGATATTACCATCAGCCTGGAAGAAACCATCAGGCAGATTGTTGAGGCCTGGAAAACGCGAATGGCATAATTATACATTAACGCATGAAAATATTGATAACCGGTGCGGCCGGGTTTGTGGGCTATCAAATGGCCAAATACTTTAAAGAGCATTATACTAATGCCACGGTGATGGGCATCGATAACCTGTCGCGCCGGGGCAGCGAATATAACGTGCCGTTATTGAAGGAACTGGGCTGTGCTTTTTTTCATGGCGATATACGCAATAAGGAAGATGTTGATGATCTGCCTAAGGCCGACTGGATAATTGATTGCGCGGCAAATCCATCAGTATTGGCGGGTTTACAGGGTGGAAGTTTCGGGTTGGTGAACAACAACCTGATTGGTACCGTTTATCTGCTCGAAAAGTGTAAAAGAGATAACGCCGGGTTCATTATGTTGAGTACCAGCAGGGTATACAGCATTGAGGAGCTAAACCGG
>Ga0157373_10000446_pt1 | contig 32662 bp, 27 predicted proteins | sample C65metaG_FD_113460 | JGI IMG/M metagenome (GOLD analysis project Ga0157373, IMG submission 113460) | Corn rhizosphere microbial communities from Kellogg Biological Station, Michigan, USA - C6-5 metaG | ecosystem: Host-associated > Plants > Roots > Rhizosphere > Soil | place: USA: Michigan... | reverse complement strand
TCCGACGCCAGCCATATCGAGGCGCTGCGCCAGTACATCGCCAGCCGAGGTTGGAGCTAGGCGGGGGCCCTAACCCGCGCCGGGACGTTATGAGCGCAAGGAGACGCCCTATGTCCGAGCGCATCAGCTATCTGGAAGAGCGCCACAGCGCGCACCCCGACTCCATTCGGGTTGGCGACATCGTCAAGACCGGCCCCAACGATTACCCCCGCTTCAAGGTGATCGCCCTGGACGGCGGCCGCGCGTGGCTGCGCAACGTGCTCACCGGCGACGACGCCATCGTCAGCCTCGAAGAGTGCTGCTGGCGGGTCAGCGACTCCGGCGAACCGGACATGCCGATCGCGCCGAAGGCCGCGGCCTCCAACGCTCCCACCCCGGCCAAGACCGGACCCGACGCACCCATCGAGCCGACCCGGATGGACCGCAAATTCCCGGGCGATACGCCCGCCGGACCGTCGGCCGACAATCCGTCCTGACCGCCGATGACGGACGCGAGTCACGACCGGCCCGAGCACTCCGGCCGCCTTCCGCTGCTTCTCGCCGTCGCGCTGTTCATGGCCCGCGTCAGCAGCCGCCGGGGGAGGCCTCAACCACCCCAGCCTCCGGATGGCAAGAACGCACCTCGCGAGGCTCGCGCCTTCGCGCCTGGCGCCGAGGGCAAGGCCACGCCCGAGGAGCCCGCGCGCCTGGCCGAGCAGGAAACCGAGCGCGGCCGCCACGCGGAAAAGCCCACCGACATTCCGCCGAAGGGCTGGAAGGACGTGCTGTGGCGGGCCTTCCTCGGCTATCGCAACGACAACATCGGCTCGGTCGCCGGCGCCATCGCCTTTTCGGGCATCACCGCCCTGTTCCCGGCATTGGCGGCCTTCGTGTCGATCTATGGCCTGTTCGCGGATGTCGAGACTGCCCGCCATCAACTGGCGGCGCTCGCGGGCGTCATTCCAGCCGGCGCGGCGACCTTCATCGGCGAACAGATGATCCGCATCGCCGCCCAGAAGCAGGCGACGCTCAGCGTCACCTTCCTGCTCAGCATCGTGCTGTCGGTGTGGGGCGCCAATTCGGGGATGAAAGCCCTCTTCGGCGGCCTCAACATCGCCTATGGCGAGCGCGAGAAGCGCGGCTGGTTCAGGCTCAATGCCGTCACCCTGGCCTTCACCTTGGGCGGCGTGGTGTTTCTCGCTCTGGCGATGAGCGCGGTGGTCGCCGTGCCGGTGGTGCTGCAGTTCCTGCATCTGGATGGGCTGGCCACCGCCCTCGCGATGCTGCGCTGGCCGGCGTTGCTCTTGCTGACCATGGCGGCGCTCGCCGTCATTTACCGCTACGGGCCCAGCCGCGAGCGGCCGAAGTGGCGCTGGGTGACGCTGGGCAGCGTGACCGCCTCGGTCCTGTGGCTGCTCGGCTCGGCCCTGTTCTCCTGGTACCTGGCCAACTTCGCCCACTACAACACGACCTACGGCTCGCTGGGCGCGGTGTTCGGCTTCATGATGTGGATCTGGCTGTCGTCGGTGATTGTGCTGGTGGGCGCCGAGGTCAACGCCGAGACTGAGCGCCAGACGCTGAAGGACTCCACCACCGGCGAGCCGAAGCCGATCGGCGCGCGCGGCGCCGATGCGGCCGACACGGTGGGGGAGGCCAAGACCGGCAGCCTCCTACCCGGCTTCATCTCCAGACGGCTGCACTAAACGCGAAAGCGCCACGCCGGGGCGGCCAGCGTGGCGCTTCCTGACACTAGCGCGAGCGGCTAGTGGTTGATGCGAGTGTCGACTTCGCTCTTGATCGTGTCGACGCCGGCGCGGGCGACCTGCTCGGCCTTGTCGACCAGGCCGGCGAGATTAGTCACGCCTTGGCGGTTGGCCTCTTCACGGACGCTGTCGACGGTCTTCTTCGCCACGTCCTTGGCCTGCTCGAGCCCTTGCTTGGCCCGGGTCCGCCCTTCGTCCAGCGCGCGGTCCCGAAGCGGGCCGACGTAGCGATCCTCAAGCGGGGTCGAGGGGATCGCCGCGCCGATGGCCGCGCCGACGGCAAAGCCCACGGCGCCGACGATCAGCGGCTCGCGGTCCAGCGTGTCCATATAGGCGTCACGCCCGCGCTGGGCGTATTCACCCGCACGCTGGCGAGCCGTATCGGCGAACTCGGAAGTCCGCTGGCGCGCGGCCTGCGTCTTCTGGGCGACGGTGGACTTGGCCGAGGACACCGCACGACGGGCCTTGTCGGCGCCGTCGCGGGCGGCGTTCTTGACCCGCCCGATACGGCCTTCACCCTCCGCCGTGTCGTAATCGAGGTAGCCGCTGTCCGGTCCGGCTTCATAGTCCGGCTCGAAGTCGGCGAGGTCGCGGTCCAGCCGGCGCGAGGGCCGGAAGCTGCGCTGCTCGTCGTAGCTGGACGACGAGCCCCGGCCGAAGATCAGCCAGGCGACGCCCGCGCCGATCAGGGCCAGCGGCAGCGGGTTGGCGCGGACCTGGGCGCCGAGGTTGGCCGCCATCTCCTGGACGGGGCCGCCCATGGCGTCCATGACCTCGTCGACCAGCTGGCCGGGCGTCATCTTTTCCTTGAGGGCTTCAACGGTGCGGTCGAGATCGCCCCGGGTCGCCTCGACTTCGCGTTCGATTTCTTCGGATGACCTGGTCATCTCACCTGCTCCTTCACGAGTTGGGCGTCTTTCCTGAGTTGGTTGGCGGCCCGGTCAGGCCGCAGGTTCGAGGGCTGGGCGGCCTTGGCTCCGCCGCGTAGCAGGACGAGGCCGACCACGGCCACGACGACGCCGACCAGCAGCGAGGCCCAGACCGGGTCCATCACCTTGGCCAGCGCCAGCACCAGCGTCTGCAAGAGGATCATCGCCGCCGCGAGCGTCAGCACGGCGCCCACGGCGAGCGTGGCCCCGCCGCGAGCCATCTGCTGGAGGTTTTCCTTCAGCTCGACCCGGATCAGCTCCGATTCCTTGCGCACCAGCGTGGATAGGTCGTGCGTCAGGTCGCCGACCAGCTGGGGCAGGGACCTTGGGTCCATGGTGTCCGCCATCCGCTAGTCCTCCGAACTGTCGCTCGGCGACCCGGCGCTCATGCCGACGCTGTCATCCACGCCGGAGGCAGAGATCACGCCGCCGGTTTCGGAATCGGAGCGGCCCAAGCCGTCGGGCGTCATCGTGAGATCCGCCTGATCGGCGTCGAAGGCCTTGCTATTGGCGTCGAGGCCGTCGGTCCCGGACGAACCCGGATCGCCGCGAACCAGCGTCTCGCCTTCATAGCCGCCGATGCCGGCCGCATAGGCCTCGACGCTGTCATACTCCGGCTCCGGCTTCGAGCTGCGCAGGAAGCGGCCCAGCGCCACGCCCAGCAGGACCGAGCCCGCCAGGAAGGCCGCGGGGTTGCGGCGGCCGAAGTCGCGGATGCCGTCGACCATCTCGCTTGGCCGTTTGTCGGCCAGCGTGCGCGAGACATCTTCCAGCCCCTCGGCGGCGCGGCTGACCAGCCGGGCGGCCATGGTCTGGTCGCGCTGGTTCAGCTCGTCGCCCGCGCGGCGGACCGCGTCGGCGAAGTCGTGGATGGTGCCGGTGACCTTCTGCTTGCGCTGCTCGACGCGGCTGGCGGCCTGCTGGCGCGCGCTCGAGGTGAAGGTGTGGGCCTCGTCGCGAACCGTCCGGTTCAGCTCGCCGATCCGGTCGCGCGCGGCGCCGACCTGGTCCTTGAGGGTTGGGGTTGAGGTTGTCTGCGGCTCGAGATCGGAGCGCCCGCCGGCAGCCTGCGATCCGTCTTCAGTATAGGTGTTGGACACGTTTGTTCTCCCGCAAAGCGCCATGGCTAACCGGGCAACAAGCAGTGAACGCCGCCGGGAGTTCCGGCCTCCCTGTCAATTGATGGATGAAACCTGCGGCGCCGTTCGTTTCCTCGATGAACGAAGCGTGACTGTAGCGTTCGGGGGGCCGTTCAGGCTCGCGATGCGACCGTCCTCTCGTTCTCGATTGGAACAGGAGACCAAGGCAATGAAGACCTCTGTGATCAGCAAGTCCCTCGTGGCCGGCGCGCTTGTCGCGGCGGTGTCCATGGGCGTGTTCGACACCGCCTCGGCCCAGACGGGCGGCGGGGTCAAATCCATCTTCAAGTGCGACGCGGTCGGCGGAAAGCAGGAGGCCGGCGCTCTGCTCGGCGCGCTCGCGGGCGCGGCGGCGGGTTCGAACCTGGCCAAGAACGACCGTGGCACGGGCACGGCCATCGGCGCGCTGGTCGGCGCGGCTGCGGGCTCGTGGACCGGCTGCAAGATGCAGCGCAACGAAGCCGCTAACGGCCAGCGCGCCTGGAAGGACGAGGGCGGCCCGACCTACGCCAGCGGCCGCTATGCGCTCGCCCGCTACGTCCAGCCCGCGCAGTTCACCCCGGCCGACTACGACATGTACGCGACCTCCTCGGTGAATGTCCGCGCGGCCCCGGATGCCGGCGCCTCCAAGCTCGGACGCCTGAACCGCGGACAGCCGTTCCACGCGCTGGCCTATGCCAACGGCGGCCAGTGGGTGCTGGTCGGCGATAACGGGATCGGCGTCGGCTACGTCAACGCGGCTTATGTCACGACCGGCCAGCGTTACGCGTCCAACTACGGCTACTAGTCGCTAGCCCGATCTATTCGGCCGCTATCGGCGGAGCCACGGGCTCCACGGTAGCGGCCTTTTTCTTTTCGGGCAGGCCGAGCCGGCGGCGGGCCGTGTTGAACAGCCAGCCGAACCGGCGCGCCGTGCTCTTGGGCGCCGCCAGCAGCACCGGCGTCAGCAGCAGGGTCAGCAGGGTCGAGAAGCTCAAGCCCCAGACCACCGCGCCCGACAGCTGCACCCACCACTCCGAGCCCGGGGCCTTGTACTCGACATGGCCGTGGCGGAAGTCGGGGTGGATCTGGAACATGAGCGGCAGCAGCCCGACGATGGTCACCAGCGTTGTCAGCATCACCGGCCTGAACCGCTGCACGGCCGCGCGCACCGCCGCCTCGTCGGCCGCGAAGCCTTGCCGCCGCAGCTGGTAGAAGGTGTCAACGAGCACGATGTTGTGGCCCACGACCACGCCGGCCAGCGCCACCACCCCTGTCCCCATCATGATCACCGAGATGTAGTCGAAGGTGTGCGCCAGGTTCACCTGCACGCCGAGCAGCACCCCGATGGTCGACAGGATCACAGCCGAGAGCGTCACCACCACGCCGTAGAAGCTGTTGAACTGCCAAAGCAGGATCACGAACATCATGAAGAGGGTGGCCGCCATCGCGCCCAGGAAGAAGGTCTGCGCCTTCTGGCCTTCCTCGTCGGCGCCCTGGAACTTCCAGTGGACCGAAGGGTCGATGGGCGCCTTCTCCAGCCAGGGTTTGAGCGCGGCGATCTTCTGGTTGGCCGCGACGCCCTCGACCGTGTTGGCCTGGATGATGACCAGCCGCTGGGCGTCGCGCCGCTGGATGGCGGTGACCTGCTGGGCCGGGACGCGCTTGACGAAATAGCTGGCCGGCACCGGCCCCTGCGGCGTCGAGATCTTCAGCGTGTCGAAGGCGCTCATGTTGCGCTGGTCGGCGGGGAAGCGGACGCGGATGTCGAGCTCATCGTCGGCGTCGTCGGGCCGAAAGCGGCCGACGAGGATGCCGTTGGTGACGAACTGGATCGCCTGGCCCACGGAGAGCACGTCGACGCCGTAGCGGCCGGCGGCCACCCGGTCGACGGTGAAGTTCCACTCGATACCGGGCGAGGCGCGGCTGTCCTCCTGCTCGATCAGTTGCGGGTCGGCGGCGAACTTCGCCTTCACCAGATCGGCGGCGCGGTTCAGCGCCTCGGGGTCGTGCCCGCGCAGCTCCACCTGGATGTCCTTGCCGGTCGGCGGGCCGCCCTGCGGCGTGCGCACCTCGGTCAGGACGCCGGGCACCTCGCCGACGCGGTGGCGGATGTCCTCGACGATGTCCTTGCCGCGGATGCCCAGCGCATGACGTTGCTGGAAGTCGACGAAGTCCACCCGGATGCGCCCGATGGCGTCGTTGGGCGGGCCGCCGAAGCCGAAGCCCTGGAACTGGCCGGCTCGGACGTAGATCGAGCCTTCGCCCTTCAGGCCCACCAGCCGCCGCTCGACCTCGCTCACCATTACGTCGGCGGCTTCCGGCGAGAGGTTGCCGCGCGCCTTGACCCAGACGGTGGCGAACTCGGGGTCTTCGTCGAGGAAGAACTCCGTGCGGTGCGGGGTCATGGCGAACCACACGACGACGGCTGCCACGACCGCCAGGCCCCCCGCGATGAAGCGGCCCGGATGCTCGCTGGCGAACCACAGGGTCCGCGCGTAACGGCCCATGAAGCCCTTCATCTGGCGCGGGTCGCCGTGCTCGGACTTGGCGATCTCGGCCAAGGCTTCCTCGTCCACGCCGGCCTTGCGCCCGAAGATCGAGCCGAATGCGGGCGTGAAGATCAAAGCGACGAAGATCGAGGCGCCCAGCACGAAGAACAGCGTCAGCGGCAGGAAGCTCATGAACTTCCCCGCGATCGAGTTCCAGAACATGAAGGGGATGAAGGCGCACAGCGTCGTCAGCGTGCCGTTCACCACCGGCCAGAACATGCGCACGCCCGCGGCGCGGAAGGCCTCGGCCTTCCCCATGCCCTCGGCCATCTTCCGGTCGGCGTATTCGACGACCACGATGCCCCCGTCGACCAGTATGCCGACGGCCAGGATCAGGCCGAACATTACCATCTGGTTCAGCGTCACCCCGATGCCGTTCAGCATCAGGAAGGCGAGCAGGAAACAGGTCGGTATCGCCAGCCCCACCATCAGCCCCTGACGGATGCCGAGCGTGGCGACAATGATGATCATCACCAGCAGGGTGGCGGTGATCAGCCCGGACTCCAGCACGTTGAGGCTGCGCTGGATGAACTCGCTCTCGTCCTCGGTGAAGGCGACCTGTACCGTCTGCGGCCAGCGCGTCTGCGCCTCCGCCGTCGCCTTCCGCACCTGAGCGACCGTGTCGAGGATGTTGGCGCCGGAGCGCTTGATCACGTCGATGGAGAAAGCCGGTTCGCCATTGAAGCGCGTGATCCGCGTCGGCTCCTTGAAGGTGCGCCGCACTTCGCCGATGTCGCCGACGGTGATCAGCCGGTCGCCGTTCTTCTTGATCGGCAGGGCCAGGATGTCCTCCGGCCGCTCGACCACGCCCGGCACCTTCACGGCGAACTTGCCCTGCGCGGTCTGGACGTTGCCGGCCGGGACGAGCTGGTTGTTGCGTCCGATCACCTGCGCGAGCTCGCCCGCGGTGACGTTGGCGGCTTCCATCCGCACCGGATCGATGGTGACTTCCAGCACCTCGTCGCGGCCGCCGCCGAGGTCCGTGCGCAGCACGCCCGGCAGGCTCTCCAGCTTGTCCTGCAGCTCCTTGGCGTGGAGATAGAGCGTCCGCTCCGGCGCCGCGCCATAGAGCATGACGCTGACCACCGGGTCGTCGTTGACGTTGTTCTCTTCGATGACCGGCTCTTCGGCGTCCGGAGGGAAGTGACCGCGCGCCAGATCGACCTTGGCGCGTACGTCCTGGAGGACCTTGTCCTTTCTGAAATTGACCTCGAACTCAAGCATCACCATCGCCTGGTTCTGCATGGCGACGGCGTTCATTTCCTTCAGCCCGTCCAGCGACTGAAGCTCATGTTCGAGCGGGCGCACCAGCAGGCGCTCGGCGTCCTCGGGGCTCACGCCGGGGTAGGGGACGGAGACCATCACGTAGGGTACCGGGATGTCCGGGCTCGATTCCCGGGGCATGCCCAGGTAGGCGAACAGGCCGAAGAGGCTGGCGATGAAGGTCACCGCCAGTACGACCTTGCGCCGTTTCAGCGCGCCATCGATCAGCGCCGCAATCATCGGGCGGCCACCCGCACCTTCTGGCCTTCCGAGACGTAGGACTGGCCGACGGTGATCAGCCGCACATTGCCGCGCAGCCCGGCGACCCAGACCCCGCCCGGCGCCTCGTCCAGCACCTTCACCGGCGCGAAGGCGACACGGCCATCAGGCTGCACGTAGCGCACGCCCTGCCGCCCGGCGGCGTCCAGCACCAGGGCCGTCTCGGGAACAAGGTGGGCGGGTCCGGCGCCGGCCGAGACCTGCACCTCCGCCGACAGGCCCGAACGGACCGCCGCGCGCGGGTTACGCGCCACGATCTCAACGCGGTAGGTGCGGGTTTGCGGGTCGGCGTCGTGGGCGACGTAGCGGACGCGGCCGCTCAGGGTCTCCCCCGACACCAGCCGCGCGGTGGCGGGCGCGCCGACGTGGACCTGTCCGGTCTCGGTCTCGGCGATGTCGCCAACGATCAGCACCGGATCGAGTTCGATCACCGTGCCGCAGGGCTGGCCGGGCGAGAGGTAGGTCCCGACCTCGGCGTCGCGATGGTCGAAGACGCCCGCGAACGGTGCGCGGATGTTGATCTGGTCGAGGGTGACCTGCGCCTGCCGCACGGCCGCCGTCGCTGCGTCGAGGTTGGCCTGGTCCTGCAGAACCTGCGTCGGCGAGCGGAAGCCCTTTTCGGCGAGCTCGGCCGAGGCCTGGCGTTGCAACTGGCGGGATTTCTGGGCCGCGCGCGCCTGGTCGAGCGTCGCCTGGCGCGCCTCGACTTCCTGGCGGCACAGGACCTGCCCGGCGCGCACGAAGGCGCCTTGCACCACCGGCGTCGCCGCGACGACGCCGGCGGTCTCGGCGCGGACGACGACGGTGCGGGCGGCTTCGGTGTGGCCGCGGACAACCACGTCATAGGGCTTGATCTGCTCGCCGATCAGCGTCGCCTGCACCAGCGGATCCTGATGGCGGGCGGCGATGGCGGCGTTCTTCGCTTCGGTCGCCTGGGCCTCGCGGTCATGGCCGCCGAAGATTCCGCGGACGACGAAATACAGGACGATCACCGCCAAAATACCGGCGGCGAATACGTAGGATGACTTCCAGCGCATAAACCAGACCCCGGGGGACTGCGGGCCCGTGCGCGCGAGCGGGGGGAGGCGCGCAACTTGACCGGCAGGGATAACTGAACAGCGTTCGGTATCGTATGGTCCCTAAGAAGGTGCAAATGAATTCCCCGCAAGGTTAGGAAAGCGGGTACGCCGTTGCGGTTTCGTGGCCCTTCGGACACAGGGAGATCCAAGAAGATGCAGTACCTGCACACCATGGTCCGGGTGCGCGATCTGGACACCGCGCTCGACTTCTACTGCGGCAAGCTCGGCCTGAAGGAAGTCTCCCGCATCGAGAACGAGGGCGGCCGTTTCACGCTCGTCTTCCTGGCCGCGCCCGACGACATGGAACTGGCCCGCGAGCGCAAGGCGCCGATGGTCGAGATCACCTTCAACTGGGATCCGGAAGACTACGGCGGCGGCCGCAACTTCGGGCACCTGGCCTACGCCGTCGACGACATCTACGCCGCCTGCCAGAAGCTGATGGACGGCGGCGTCACCATCAACCGCCCGCCCCGCGACGGCCGCATGGCTTTCGTCCGCTCGCCCGACGGGATTTCTATTGAGCTGCTGCAGAAGGGCGCGGCGCTGGCGCCCGCCGAACCGTGGGCCTCGATGCCGAATACGGGCGCCTGGTAGGCGATATTTGATCCACCCCAAGGCGGAACAGGGGGCGCGGGTGTGCTGTTCGAGCTGCGTCCGGCAGGAGAACCGCCATGCTCGACAACGCCCATGCCCGCGACCTGATGGTGGAGCGGCAGCTTCAGCGCCGGGGTGTCCGCGACAGCCACGTCCTTGAAGCCATGCGCGAGGTGCCGCGCGAGGCCTTCGTCCCCGAGAACCTGCGGGAATTCGCCTACGAGGACTCGCCGCTGCCGATCGAGTCCGGCCAGACCATCAGCCAGCCCTACATCGTCGGCTACATGATCGCCGCCGCCGCCATCCGCCCGGGCGACCGGGTGCTGGAGATCGGCGCGGGCTCGGGCTACGCGGCCGCCGTGATGAGCCGCATCGCGGGCAAGGTCTTCGCTATCGAGCGCCACAAGGACCTCACCCAAACAGCCGAGCGGCGGCTGAAGCGCCTGGGCTACGATAACGTCGAACTCCGAACCGCCGACGGCACCGGCGGCTGGGCGGAGGCGGCGCCGTTCGACGCCATCCTCGTCGCCGCCGGCGGTCCTTCCATCCCGCAGGCCCTGATGGAGCAGCTCGACATCGGCGGACGGCTGGTCATCCCCGTCGGCGCCGAGGAGCGCAGCCAGCGGCTGGTGAAGGTCATCCGCACCAGCGCCACCCACTGGGACGAGGAGGACCTCGGCGCGGTCCAGTTCGTGCCCCTGATCGGGGAGTACGGCTGGGGGGAGCAGGGCAGGCCCGCTGAACCCCGCGCCTTCCGCGAGCCCGCGCGGGAGAAGGGCATCGCCGGGCTGATCGGCGAATCCGCCGAACTGCTGCCGGACCTCGACGACCCGAAATTCGCCGAGCTGTTCGACCGCTTCGCCAGCGCCCGCGTGGTGCTGCTGGGCGAGGCTAGCCACGGGACCTCCGAGTTCTACCGCGCGCGGGCCGCCATCACCCGCCGCCTGATCGAGCGGCACGGCTTCAACATCGTCGCCGTCGAGGCCGACTGGCCGGATGCGGCCCACATCGACCGCTACGTCCGCGACCGGCCCCAGCCCCGCCACGCCGAGCCGCCGTTTCGCCGTTTCCCCACCTGGATGTGGCGCAACACCGACGTGGAAGCCTTCACGGAGGGGCTGCGCGAGTGGAACCTGAAGCTGCCGATGGAAGAGCGCGCCGGGTTCTACGGCCTCGACCTCTACAACCTCTCGGCCTCGATGCGGGCGGTGCTCGACTACCTCGACAAGGTCGATCCCGAGGCCGCCGCTATCGCCCGCGAACGCTACGGTTGCCTGACGCCCTGGGCCAAGGAGCCGCAGGCCTACGGCCGCATGGCGTTATCCGCCGGCTATGGCCGCTGCGAGGCGGGCGTCACGAAGATGCTGCAGGAGATGCTGGAGAGCCGGCTGGCGTACGCCCGTCAGGACGGCGAAAACTTCCTCGACGCCACCGGTAACGCGCGGCTGGTGAAGAACGCCGAGGCCTACTACCGGGTGATGTATTACGGCTCGGCCGAGAGCTGGAACCTGCGCGACACGCACATGTTCGAGACCCTCTGCGCCATCCTGGACGCCAAGGGGCCGGCCTCGAAGGCGGTGGTCTGGGCCCACAACTCCCACATCGGCGACGCCTCCAAGACGGAGATGGGCGTGGTGCGCGAGGAGCTGAACATCGGCCAGCTCTGCCGTGAGCGGTTCGAGGACGACGCCGTCCTGATCGGCTTCGGCACGCACGCCGGCACGGTCGCCTGCGCCGACGACTGGGACGGTCCGATGCAGGTCAAGCGCGTGAACCCCTCGCGTCCCGACAGCTACGAGCGCCTGGCCCACGACAGCGGGGCAGGGCGCTTCCTCCTCGACCTGCGCGAGGGCCACGCCGACGATACCCTGCGCTACCGCCTGCTGCAGCCCCGGCTGGAGCGCTTCATCGGCGTCATCTACCGCCCGGAGACCGAGCGCTGGAGCCACTACTCCGAATGCTCGCTGCCCCAGCAGTTCGACGCCTGGGTCTGGTTCGACGAAACCAGCGCCGTCACCCCGCTCCCGACCCGCGCGCTCAAGGGCGTCGACGAGACGTACCCGTTCGGCCTCTGATCAGAACGCCGTCGAGTCGATCGGCGTCCCCAGCCCGGTCGGACCGTCCCATCCACTTTGGGCCGTACAAAGCGAGCTGCCGTTGCAGCTACCGTTGCTGCCGGAGGTGACATCGTTGAGCGCATTGGTGTGGCTGTAGGGATCGGCCCCATAGTTCACCGAGCCGCCGTTCACGCCATAGAGCCCGCCGATCAGCGGGGCAGAGACGCTGGTGCCGCCGAACACCATCCAGGCCGAGCCCCTGCGGGTCGGCCCATAGACCGCCACGCCGGTGTTGGGGTCGGCCACCGCCGAGACATCCGCCTCGGCGCGCATGGTGCAGCTGAACACCACGCCGACCTGCCAGCTGGGCTTGGCATAGACGCTGCTGCAGCCGCTGCCCGCGCCGGACCAGACGGTTTCGCTCCAGCCGCGCGCCACGCCGCTGTTTTGCGTCAGGTGCGTGCCACCGACCGCGACGACGTGCGGCGAGGAGGCGGGGAACTGTACGCCGTAGCCGCTGTCGCCGGTGCTGACCGTCACCGCCACGCCGGGCTGGTCGTAGGAGGTCTCGTAGCTCGTCGAACCGCTCTCGCCGCCGCCGTAGCTGTTGCTGATGACGTGTGCGCCGAGGCCCGCCGCCGTACGCACCGCCGTCGCCAGGTTGGCGTAGCTGTTGGTCGTGGCCTCGACGAGCAGGATATGGCAGTTCGGACACATGGCGCTGACCATGTCGAGGTCGAGCGCGGTCTCCTGCGCCCAGCCGGTGTCCTGCCGCGGATAGGAGCCCGAGCCGCCGCTCTGGTTCACCTTCCGGAAGCAGCCGTTGGCCGTGGTGCAGGCCGGCAAACCGAACCGGGAGCGATAGACCGCCAGATCGGACTCGGCGTTGGTGTAGCCAAAAGCGTCGACGATCGCGACCGTGACCGCGCCGCTGCCGCCGCTGCTAACCGCATAGGCCGACCGAAGATCCGCCGGCCAATAGCCGGACGGGCCGGTGTTGGCGTTGCTGACAATCGGATTGCCCGCGCTGTCGGTGACCACATGGGCGTGGCAGCGAGCCGTCCCCGCCGCGGCGGGACCCGGACAGACGGCCTTGTGATAGACGCCCTGGGAGTGCTGCACGCCCGCGGCGGCCTGCGCAAAGGCCGAACCGGACCCAATTCCGAGCGCTGCAAACGCGAGCGCGGCGAGAAGAGGCGAAAATCTGGCGACCATGATGAAACTCCCCACTGCCAAACAGACAGCACACCACGGGGGCGGGGGTGCGCCTATCCACCGTTTGACCTAATGATTTCAACGATTTCGAAGTCTTCACCCGGTTCGGGGCCGGCAGTGTCACTTCGTCGCGGGCTAAATGCGGTGTCGTTACGCCCCTTTTAACCACGCGCGCGGATAAGTGCGGTCCCAGTACCGGAGACCAGCATGAATTTCGCCAACCTCACCCATGAGGAGTTTTCAGCCGCCCTCGACCGACTCGGCGAGCGGGACGTGCGCAAGCTCGTCCAGGCCCGCGCGTTCGACGGGCGCGAAGCGATATGGGCGGAGGCCTGGGTGCGCGGCGAACGTCCCGTGAAGGTCGAGCGCCTGGTCAGGGAAGAACGGACCATCGACGACGTGCCCTACAACCGGCTGGCGTTGGCGTCCTGATCGGCGGGCCCTCGCAGCGAGGGCTCTAACCCAAATAACCCGGACTTTTGCCGGCCCGCGTGCTATCAGGGTCAAATCGAATATCGTCTGCGGTTCGGTTGCTCTCCACGCTTGTTCTTCGGATCGAGCTCCGAGCCTATCCTGATCCCCACCCGTTATTTTGATCTCGCACTCCGGCCGGAGTGCGCGACACCCTGCGCCTGAAAGTCACACTGTCTGCGATTGTTGCCATGACCACTCCAACCATAGAACGAGCCTTCCAGCTTGCCCGCAGCGGCGTGGCGCCAAACGCCCGCGCGCTCAAGGACCTGCTCAAGGCCGAAGGGTGCCGCGCCGTCGACGCCCTGCTTTCTCCGCGCTCTGTCGTCGGACATCTCGAGGCGATCTGCGCGGCGACCTACACGGCCGTCGATCCCCACCCCTAAAAGGACACGAATGTACAACATCCCCAACGGCGGTTTCTCTGACCGCCTCAAGGCATCGGCCGACGCGCGCAAGGCGCTTCTGGCCAAGTTCCAGCCCAGGCCGGCCGTGCTCGCCGAAGTCGCGCCCGACCGCGCCGCCGAGCGCGCCGCCGAACTCGAGCAGATCCGCGCCGAGCGCCGGGAAGCCAAGGCCGCCAAGGCGCTGGCCGTCGTTGAAAACGCCCAGGCCCGGCAGGAGGCCCTCGAGGCCGCGGCCGCGGCCGCCCTCGACGCCAAGCGCGGCGAGCGCAAGGAACGCAAGGCGCTCTCCAAGGCCGAACAGAAGGCCAAGCGCGACGCCCGCTACGCGGCCCGCAAGGCTCGCAACTAGGATCGGTCCGGGCCCCATGCGGGCTCGGCGTCCTTTACCGCTTCAAATTTCAGCTAGACCGATGGCTCCCCGGGCAGGACTCGAACCTGCGACCCGGCGGTTAACAGCCGCCTGCTCTACCAACTGAGCTACCGAGGATCAGGGCCATCGAAGGACCGTGCGTATATGGCGCCCCTTGGCCCCGTGCAAGCGGCGCTTGGCCCTCTCAAACAGCCAAAAAAGAAGCCCGGCCGGAGCCGGGCTTATGGAAGTCTGTGTGGTGGGTCGCTGTCTTCAGGTGAAGACACGGTAAGGTTTGATTTGTTTTGGTTAACCGCCCCTTAACGACGTTTGCGCGCCTCGCGGAATGACACCAGCCGGCCCCTGGCTTCATCCCACAGGGTCAGGCGCACGGTCTTGAAGCTTTCCCACAGGGTCACCTGGCTCATCTCGTCGAGTTCGGGGTGGTCCTTCAGGACCTGCGGAAGGCGGTAGTAGGGGATCTTCGAACCCACGTGGTGGACGTGGTGGGCGCCGATGTTGGCGGTCAGCCATGTGAGCAGCGGCGGCAGCTTGTAGTGCGAGGAGCCCTTCAGCGAGGCTTCCGCCAGGTTCCAGTCCTCGTTGCGCACCCAGTAGGCGCCTTCGAACTGGTGCTGGACGTAGAACAGCCACACCCCGATGGAGGCCGACAGCAGCACCACCGGCAGGTGGACCATCAGGAACGGTCCGACCCCGCCCAGCCACATCAGGCCGAACACCAGCAGGGCCAGGCCCAGGTTGTTGCCCAGCACCGACAGCCACGCCTTGCGCTCCTTCATCAGCCCGATCGGCAGGCGATGCTGCAGGAGGAACATGTAGCCGGGGCCAATCAGGAACAGGACAACCGGGTTGCGGTACAGGCGATAGCCGAACCGCTTGATCGGCGGCAGCGCGCGGTACTCATCGACCGTCAGCGTCTCCACTCCGCCCAGCCAGCGGCGGTCGAGGTTGCCGGAGGTCGCGTGGTGGATGGCATGCGTGCGCCGCCAGTAGTCGTAGGGCGTCACGGTCAGAACGCCGATGATGCGGCCGACCCAGTCGTTCAGCATCTTGTGCTTGAAGAAAGCGCCGTGACCGCAGTCGTGCTGGATCATGAACAGCCGCACCAGGAAGAAGGCGGCCGGGACGGTCAGCAGCAGGCCCCACCACATGTGATGGTCGAGCGCATACCAGGCGATGCCCCAAAGGGCGGCCAGCGGCCCGGCGGTGATGACGATTTCGAAGAGGCTGCGCCACAGGCTGGGCCGCTGATAGGTGGCGAGGGTCTGCCGCAGAGTGCGCGGGTCGGTGGTTATCGAGGTCAAGGAAGATTGCTTTCGGTACGAAGAAGGGCTCGTGAGAGGAGAACCCGTCGGGGCCCCGTAAGGGTCCAGACCATATGCGCGCAAGGTGTCTGAATTGCGAACAAGGCCGTCCCCCCGGAATCAGCGGCGCATCATCGCGCTTCCGGCGGCAGGCTCAAAGCAGGTTCAGGGAAGTTTGGAGGCCCGACCCGGAATCGAACCGGGGTGCACGGATTTGCAGTCCGCTGCGTCACCACTCCGCCATCGGGCCCTGGAGAGAGGCCGGATCGCTAACAGACAGGGGGCTTTCCGGCAATCGCCTTGTCCGCCTATAAGCGCGCCCTGGACTTTACGCCCCCGAGGGACTTCATGAGCGCCGATTTCACGACCGCGCGGTTGAATATGGTCGAGAGCCAGGTGCGCACGCAGGATGTCACCGACACCGCCATCCACGACGCCATGCGCGCGGTGCGCCGCGAGGACTTCGTCGCCCCCGGCAAGGCCTACGCTGCCTATTCCGACTCCAAGGTGGAGTACGCGCCGGGCCGCTATCTGCTCAAACCGCGCGATGTCGCCAAGCTGCTGCAGGCGGTCCATCCGCAGCCGCTGGAGCGGGCGCTGGCCATCGCCGCGCCCTACGCCGCCGCGGTGCTGGAGCACATGGGCCTGACCGTTGACCGGCTCGATGAGGGCGATCTGAAGACGCCGCCGGGCGGCGGTTACGACGTGATCATCTGCGAAGGCGCGGTGGCCCAGGCGCCGGCGGCCTGGATCGAGGCGTTGGGTCCCGACGGCCGGCTGGGCGTCATCGAGCGCGAGGGCCCGGTCGGCAAGGCCGCGGTTTATGTTCGCACCGGTCAGGGCGCCGGGCGGCGGGAACTGTTCGACGCCACGCCGCCGGTATTGCCCGGATTTGCGCGGGAGCCGAAGTTCGCCTTCTGATGGCGACAGTCCTGAAACGCTCGCGAAATATGCTTGTGCGACAGGGCGGTCATGAAAAAAGCTTAACTGGCTGTGGGGGTGGCGGCCGGCGAAAGAGGCATTCATAAAGAAGACGCGCCTCAACGCGCGTTTGGGGATAGCTGATGTTCAACACCCGTAAGGCGGGCCTTTTCGCCGCCGTCTGTGGCGCCGGCCTGCTGGTCGCCGCAGGAGCCGCACAGGCCGAAACCCTCGCCGACGCCATCGCGCTCGCCTACCAGACCAACCCGACGCTGCAGGAGCAGCGCGCCAACCAGCGAGCCCTGGACGAGACCTACGTCCAGGCCCGCACCGGCCTGCGCCCGACGGTCGGGGCGAACCTGCAGGTGGTGGATCGGGAGACCAAGCTCGCCAACCCGACCTCCTCCTTCGTCGACACCAACGGCGACGGGCTGCCTGACAGCCTGGCGACGACCGACACCGTGCGCTCGAACTCCAGCGCCGGGACGCTTTCGGTGACGCAGCCGCTCTATACCGGCGGACGGGTCACCTCGCAGATGTCCGCCTCGAACGCCGACGTGATGACCGGGCGCGAGCAGCTTCGGCAGGTCGAGGCCAGCGTTCTGCTGGGCGTCATCCAGGCCTACGTCGATGTCCGCCGCGACCAGGAGCGGCTGCGCATCAGCCAGGAGAACGTCACCGTCCTGCAACGCCAGCTCGATGAGTCCAACGCCCGCTTCAAGGTCGGCGAAATCACCCGCACCGACGTGGCCCAGTCCGAGGCGCGCCTGGCCGCCGCCCGCGCGGGGCTGGCCTCCGCGCAGGCCTCGCTCGCCATCAGCCGCGCCAACTATGCCGCCATCGTCGGCCAGAACCCGGGCGAGCTCGCGCCGGAGCCGTCGCTCGCCACCCTGCTGCCGGCTTCGGTCGATGACGCCTTCACCCGCGCCGAGGCCAACAACCCGCAGGTGCTGGCCTCCGGCTACGCCGAACGCGCCGCCCGGGCCCGCGTCGCCGCTGCGCGCGCACAGCGCCGTCCGACCGTCAGCTTGCGCGGCGACCTCGGCTACAACGCTTCCGACGTGGCCGGTAACGGCAACCAGTTCGGCGACTACGACCGGGCGGTGACCGGCTCGGTAGTGGCGACCGTTCCGATCTTCACCGGCGGCCTGACCAGCTCGCAGGTCCGGCAGGCGTCGGCCCGCGACGACGCGGCCCGCATCGCCATCGAGGGCTCGCGCCGCAACGTGCTGCAGGACGTGGCCCAGGCCTGGAACCAGCTCCTGGGCGCGCGCGCCAACCTGACCGCCAATCAGGAGCAGGTGAACGCCGCCACCATCGCCTTCGAGGGCACCCGCCAGGAGGCCCAGGTCGGCCTTCGCACCACGCTGGACGTGCTGAACGCCGAGCAGGAACTGCGCTCGGCCGAGCTGGCGCTGGTCACCGCTCGCCATGACGAGTACGTCGCCGGCGCCTCGGTGCTGGCCGCGATGGGCGATCTTGAAGCCAGCAAGCTGGTGGCGGGCGTGCAGGTTTACGATCCGGCCAAAAACTTCAACCGGGTCTCGCACAGTTGGGGCTGGGTGCCCTGGGAGTATGGCGTCGAACTGCTCGACCGCGTCGGCGCGCCGCCGATCGGTCCCGACCCGACGGACTCCCCGGTTAAGGGCAAATAGCGCGCGCCTGCGTTTGCAACGGGGCGGCGTCGCGCTAGGGTGCGAAAGCTTCGCGCTTCGCATCCAGCCACGGCCCGCCCATGTCCGACCAGACCGCTCCCGAACCGACGATGGAGGAGATTCTGGCCTCCATCCGCCGCATCATCTCAGAAGATGACGCGCCGCAGGGGGAGGTCGCGGCTGAAGCCGAGGACGAGTTCGAGCCCGTCGAGGAGAGCGCCGACGAAAGCGCCTCCGTCCTGCGGGAAGAAATCCGCGCGCCTCAGGCGGAGCCCGAACCCGAGCCGATCCGCGCCGAGGCTCCGTCCGCCCGTCAGGAGCCGCTGGTCGGCCGCGAGGCCGCCAGCGCCGCGGCCAGCGCCTTTGGCCAGCTCTCCGCCGCCGTCACCCAGCCCCCGCGCAACAGCCCGACGCTGGAGGACCTCGCCCGCGAGATGCTGGCGCCGATGCTGCGCCAGTGGCTCGACAAGAACCTCCCCGCCATCGTCCAGGCCGCCGTCCGCGACGAGGTCGAGCGCATTTCGCGCGGGCGAGTAGGGTAGGGCTTCGGCCCCTTTCCGTTAAATCCACCGCTGTCCCGCGGCCCGGCGCGCTGTGTTATGCGCACCCTGACCACCTGTTGATCCGAAATGCTCGAAAAGACCTTCGATCCCAAGTCCGTCGAACCGCGCCTCTACAAGAAGTGGGAGGCGTCCGGCGCCTTTGCGCCCGAGGCGGTGCTGAAGCGTAATCCGCACGCCGAGCCCTTCACCATCGTCATCCCGCCGCCGAATGTGACGGGCTCGCTGCACATCGGGCATGCGCTCAACAACACCCTGCAGGACGTGCTGACCCGCTTTGAACGCATGCGCGGCAAGGCGGCGCTGTGGCTGCCAGGTACCGACCACGCCGGGATCGCCACGCAGATGGTCGTCGAGCGCCAGCTCGCTGCGTCCGGCAATATCGGTCGCCGTGACATGGGCCGCGAGGCTTTCGTGGAGAAGGTCTGGGAGTGGAAGGCGCAGTCCGGCGGCCAGATCGTCAATCAGCTGCGCCGGTTGGGCGCCTCCTGCGACTGGAGCCGTGAGCGGTTTACGCTGGACGCCGGCCTGTCGGCCGCCGTGCGCAAGGTCTTCGTGCGGCTCTACAAGGAAAAACTGATCTACCGCGACAAGCGGCTGGTGAACTGGGACCCCCACTTCCAGACCGCCATCTCCGACCTCGAGGTCGAACAGCGCGAGGTCGACGGCCAGTACTGGCATTTCGCCTATCCGCTGGAGGACGGGACCGGAGAGGTCGTCGTCGCCACGACGCGCCCCGAGACCATGCTCGGCGACACCGCCGTCGCCGTGCATCCGGACGACCAGCGCTACACCGCCCTGATCGGCAAGCAGGTGCGCCTGCCCATCGTCGGGCGGCTGATCCCCATCGTCGCCGACGACTACGCCGATCCCGAGAAGGGCTCCGGCGCGGTGAAGATCACGCCCGCCCACGACTTCAACGACTTCCAGGTCGGCAAGCGCCACGACCTCGAGGCCATCAACATCCTCGACGAGTTCGGCCGCCTCAACGACAACGCGCCCGCCCAATTCCAGGGCCTCGACCGCTTCGAGGCCCGCAAGCGGATCGTCGCGCGGATGGAAGAGCTGGGCCTCCTGCGCGGCATTGAGAAGACCCGCCACGTCGTTCCGCACGGCGACCGCTCGGGCGTGGTCATCGAGCCCTACCTCACCGACCAGTGGTACGTCGACGCCAAGACCCTCAGCGCACCCGCGCTAAAGGCGGTGGAGGAGGGGCGCACGACCTTCACGCCCAAGCACTGGGAGAAGACCTACTTCGAGTGGCTGAGGAACATCGAGCCCTGGTGCATCTCGCGCCAGCTCTGGTGGGGCCACCGCATCCCGGCCTGGTACGGCCCCGACGGCCACATCTTCGTCGAGGAGAGCGAAGACGAGGCGCGGGCCGCCGCGGAAATCCACTACGGCGAAGAGGTGAACCTGCGCCAGGACGACGATGTCCTCGACACCTGGTTCTCGTCGGGCCTGTGGCCCTTCTCCACGCTCGGCTGGCCGGAGGAGACCGAAGACCTCAAGCGCTTCTATCCGACCGACATCCTGGTCACGAGCTTCGACATAATCTTCTTCTGGGTCGCCCGGATGATGATGATGGGCCTGCACTTCACCGGCGAAGTCCCGTTCCGCCGCGTCTTCATCAACGCCCTCGTCCGCGACGCCGAGGGCGCCAAGATGAGCAAGTCGAAGGGCAATGTCGTCGACCCTCTCGGCCTCGTCGACAAGTACGGGGCCGATGCGCTGCGCTTCACCATGACGGCGCTGTCGGGCCCCAATCGCGACATAAAGCTCTCCGAACAGCGCATTGAAGGCTATCGCAATTTCGGCACCAAGCTGTGGAACGCCGCGCGCTTCTGCCAGATGAACGAGTGCGTCCGCGTCGAGGGCTTCGACCCCGCCGGCGTCACTCAGACCATCAACAAGTGGATCCGTGGCGAGACGGCCAAAACCGCCGCCGAGGTCACGCGCGCCATAGAGGCCTGCGCCTTCGACGACGCGGCCGGCGCTCTCTACCGCTTCATCTGGAACGTCTTCTGCGACTGGTACCTGGAGCTGGCCAAGCCGATCCTCAACGGCGACGACGAGACCGCCCGGTCGGAGACCCGCGCCACCGCCGCCTGGGTGCTCGACGAGTGCCTCAAGCTTCTCCACCCCGTCATGCCCTTCATCACCGAGGAGCTGTGGGACAAGACCGCCGAGTTCGGCGCCAAACGCGATGGCTTCCTGATGACAGCCCCGTGGCCCGATCTGCCCGGTTCATACGTCGACCCCGCCGCTGAGGCCGAGATCGGCTGGCTGGTCGAGCTGGTCACCGAAATCCGCTCCATCCGCGCCGAGATGAACGTGCCGCCCTCGGCCCGCCCGCCCTTGACGCTGACCGGCGCCAACGCCGCGACCTCCGAGCGCCTGGCCCGCCACAACGACCTGATCGTCACGCTGGCCCGCCTCGGCAGCGCCACCGCCGCCGACGCGCCCGCGCACGGCGCCGCCCCCTTCGTCATCGGCGAGGCGACCGGCGCGCTCGCCATCGCCCAGTTCATCGACCTCGCCGCCGAGAAGGCCCGGCTGGTGAAGGACATCGCGGCGGCCGCCTCCGACATCGACCGCACCGCCAAGAAGCTCGGCAACGCCGACTTCGTCTCCCGCGCCCCGGAGGAGGTCGTCGAGGAAAACCGCGAACGGCTGGCGGAGGCGCAGGAGGCCAAAGCCAAGCTCGAAGCGGCGCTCGCGCGGCTGGAAACGGTGGCCTGACCCGAAGCCTCAAACGCCCGTTTGCATCGCGGCGCGCCCTGTGCTTTCAGGGAACCAAGGCGCCTCCCCCAGCGAGACAGAGCGCCACGTGACTTCGGGAGAAAACGCATGACTGACGCCGCCCCCTCGGCGACCCCCTGGCCCGCCATGTCGATCGCGCAGGCTCACGCCCTGATCACCGGGCCGGGTTCCCCGTTGGAAGTCGAGGAAATCGACATCCGCGGCGTGCGGACCAAGGTCTGGAAGCACCTGCCGCCGACCCTGCGCGACACCGTCGAGACCGGCCGCACCTTCGGCGACAAGATCTTCCTGGTTTACGAGGACGAGCGCGTCACGTTCGAGGCCTTCCACCGCGCTGTCGCGGCCTTCGCGAAGGACCTGCAGGCGCGCGGCCTGAAGAAGGGCGATCGCGTCGCGATCATCATGCGCAACCTGCCCGAATGGCCGGTGGCCTTCTACGCCGCCGTCAGCCTGGGCGCGATCGTCACCCCGCTGAACGCCTGGTGGACGGGGCCGGAGCTGGAATACGGCCTGACCGACTCCGGCTCGCGGTTCGCGATCATGGACGCCGAGCGGCTGGAACGCCTGCGCGAGCACCTGCACAACTGCCCCGAGCTCGAACACGTCTACGTCAGCCGCGAGGCCGAGGAGATCGCCCACCCGAAGATCTCCAAGATGGAAGACGTGATCGGCGGCGCGAACGATTGGGCCAAGCTGCCCGACCAGCCGCTGCCCACCGTCGAGATCGCGCCCGAGGACGACGCGACCATCTTCTACACCTCCGGCACCACCGGTAAGCCGAAGGGGGCGCTGGCGACCCACCGGAACGTCATGACGAACATCTTCTCGTCGATGAGCTCGGTGGCGCGGTCCTTCCTGCGCCGGGGCGAAATGCCGCCGACGCCCGATCCGGATGCGCCGCAGCGCGCCAGCCTGATCAGCGTGCCCTTCTTCCATGCCACCGGCTGCTACGCGGTGCTGAACCCCGCGCTGCACACCGGCGCCAAGCTGGTGATGATGCACAAGTGGGACCCGGTCCGCGCCTTCCAGCTGATCGAGCGCGAGAAGATCACCCAGGCCGGCGGCGTTCCGACCATCGCCTGGCAGCTGATCGAGCACCCGGCCCGCAAGGACTACGACCTCTCGACGCTCGAAGCCGTGGCCTATGGCGGCGCGCCGTCGGCGCCGGAGCTGGTGCGCAAGATCCGCGAGACCTGGCCCAACTCCCAGCCCGGCAATGGCTGGGGCATGACCGAGACCTCGGCGACGGCCACCCACCACATGGCCGAGGACTATGAGCACCGCCCCGACAGCTGCGGCCCGGCCGTCGCAGTCGGCGAGTGCAAGATCATGACCATCGAGGGCGACCGCGAACTGCCCATCGGCGAGGTCGGCGAGCTGTGGTTCAAGGGCCCGCAGGTGGTGAAGGGCTACTGGAACAAGCCGGAAGCTACGGCCCAGACCTTCGTCGACGGCTGGGTGAAGACCGGCGACCTGGCACGCATCGACGCCGAAGGCTTCGTCTTCATCATCGACCGCGCCAAGGACATGCTGATCCGCGGCGGCGAGAACATCTACTGCATCGAGGTCGAGAACGTCCTCTTCGACCACCCGGCGGTGATGGACGCGGCGCTGGTCGGCATCCCGCACAAGACGCTGGGCGAGGAGCCCGGAGCGGTTGTCACCCTGAAGCCGGGCGCGCAAGCCACCGAGCAGGAACTGCGCGAGTTCGTCGCCGAGCGGCTGGCGGCCTTCAAGGTCCCCGTCCGCGTGATCTTCTGGCACGAAACCCTGCCCCGCAACGCCAACGGCAAGATCATGAAAAACGAGCTGAAGAAGGTGTTTGAAGGCTGAGGCGCTCGCGCCTCTGCCTTCACCCGTCATCCCAGGCCTTGTGCCTGGGACCCATAATCGAGACGTATCGTGAGTAACGCGCGGCGTTCGCCCAGCATTATTCACCAGCCGCCCCGATTATGGGTCCTCGGGACAAGCCCGAGGATGACGGGGTTATAAGGCGCTCACCGGCGGCCGCTTTCCCGCCCACGGGCGCGCCCGTTCCAGCTCATAGGCCAGCTCCAGCAGCGTGCGCTCATCGCCCTTGCGCGCGGCGAAGTGCGAACCGACGGGCAGGCCGTCGGCTGTCCAGTTCAGCGGCACGCTCATGGCCGGCGCGCCCGCCACGTTCATCGGCGGAGTGTAGCCGGCGTAATCGATCAGACGCTCGGTCAGCTGATCCAGCGGCACGTCCGGCCGCAGCCAGCCGATCGGCACGGGCGGATGGCCCAGCACCGGCGAGAGGATCACGTCGAAGTCGTTGAACCAGGCGTCGTACTGCTTCGCCACCAGGGTCAGCCGCTCGACGACGCCGTTCATGGCGTCAGCGGGCAGGGCGTCGAACTGGCGGGCCATGCCCTGGGTGAAGGGCTCCAGCGCGCTTGCGCTTCCGACAGCCTTGACGAGGTCCGATGCGCCCTTGCCCCAGAGGATCAGGAAGTCCCTGGCGAACTGAGGCCCGTCGAAAGGCCAGTGTGTCTCGCGCAGGTCGTGCCCGAGGTCCTTCACCAGCCCGGCGCTCGACTCCAGCGCCGCCAGCACCTGCGCGTCCGGCATGCGGCCGACGCCGGTCTCCCGCAGCAGACCGATGCGCAGCCGACGGCTGGATGGGCGCCCGACGAAGCCCACGGGCGTCAGAGGCCCGGGCTTCTCCGTCACCGCCAGCAGCCCGGCGCTGTCGCGCACCGAGCGGGAGACGCACAGCTCGACGCCAAGGTCGGTGATGTCCTTGTCCGGGTCCTTCTGCACCGTGCGCCCGCGCGAAGGCTTCAAACCGAAGAGGCCGCAGTTGGAGGCGGGGATGCGGATCGAGCCGCCGCCGTCGTTGGCGTGGGCCATCGGGATGACGCCTGAGGCGACCGCCGCCGCCGACCCGCCCGAGGAGCCGCCGGTCGAATGGTCGAGGTTCCACGGGTTGCGCGTCGGGCCGTAAGCCAGTGGCTCCGTGGTCGGCAGGAATCCGTGTTCGGGCGTGGCGGTCTTGCCGAATTCGATCAGCCCGGCCGCGAGCGCCTTCTGGATGAAGGGATCGGTGGTCGTCGCGGGCGCGGCGCCGGCGGTGTAGCTCGCGCCGTTGTGGGTCGGCAGGCCGGCGACATCGTTGAGGTCTTTCACCAGGAAGGGCACGCCCGCGAAAGGACCCATCAGCCGGGTGTTTTTGGCGGCGTCGCGCGCCCGGTCGAAGTCGGGCGTGACCAGGAAGTTCAGCTTCGGCTGCATGGCCTCGGCGCGCTTGATGGCGGCGTCCATGACTTCCAGCGCGGTGACCTCGCCCCGGCGGATGGCGCCGGCGATGTCGGTCGCGTCCGGCGTCCAGCTGGCGCCAGTGTTCGACTCGCGTGGCGGCGGCGTTGCGCAGGCGCTGACCGTGATGGCCGAGGCGGCGGCGAACAGGCCGCGGCGGGTGATGAAGCTCATGGGGGCTGCCTCTCTTCGGGGGACGATAACGGTGGACCGGAACGCTGGAGCTTGGCAAGCCGAACCCATGAGCCGCAAACGCGCCGACATCCTGCTGGTCGAGCGGGGTTTCTTCGAGAGCCGCGCCAGGGCGCGCGCGGCCATCGAGGCGGGCGGGGTGACGGCCGATGGGCGCCTCGTCGCGAAGGCTTCCGAACTGCTGGATGAGGTCGCCGAGCTGGTCGGCCAGGCGGCCCACCCGTGGGTCGGGCGAGGGGCGCTGAAGCTCGCCCATGCGCTGGAGTTATGGCCGATCCCGGTGGAGGGCCGGGTGGTCCTCGATGTCGGCGCCTCCACCGGCGGCTTCACCGAGGTCTGCCTGAGCCGGCGCGCGGCCAGGGTCTATGCGGTCGATGTCGGCCGCGGGCAGCTGCATCCGAAGATCGCCGCCGACCCGCGCGTGGTCGATCTCTCCGGCGTTGACGCCCGCACCCTCGACGCAACGTTGATCCCCGAGCGGCCGCAGCTGGTCGTCAGCGACGTCAGTTTCATCAGCCTGGAAAAGGCGCTCCCCGCCGCGCTGGCGCTCGCAGCGCCGGGCGCCGGCCTCGTCTGCCTCGTCAAACCGCAGTTCGAGGTGGGCCGCGAGCATGTCGGCAAGGGCGGGGTGGTGAAGGATGAAGCGGCGTGCGCGAAAGCCGTTCGCGCCGTCGCGGACTTCCTCGAACGCTCAGGCTGGTCGGTGCGCGGCGCGGCCCAGAGCCCCGTCACCGGCGGCGACGGGAACGTCGAGTATCTGCTCTGGGCCGTGAAGCGCGCCTAGTGCTTGGTGTGCTTCGGCTTACCCTTGCGCTTGGTCGAGGCCATCTTTTCCAGTTCGCTCTCGCTCATGGAGCTGGCCATCGACTTCGAAGCGCCCTTCAGCGAGCTCTTCGAGCGTTCGCCGCGCTTGGCGGACAGCGCCGCGCCGGCGGCCTGTTGCTGGGCTTGGGACTTGGCGGGCATGACATGCGCCTCCTGTACTGTTCAGACCTCCAGCAGAACGTATGGGCGGCCAAATTGCTGCTTCAGCAAAGGTTGGGCGACGTTGAAAACCGGTACGCCGCGCGGGGTGCGGCCTTCGTGCGCCCCCTTGTGAGCATGCCCGTGCAGCGCCAGGCTGACGCCCTCGAAGCGGTCGATGGTTTCCGCCAGTCGCGATGAGCCGAGGAAGGGGAAGATCTCCGGCGGCTCGCCCGCCAGCGTCTCAGGGATCGGCGAGAAGTGGAGCACCACCACGATCCGCTCGCTTTTGAGCATGCGCAGCGAGCTTTCCAGCTTCAGGTTCTCATCGACCGCCGCCTGCACGAAGGCCTTCAGCGCGGGCTCGCCAAACGCGCTCAACATGTTGCGGCCGAACCCGCCGACGAAGCCCTTGCAGCCGGCGAACCCGACACCCGCGATCTCATAGGCCTCGCCGTCCAGCATCTGCACGCCCGCCTGGTGCAGGATCTTCGCCACCTCGTCCGGCTGATCGCACTCGAAGTCGTGATTGCCCAACACCCCGACAACCGGGATCGTGCAGGCGGCCAGGTCCTCGGCCAGGTTCTCCGCCTCCCGCGTCGTGCCGAAGTTGGTCAGGTCGCCGCACAGCGCCAGCACGTCGGCCCGGTCGGAGATCTCCGCGAACGTCTCCCGATAGCGGCCCTGGTCATCCTTGCCGACGTGCAGATCGCCCATGGCCGCGAGCGTGATGCGGTCAGTGGCTGATGGGGTCATGCCGTTCTTCCAGGCCCTTGCCGACCACGTCGGCGAAGCCCCATTCGGTGATGTCGGTGACGTAGTCGCGCGGGCTGAACAGCCGTCCCCGGCACACCCGCACCTTCGCCGCCGGCAGCGTCACCTGCGCCTGCAGCCGCCCGATGAGCTCCTGCATCAGCCACTTGGGCACGCAATCCCGCTCGGTCGGGTAGGCGAAGCGGAAGTTGATGAGGTGACTGAGCAGCACCTCCCAGTACGGCTCCATGTAGGAGAGGAGCCGCTTCCACTCGATGTCGGCGTGCTTCTTCAGGATCACGTGGTTCACGTCCGCGCCATCGAAGCGGTAGCGGTCCTGGATGAAGACCTTGGACCAGATGAACTCGGTCGGCGGCGTGATCTTCGCCTCGCAGCCGAACACCTCGATGGTGGGCGCGGCGGTGAACCAGTCGTCGGTGATCGGCACCGTGGCGTTCGACATGTTGTAGATCACGTCGAAGAAGTGGTCGTCCTTCCAGACCTTGGCGATCCACCGCTCGTCCTCGACCTCGGTGCGGTAGCCGCGCTCCTGGAAGAAGGCGAGGATCTTCGGGTAGTCGCCCGCCTTGCAGAACACATCCAGATCCTTCGTCGGCCGCGTGATCCCCGTATAGGCGGTCAGCGCATAGGTGCCCGACAGCAGGAACGGGATGCCCGACTGGGTCAGCAGTTTGAGGCTCTCCGCATAGAAGGCCTCGGCCTCCGGCGGGGCTTCCTGCGGGTCTTCGAGGACTTCCTGTAGGCTCATGGCAGGCTAACGGGACGCCTTGGCGCAGGTTCCGCTTCCGCTTCGGCCCGCTCGTTCGTCTTGGACGTGGCGGCCTTTACATCGGTGTGGAGGCGCCGCTTGCTGGTGGCCTGATGGCGAGGGCGGAGGCGGACGACGATTGGGGCGGCGAGCCGGGGGCGCAGGCCAATTCCCGGATCGAGAGCCTGTTCCGCGAGCACAACGACACCCTGCTGCGGTTCCTGCGCGCGCGCCTCCATTCCGAGGCCGACGCCCGGGAGGCCGCGCAGGAGGCCTACGTCCGCCTTCTCCAGCTCGACGATCCCGGCCAGCTCTCCTTCCTGCGCGCCTATCTGTTCCGCATCGCCGCCAACGTGGCGACCGACCTCCTGCGCCGCCGGACCCTGCAGACGAAGGCCGCGCAGGACACCCTCTTCTTCGAAAGCGACGCGCCGGCCACGCAGGAACGTGGTCTGCAGGCGCGCCAGCAGCTGGCGGCGGTCGAGCTCGCCCTGTCGCAACTGCCGCCGAAGTGCCGCGAGGCCTTCCTGCTCAGTCGCCGCGAAGGGTGGGCCAGCGGGCGGATCGCGGCGCATCTGGGCGTGAGTGACCGCATGGTGCGCCTCTATCTCGTCCGCGCGCTCGAGCACCTGGAGGCGGCAATATGAGCCCGCGCGCCGCCGACAAGGTCGCCACCGAAGCCCGCGAGTGGTTCGTTCGCCTGCTGGACGACGACGTTTCCGCCGACGAACTGGCGCTGTGGCAAGCCTGGCTCGCCCGCTCGCCCGCGCACCGCGACGCCTGGGACCGCGCGGCCGACGCCTGGTCGTGGGGCGGGGAGGGCGCGCCGCAGCGCCCCTCCATCGCCGAACTCGCCGCCGATGCCTATGACGGCTCCGCCCCCGTCGCCCATTGGCAGGGCGCGCCGCGTCGCGCCGTCCGCCCCGCCCTGATCGCCGCCAGCCTGGCTGTTGCCGTACTCGGGACCTCTGCCGCCTTCTTCGCCATGCCGAGCGGCGAGGCCCAGGCCATCACTACCGCCCGAGCCGAACACAAGCAGGCCGCGCTCGCCGACGGCTCGAAGGTCGAGGTCGGCGCCATGACCGGCGTGCAGGTGCGCATGTCCGACGCCCGCCGCGAGGTGAAGCTCGACCGTGGCGAAGCCTTCTTCAACGTCGCCCGCGATCCGCGCCGCGCCTTCGTCGTCAAGACCCCGTTCGGCGCGGTGAATGGCGCCGGTGGCGCGTTCAACGTCGACGTGGCGGGCAAGCAGCTCTGCATCACGGTCACCGAGGGCGACGTGGTCGTCCAACCCGCCGGCCTGTTCGCCAAACCGGTCCGCGTCACCGCCGGCCAGCAGCTTGTCGTCGACCGTTCGGGCGCAACCGTCGCCGCCAGCTCGCCTGTGACCTGGACGCGAGGACGCCTGGAATATCGTAACGTTCGCCTCAGCGTCGTTATTGCGGATGTCAATCGCTACGCCGAACACCCGATCGTGGTCCGCGATTCCTCCATCGATAACCTCGAATACACCGGCGCGGTGAAAACCGACGCGACCGCCGACTGGGCGAAAGGTTTGCCGGCCGCGTTCCCGCTGACTGTCCAGCCTGGACAGGGGGGCGTGATCGTTTTGTCTTCAAGATCGTAAGTCTTGGCTTCCGCTTTTCCACGCCCGTTCGTCTTGGCCCCGTCTAAAGCCGCACTCAGGCGGCGTCAGGGGGGAACGACATGAAGACCTGGACAAGACTGCTTTTCGGCGCGACCGCGCTAACTAGCGCCGCCCTTTCCGCGCCCGCATTCGCCGCCAGTCTCGACGACACCGTCAATTTCCAGATCGCGCCGGGCAATCTCGACGACGCGCTGATGAATTACGCCAAGCAGACCGACCTTCAGGTCATTTCGGCGTCGGCGGCCATTCGCGGCAAGCATACGGCGGGCCTCGAGGGCGCGGCGACGCCCCGCGAAGCGCTGGCGATGCTGCTCAAGGATTCCGGGCTGTCCTTCGTGGCGACCGGCGACAATACGGTGACGGTGACCGCCGACCCCCAGTCGGGAAGCGCCGAGGGGGACGGCGCTGACGGCACGGTGGCTGCTCTGGTGGTGACGGCGCAGAAGCGCGAAGAGAATATCCAGGACGTGCCGATCGCGATTTCTGCATTCACTGAGAAGACCCTTCAGGAACAGAAAATCGAGGGCGGCTTCGACCTCTTGAAGGCGATTCTGAACGTCACCTTCTCCAAGAACAACTTCACCAGCTACAATTTCTCGATCCGCGGCATCGGCACCAAGGCGGTGTCGGCCACGACCGATCCCGGCGTTGCGGTGGCATTCAATAACGGCGGATTGATCGTCAACCGGCTGTTCGAGCAGGAATACGTCGACATAGAGCGGGTCGAAGTGCTGCGGGGACCGCAGGGCACCCTTTATGGCCGCAACGCCACCGCGGGCGTGATCAACGTCATCTCCGCCAAGCCGAACCTGCAGGAATTCTCCGGCTGGGTGAAAGGCGAGGTGGGCAATCACAACGCCAAGCGCATCTCCGCCATGACCAACATCCCGCTGGTGAATGACAAGCTGGCGATCCGGATCGCGGGCGCCCTGACCCAGCGCGACGGCTATGGCTACAACGCCGTCACCAAGAACCAGATCGACGGCCGGGACCTCTGGTCGGCCCGCGTGACACTCGCATTCAAGCCGATGGACCGGCTGCGCACCAACCTGGTGTGGGAGCGGTTCAATGAAAACGACGATCGGGCTCGTACGACGAAGCAGCTCTGTCACACCGATCCGGGGCCGGCGTCGTTGCCGGGTGTCAGCGATCTCCAGCCGCTGGCCAGGGCCATGCTGAGCCAGGGTTGCCTGCCGTGGTCGCTGTACGATCCGGGGTCGTTCCAGGCGCCGAACGGCGACAGCCTTCCTTACGTCTTCGCTCTCAAGGGCAATAACGGCTCGCCTGTCGTCGACGATGCCGCCGATCCTTATGGGGGTTTGACCCAGTCGACAGACCTGCGTCAGATTTCGTCCCGGTTCGATCCTATCTACAAGGCCAAGGCGGACGTGGTCGAGCTGAACGTGGAGTTCGACTTGACCCACGCGCTGACGCTGTACTCGCAGACGCTGTATGACAAGGATCACATCTTCTCGACCGAGGACTTCAACCGTTTCAACACCCAGCCGGTGTTCTCGACGGCCTCCAACGCTTGCCACTTCCAGTATGATGGTTTCTCGGTCGATCACTGTCCGGGCGGCTTCTTCACCGATCCGCAGCTGGGAACCTCAAACGCGATTCTTGCCCAGGATATTTCCCAGGGCGAAAGCGAGCAATTCAGCCAGGAATTCCGTCTGCAGTCGAACTTCGATGGCCCGCTGAACTTCAGTGTCGGGGCGAACTACGTCCGATTCAACACGGACATCGACTATTACGTTTTCAGCAACGCCTTCACCATCATCGCCTACTCGATGCTTGTGGGGCGGCCCAGCCCGACCCCGAGCGACGGGTCGCAGGGAACCTACGTCGACCCCAATCCGCTGGGTTCGATTGACGGCTATGGCCAGAACTACTTCCGCAGTCGCAACCCCTACAAACTGAAATCGACCGCCGCGTTCGGAGAGCTCTACTGGAAAGCCACCGATGCCCTGAAGGTTACGGCGGGACTTCGCTACACGGACGACCGCAAGAAGTTCGAGCTCTGGCCCACTCAATTGCTGAACAATAACATGCACCTCCTCCACCACGAGGGAGACATTGACCAGCACTGGGGAGAATGGTCCGGCCGCCTGGGTTTCGACTGGACGCCGAACCTCTCGTTCACCGACAAGACGATGATTTACGCCTTCTACTCGCGTGGATATAAGGCGGGCGGCGCAAACCCGCCGAACATGGCGCCCGCGACGGCGCCGGGGTGGACGAACGGGCTTGCGGTGCCGCCCAACGCCATCCACCCGGCCACCTTCGATCCGGAGTTCGTGAACGCCTACGAAATCGGCTCGAAGAGCGTCCTTTTAGGGGGATCGCTCGTCTTCAACAACGACGCCTTCTTCTATGATTACAAGGGCTATCAGGTATCCCAGATCATCGACAGGCTTGCGTTGAACAGCAATTACGACGCCAAGAACTGGGGTCTGGAGTTCGAAAGCCTGTGGTCTCCGACCCCGAACCTGCGTTTCAACGCGAACCTCGGCTACCTGCACACCCGGATCGACGACGGGCAGTCCTCTGTCGACGTGATGAACCGGACCTATGGTCACGACGACTGGGTCGTCCTGAAGAACTGGATCCAATATCCGTCGAACTGCATCGTGCCGAAGTCGTTCGTCTCGCAAGTGGTCCAGTTCGAGCGGATGCTCGGTTGGCAGAACCTCGGCTTGACGAGCCCGATCTATACCGACCGGTCGCTTCTGTTCGCCTTCTTCGATTCACCCTGCGAAGGGTTGTATTCTCCGACCCATACGGGCGGGCTGTACGGCAACTTCTTCTCGATGGCGACGGGGATTTCCTATGACCCCTACAGCCAGGATCCGGCGGTCAACAACGGCGCCGGCTTCGCCACGCCGCTTGGCGGCAAGGAACTGCCGAACGCGCCGCACTGGACGATGAACGTCGGGGCTCAATACAGCTTCGACTTCCGGCCCGGCTGGAAGGCGACGATACGGGGCGACGGCTACTGGCAGTCGCAGTCCTGGGCGCGGGTCTACAACCTCAACCCCTATGACAAGCTGCACGGCTGGTACAACGCCAACCTGTCGGTGTGGGTCGAGAACGAGGACGGGCTCAAGATCGAGTTCTACGCCAAGAACATCCTCGACAAGACCCCGATCACGGATGCGTTCCTGAATTCGGACGACAGCGGTCTGACCACCAACGTCTTCGTGCTCGACCCGCGCCTGATCGGGTTGTCGATCAAGAAGGACTTCTAGGCCGGCTTCGGTTCCCCTTCGAACCCGGATGTCCCAGGGCGGCCGCTGTCTCCGCGGCCGCCCTTTTCTTTGCTCTGGAGCCGGGACTCTGGAGACATGTACAGGCGAGACATTGGCGCCATCGCGGCCGCCAAGCCATCCGTCATCCTCGGGCTTGTCCCGAGGATCCATAAACACTGCGCTTTCCGAATGAGGCTGGCGGGTCATCTACCGGGCTCACCAAGCATGGGTCCTCGGGACAAGCCTGAGGATGACGAGGGGGAGGGAAGGGCGGTGGCGAAAACAATCCCCCTCGGGCCCGCCAGCCTCATACTGGCCAAATGACCATCCGCACCTCTGAAGTTACCCCCCCCCCCCCCCCCCCCCCCCCCCCCCCCCCCTCCTCTCCACCCCGACCCCGCCCCCCCCCCCCCGCCCCCCCCCCCCCGCCGCGAGAACCCAAGGGGCGGGGCAGGAGAGGGGGGAGAAATTCAGTTGATTGCAGGGTATCGCGGTGGTTGGAAACCCCACCGCGACACCCTGCACCCGTTCTAT
>Ga0157373_10000445_pt1 | contig 32823 bp, 25 predicted proteins | sample C65metaG_FD_113460 | JGI IMG/M metagenome (GOLD analysis project Ga0157373, IMG submission 113460) | Corn rhizosphere microbial communities from Kellogg Biological Station, Michigan, USA - C6-5 metaG | ecosystem: Host-associated > Plants > Roots > Rhizosphere > Soil | place: USA: Michigan... | reverse complement strand
GCGCGATAGGCGCGGTCGAGGTCGAGCACCAGCGGCATCAGCGTCTCGGCCACATAGCGGCCGCCGAACTCGCCGAATCGCCCATTGGCGTCGGGATAAGCCGACCAGTCGTTGGGTTTGGCAGGGACGTTCACGAACGAGTTCTCAGGCGCGGCGGACCGCATCGAGGAAGGCCGAAATGAGGCCGGGGTCCTTTAGCCCCGCTCCGCGCTCCACGCCAGAGGAAACGTCCACCATCGGGGCGCCCGACAGCTTCACGGCCTCGGCCACGTTCCAGGGATCGAGCCCGCCGGCGAGGAACCACGGCCGCGCGAACTTGCGGCCCGCCAGCATCGTCCAGTCGAACCGCACGCCCATGCCGCCGGGCAGGGCGGCGTCGGCCGGGGTCTTGGCGTCGAACATCAGGTGCTCGGTGACAGCCTCGTACTGAACGGCGGGATTGAGGTCGTCGGCGGAGGACACCGAGATCACCTTGATGGCCCCGGCGTTCGCCTTCAGCGCCGCCTCCCATGTGCGCGACGGCGTTTCCTTGCCGTGCAGCTGGATGAGGTCGGGCTTCACGACCTCGCACAGAGTCTCGAGCAGGTCATCGGACGGGTCAACCGTGACGGCGACGACCTTCACGCCCTTCGCCCGCGCGGGTTCGGCGAGCCTCGCCGCCACCTCGGGCGTCACGTATCTTGGGCTCTTCGCAAAGAAGTTGAAGCCGACATAGCCCGCCCCGCCGTCCAGCGCGGCGCGCACGGTTTCGGATGTGGAAAGCCCACAGATTTTGGCGATGACGGGCAGCTTCTTGAGCCTCTAGACGGTGACCTGGGCGCCCAGTTCTACCACGCGTCCGGGCGGGATCTTGAAGAAGTCGGTCGGGTTGGCGCTGTTCTTGGTCAGGAAGATGTAGAGCTTGTCCTGCCACAGCGGCATGCCGGACGTCGCCGAGGCCACGATCGAGCGGCGGCCAAGGAAGAAGCTCGTCGACATGATGTCGAACTTCAGCCCCTTCTTGCGGCACAGCTGCAGGGCCTTGGGCACGTTGGGGCTTTCCATGAAGCCGTAGGTGATGAAGACCTTCTTGAAGTCGTCGTTGATGGCTTCGATCTGCACGCGGTTCTCGTCCCTCACGCGCGGCGTCTCGGCGGTCTGGACGGTGACGATGACGTTCTTCTCGTGCAGCACCTTGTTGTGCTTGAGATTGTGCATCAGCGCGACCGGCGTGGTGTCGGGGTCCGAGGTCAGGAAGATGGCCGTGCCCGGCGCCCGGTGAGGCGCCCGCGCGCGCAGGATTTCCATCAGGTCGGTCAGCGGCACGGAGTCCCGGCGGCTCTTGTCCGAGAGGATTCGGCTGCCCGTCGTCCAGGTCCACATGATGACCACCAGCCCCGCCCCGAACACCAGCGGCAGCCAGGCGCCGTCGGGGATCTTCAGCAGGTTGGACGAGATGAAGGTCATGTCGATCAGCGCCAGCGGAATGGTCAGCGCCAGCGTCGCCGGCCAGCCCCACTTCCACAGGTTGCGCATAATGATGAAGCCCAGCAGCGTGTCGACGAACATCGCCCCCGTCACCGCGATGCCGTAGGCTGAGGCCAGCCGGCTCGAGGTCTGGAACGTCAGCAGCAGCAGCAGCACGCCGATCATCAGCAGGGTGTTGACCTGCGGCACGAAGATCTGGCCGGCCTGAGTCTCGGAGGTCCGGCGGATGTCGATGCGCGGCAAGAGGCCCAACTGTACCGCCTGCTGGGTCATCGAGAAGGCGCCGGTGATCACCGCCTGACTGGCGATGACCGTGGCCATCGTCGCCAGGATCAGGATCGGCCAGTAGGCGAAGTCCGGGGCCATCTCCCAGAAAGGATTATGCCGTGCGGCCGGATGGCTGAGGATCAGCGAGCCCTGACCCAGATAGTTGAGCGCAAGGCAGGGGAAGACCAGACACAGCCAGGCGACCCGGATCGGGTTCTTCCCGAAGTGGCCCATGTCCGCATAGAGCGCCTCGGCGCCGGTCACGGCCAGGAAGACGCTGCCCAGGATGACGAAGCCGACGAAGCCGTTCTCGATCAGGAATCGCACCCCGTAGTAGGGGTTGAAGGCCCGGAAGATCGACCAGTCGTCACTGAGGTGGTGCAGGCCGAGCAGGCCCAGCACGATGAACCACACCGCCGTGATCGGCCCAAAGAAGGAGGCCACCTTCTGTGTACCCCGCGACTGGACCATGAAGAGGGCGATCAGAATGCCGGCCGAAATCGGCAAAATGTACGGGTGGAAGAAGCGCCCCACCTGCGGCGCGTCCTTCAGGCCCTCGACCGCCGAGAGCACGGAAATCGCCGGCGTGATGATGCCGTCGCCGTAGAACAGCGAGGCGCCGACCATGCCGAGCACGAAGATCAGCCCGGTCCGCACCCCCACCGACTTCTGCGCCAGCGCCATGAGCGCCAGCGTGCCGCCTTCGCCCTTGTTGTCGGCCCGCATCAGGAAGATGACGTACTTGACCGTGACGATCAGGGTCAGCGCCCAGAGCACCAGCGACACGACGCCCAGCACCGCGAGCTCCGTCGTCCCGCCGCTGCGCGCATGGCGCAACGCCTCGCGCATGGCGTAGAGGGGGCTCGTCCCGATGTCGCCGAACACCACGCCGACCGAGCCAAGCGTCAGCGCCCAGAAGCCGTGGCCCTTGTGCGCATGGTGCATGGTTGCATCGGAGGGGTGCGATTTGGTCGCCGGCTCGTCTGCGGCCGAAGCGTCCTGGGCCTCAACAGCCATTCAATCCCTCCGGGACAGGTGGCGGCGATGCGTCTCGCGCCGGTCCCATCGTCGAGTGCGGCGGGCGCGATACACGCTTTCCGACCACGCATCAACGCCGCCGTTACCCATGGGCTCCGACAATTTCCATTGAACGGCGCCGCCCGCGCCTTACCTTCCCTATGACATGTCCGACAGCCAGAAATTTCCCGTCGCGGCCCACGCGCTCGCCTACCTGGCGCACAAGGGCGCCTTTTCGGCCGTTGATGCGGTGTCGTCGACGGCGCTGGCCGCCTCGATGCCGACCAATCCGGTCGTCGTGCGGCGGGTGACCGCCATGCTGGCCAAGGCGGGGTTGATCGATACCCGCGCGGGAGCGGGCGGCGGCGCATGGCTGTTGAAACCCGCCGAGAACATCGGCCTCGACGAAGTGCTCCGCGCGGTCGACGGCTGCGCTCACCTGGGGGTGCCGCCGCCGGGCGCCAAGGGCTGTCCGATCGGCGAGAAGATTCCCGACGCGGTGCGCGGCGCCATCGCCGCCGCTGATGAAGCCGCGGCCGAGCGGCTGTCGCACATCTCGGTGGCGGATCTTCTCAAACAGGCCGCGCCCAGCCGGGCCGCTTGAACCGGTCCCGTTAGCGGGGCAGTGTCCGGCCCGAGCTGAAGGAGACCCCATGGCCCGCCGCCTCGCCCTCATCACCGGCGCTTCCGCCGGCATCGGCGCCGCCTTCGCCCGCGTCTATGCGAGCCACGGCTACGACGTGGCGCTCACCGCGCGCCGGGCAGACCGGCTGGAGAAGCTGGCGGGGGAGATCTCGCTGGGATCGGGCGTGGAGGTTCTCACCGTCGCCGCTGACCTCGCCGAAGCGGGCGCCGTCGATCACATCCTGGCCGAAATCGCCGCTCAGGGGCGTGAAGTGGACGCGGTGGTCAATAACGCCGGCTACGGCCTGCCCGGGACCTACGCGGGCACGACCTGGGCCGACCAACAGGCCTTCCTGCAGGTGCTGTTGATGAGCGTCTGCGAGATGAACCACAAGGTGCTGCCCGGCATGATCGAGCGGCATTTCGGCCGCATCGTGAACGTCGCCTCCTTGGCGGGCCTCGTCCCCGGCAGCATGGGCCACACCCTCTACGGCGCGACCAAGAGCTTCCTGATCAAATTCTCCCAGAGCCTGCATCTGGAAAATCTGCAGACCGGCGTGCACGTCTCCGCGCTCTGCCCGGGCTTCACCTACTCCGAATTCCACGACGTCAACGACACCCGCGAGCAGATCAGCGGCTCGACGCCCGAGTGGCTGTGGATGGGCGCCGACGAGGTCGCCGCCGCGGGCTACGAGGCCGCCGAAGCGAACCGCCCAGTCTGCGTCACGGGCGCGCCCAACAAGGCCATCGCCGCCTTCGCCAAGCTCATCCCCGACGACTGGGCCCTGGCCCTGATGGCCGGTCAGTCGGGACGGTTCAGAAAGGCTTAGGCCGGATACGGCGTGGCCGCTTCAGGCCGGATCACGCCGTGGGTGATGTCGGCCACGCCGCCGATGACGAACTGCACGGCCATGGCGCAGAGGATGAGGCCCAGTACGCGGACCACGATGGTCATGCCGATCCGGCCCAGCACCTTCGAGATCACCGGCGTGGCCCAGAAGCACAGCATGGTCAGCAGCGAGATGGCGAAGATGGCGCCGAGCCCCCAGGCCGCGCCCGCCACGCCCAGCCGCTGCGCCTCGCTGGCGTAGATCACCACCGTCGAGATCGCGCCCGGCCCGATCAGCAGCGGCATGGCGAAAGGCACGATCAGCCGCTCGAACCGCCGCCGCGCATAGAGCCGCACGTCTTCGGTGACTCCGGCGTCGGCGGCTTCGGCGAACTTGGCGGTGAAGTCGTCGCGGGCCATGTCGAGGCCAAGCAGGAACAGGATCACCCCGCCCGCGATCCGGAACGCCGGGAGCGAGATGCCGAAGAACTGCAAAAGCCCGATGCCGGTGAACAGGAAGAAGGTCAGGAAGCCCAGCACGAACAGGCTGATATAGAAGGCGACCCGCCTTCGCCCGGCCGCGCTCGCCCCAGCCGTCCCGGCGGCGAACACCGGCACGTTGCCGATCGGGTCGATCAGCGCCAGCAGCGTGACGAAGAAGTTGACGGCAAGCTCGGTCTGGCTCATTCGAAACTCTTAGCCCAAAACCTATCGAACCGTCAGGAGCGCTCATGACCGCCGCCCCGGATGCGCCCGCGCGCGCGCCAGCCGCCGACCCCCGCCTCATCGTTCCGCTGGACCAGCCGACCACCGGCGAAGCCCGCGATCTTGTCGAGCGCATCGGGGACGCCGTCAGCTTCTACAAGATCGGCCTGCAGCTGCTGGCCGGCCACGGCATGTCGCTGGCGGGCGAGCTGCGCGACCAGGGCAAGCAGGTCTTCCTCGACTGGAAACTGCACGACATCGGCGCGACGGTGGAGAAGGCGGCCGCCGCCATCGCGAGCTTCGAGGCGGGCGACTTCCTGACCGTCCACGCGGAGCCGCAGGTGCTGGCGGCGGCGGTGAAGGGGCGCGGATCGAGCCCGCTGAAGATCCTCGGCGTCACCGTGATGACCAGCCTGACCGACGATGACCTGAAGGCGATGGGCTACGCGCTCGGCGTCGAGGCTCTGGTCGAGCGGCGCATCCATCAGGTGCTGGAAGCAGGCGCCGACGGAGTCATCGCCAGCCCGCAGGAAGCGGCGCTCGCCCGCAAGATCGGCGGCCCGAACTTCCTCGTCGTCACCCCTGGCATTCGACCGGCGGGCGCCAGCCTCGATGATCAGGCCCGCGCCGCGACGCCGGCCGAAGCGCTGAAGAACGGCGCCAGCCACCTCGTCTGCGGCCGCCCCATCGCCAACGCCGAAGACCCGCGCGCGGCGGCCCTGGCCATCGTCAAGGAAATGGCGGGCGCCTAGAAGTCGACGGCGACGCCCTTGCGCTCCCAGTCGCCGAAGCGGGTGGGTTCGGGGCCAGCCGGACCGCCCTCTTCCGGCGGTTTTTCGGCGGCGCGTTCGGCCGCGTGGCGAGCGGCCGCTTCCTCCAGCGCGCGGCGCGCGGCGGGGGTCAGGGGCTTGCCGGGAGCGGCTCCGGGAATGTGATCAGTCATCACTTACCGAAAGTAGGCAATTTGGGCCGTTTGCACACCCGTCCGCCCCTTGTCGTGGCCAAAAAACGCTGTTCTCGTCACGTCAGAAGCCCGTTTTCGGGGACGGGCGCAACATTGGGGGCAACGATATGCCACGCGTATCTCTCGCTTTCTTCGGAGCCGGCGTGCTCTGCGTCCTGACCGGCATGGCCTGGGGCATGTGGATGGGCGCCCATCAGGACTTCACCATGGCGCCGGCCCACGCTCACCTGAATCTGCTCGGCTTTGTGGCCCTGTCGATCATGGGGACCTTCTATGCGCTGGCGGGTGATCGCGCGCCGGTGCGGCTGGCCTGGATCAACTTCGTGCTGTCGTTCGGCAGCGTGGTCATCCTCATCCCCATGCTGGCCAAGCTGCTGGCCGGCGACACCGCGCTTGGTCCGATGATGGCCGGGCCGGAACTTATCGCCGTCGCCGGTATGGCCTGCTTCCTGGGGTCGATCGCCGTGGTCTGGCGCCGGTCGAGCGGAGCCGCCGGGGCAATGCCGGCCGAATAAGAGTTGCCTCCCGCCGCCGATGAAGGCAGGCGGGGGGCGTGACGAACGAAGCACCTTCTGACGGCCTCGCCGCGCGCGAGGCCGCCCTTCATCTGCTCGACGCGACCCTGGCCCGCCGGGGCGGCCTGGAGGAGGCGCTGGGCTCAAGCGGTTTCTCCCGCCTCGACCCGCGCGATCGGGCGTTTGCAAGAGCGCTGGCCATGGCGGCGCTGCGCCACCTTGGCCCCATTGACCGCGCGCTTGACGGCAAGCTCCAGAAGGAGCCGCCCGCGCGAGTTCGCCACATCCTCAGGCTCGGCGTCGCACAGGCCTTCTGGCTGGACGTCCCCGACTTCGCCGCCGTCTCCACCAGTGTCGAGCTGGCGCAGGCAGAGAAGGGCTCGCGCCCCTTCAAGGGACTGGTGAACGCGGTGCTGCGCCGCCTGATCGCTGACGGCTGCCCGGCCGATGACCCGGAAGCCCTGGCGCCGAGCTGGCTCTACGCCCGATGGCGGTCGGCTTACGGCGACGCTGCGGCGAACGTCGCCCGCAAGATCGCCGAGGAACCGGCCACCGACCTGACCCCGCGCGATCCCGCCAAAGCGCTCGCGCTGGAGGGCGAACTCCTGCCCGGCGGCTCCTTCCGCGTCAGCCAGAAGGGCGACATCACCACCTGGTCCGGCTACGCCGAGGGCGACTGGTGGGTGCAGGATGCGGCGGCGGCGATCCCGGCGCGGCTGTTGAACGTGAAGCCCGGCGAAACCGCGCTCGACCTCTGCGCCGCGCCTGGCGGCAAGACCCTGCAGCTCGCGGCGGCCGGCGCTTCGGTCGTTGCCGTGGACCGCTCGGCCCCGCGCTTGCGGCGGCTGAAGGAAAACCTCGAACGCACCGGCCTGACCGCCGAAGTCATCGTCGCCGACGCCGAAACCTGGAACGACCGGCGCACCTTCGACGCCGTCCTGCTGGACGCGCCGTGCACCTCTACCGGCACCTTCCGCCGCAACCCGGACGTCCTGTGGGCCATCCGCCCGCCCGACATCGCCAAGCTGGCGCAGGTGCAGGCCCGCCTGCTCGACAGTGCGGCCAAGCACGTGAAGCCGGGCGGACGCTTCGTCTATTGCGTCTGCTCGCTGGAGCCGGAGGAGGGCGAGGCTCAGGTTCCCGCCTTCCTCAAACGCCACCCGGAGTTCCGCCTCGAACCTATCCAGCCCGGCGAAGGCGGCGCGCCGGAACCCTCCGTCACGCCCGACGGCGCCTTGCGCATCCTGCCCCACCATCTGCCCGGCGGCCTCGACGGCTTTTTCGCCGCGCGGTTCGTGCGCTTGTAGCGAACACCCGACGCAAGGTATCTCCGGCTCATGACCATCATCGCGCCCTCGATCCTCGCCTCGGATTTCGCGAAGCTCGGCGAGGAGTGTCGCGCGGTGGAGGCCGCGGGCGCCGACTGGCTGCACGTCGATGTCATGGACGGCCACTTCGTCCCCAACATCACCATCGGGCCGGATGTGGTGAAGGCGCTGAAGCCCCACGTCTCCATCCCGTTCGACGTCCACCTGATGATCGCGCCGGTCGATCCCTACATCGAGGCCTTCCGCGCGGCCGGCGCCGACTACATCAGCGTCCACCCCGAGAGCGGCCCGCACCTGAACCGCACGCTGAAGCTGATCCGGCAGGTCGGCGCCAAGGCGGGCGTGGTGTTCAACCCGTCCACCCAGCCCGACGTCATCCAGTACATGATGGACGAGGTCGACCTGATCCTGGTGATGTCGATCAACCCCGGCTTCGGCGGCCAGAAGTTCATGACCAGCCAGCTCAAGAAGATCGAGCGCCTGCGCGCCATGATCGACGACACCGGCCGCGACATCCCGCTGGAAGTCGACGGCGGCGTCACGCCGGAGACCGCGCCGTTGTGCATCGCCGCCGGGGCCACCGCGCTCGTCGCCGGCACCGCCGTCTTCAAGGGCGGCCCCGACAAGTACGCCGACAACATTCGCGCCCTGAGGGGCGGCTGAGGCGCATCCGATGGACCCCCTGCTCATCGCGAGGGGTGCGGTTGCGGCGGCGTATCGGCGTCTCGAGCAGGAGTGGTACGGCACGCCAGCGCATGCGCTGACGCTGGGCGGGCGAAAGCCGCAAGGGCTGGTGGCTCACCCCCACGACCTGCGCCCGGCCGATCCGGCCAAAGGGCGGCTGATCCTCGAAGGCGTCTTCCCATTCGGCGGCTCGAGCCTGCGCATCGGGCCCAACGGCGATCCGTTCGACCGGCCGAGCCCCAGCCGCGCGTTCGCCGCCGAGCTGCACGGGTTTGGCTGGCTGCGCGACCTGTTGGTGCTGGGCGAGGCGGGGGTTAGGCCCGGCGTGCGGCTGTTCATGGACTGGCGCCGCTCGTTCGGCGCCTGGAGCGCTTTTTCCTGGGGCGGGGCGGTGCTGGAGCGCCGCGTGTTCAACTTCGCCTGCGCGGCCAAAACGTTGGCGATGGAGGCCTCTGACGCAGAAATCGCTGCGATGGAGACCGATCTCCTGCGGCAGGCGCGGCATCTGCTGGGCGTCACCGAAGACCCGTCCCGCGCGGTCGAGCGGGCCATCGCGGCGGGGATCGCGGGCTGCGCGCTGGGCGGCCCGGCGGGGGTGTCGCTGATCGACCGGGCCTTGCGGCGGCTGCGGCGCAAGTTGCCCAAAGCGGTGTTGAGCGACGGCGGCCATGCGTCGCGCTCGCCCCAGCGGGGGGTGGAGCTGCTGCTCGACCTGCTGACCCTCGACGATGCGCTGCTCCAGCGCGGCCGCACCGTCCCGGATGAAGTGAGCCGCGCCATCGACCGGCTGGCGGTGGCGACCCGCTTCTTCACGCTGGCCGACGGCAGACTCGCGGCCATGCAGGGCGGCGAGGCTGTGGGCGCCGCGACCATCGCTGCGGCGCTGGCGCACGAGGAGGTCCGCAAGGCGCCGCTGTGGCTCGCGGGGGGCTATCACAAGCTGCAGGGTGGCGGTGTCGAGGTGATCGTGGATGCCGGCGCGCCGGCCAAGGGCGCCTGGAGCCTCGCCGCCTGCGCCCAGCCGCTCGGCTTCGAACTGGTCGCGGGCCGTGATCGCCTGATTGTCGGCAGCGGCTGGACGCCGGGCGCGCCGCCGGCGCTGCGGCTGACCGACGCCGCCCCCTGCGCGGTGCTGGGCGAGATGTCCTGCGGCGAAGTAGTGACCGGCCTTGCCGCCGAAGGGCTCGGCGAGCGGCTGGTCGGCGGCCCAACCAGGGCCGTGGTCCGCCGCCACGAAAGCGATGAGGCCATGTGGCTGGAGGCCTCGCACGACGGCTGGCTTAGGACGCTTGGGTTGATGCACGAACGTCGCCTGTTCATCGACCGCAAGACCGGCGAACTGCGCGGCGAGGATCGTTTCGAGCCGCCCAAGCCGAAGGATGACGCCGGGCCCCGCCGCTATATCCCCTTCGCGGTTCGTTTCCAGCTCGCGCCCGGGGTGAAGGCGTCGCTGGCGCAGGACGGCAAGACGGTGCTCCTGCGCGGCCCGACCAAGGCGCTGTGGCTGCGCACCGACGCCGCCCAGGTCGCCATCGAGCCTTCGCAGCACGTCGATGGCGGCGAGGTGAGGCGCTCCTCCCAGGTCGTCCTGCGCGGCCAGGTCCGCCACGACAAGGGCGGCCGGGTGCGCTGGAAACTCTCGGCATCTGAAACCTGACTTCCCCCGCAAGCGAGGGAAGGGCATACGTCCGCCATCGCTTCGACCCGGAGATTCTCGTGCCCGCCGCCCCCGATTTTCCGCCCGCCCCTGACCGCGTTCCCGTCAAGCGGGCGCTCATCTCCGTCTCCGACAAGACCGGCCTGATCGAGACGGCCAGGGCGCTGGCCGAGCTGGGCGTCGAGCTGGTCTCCACCGGCGGCACCAAGGCCGCGATCGCGGGTGCGGGGCTGGCCGTAAAGGACGTCTCGGACCTCACCGGTTTCCCCGAGATGATGGACGGGCGGGTCAAAACCCTGCACCCGATCGTGCATGGCGGCCTCCTCGGCGTTCGCGATGCGAAGAGCCACGCCGATGCGATGGCCGAGCACGGCATCGGCGGCATCGATTTGCTCTATGTGAACCTCTACCCGTTCGAGGCGACGGTCGCGGCGGGCGGGAACTTCGAGACCTGCGTCGAGAACATCGACATCGGCGGCCCGGCGATGATCCGCTCGGCGGCCAAGAACCACGGCTATGTCGCCGTCTGCACCGAGCCGTCGGACATGGCCGAAGTGGTCGCCGCGCTGAAGGCCGACGGCGCAACCTCGCTGGAGCTGCGGCGCAAGCTCGCCGCTCGCGCCTACGCCCGCACGGCCGCCTATGACGCGGCGATCTCCGGCTGGTTCGCGGGGCAGGTCGGCGAGGAATACCCGGCGCGCAAATCCATCTCCGGCTCGCTGCGCCAGACGATGCGCTACGGCGAAAACCCGCACCAATCCGCGGCCTTCTACACCTTCCATACGCCGCGCCCGGGCGTCGCCACGGCCCGCCAACTGCAGGGCAAGGAGCTCAGCTACAACAACATCGCCGACACCGACGCCGCCTACGAGCTGGTCGCCGAGTTCGCCGAGCCCGCCTGCGCCATCATCAAGCATGCCAATCCCTGCGGCGTGGCGATGGGCGGGGACCTTCTATCCGCCTACGCGCGCGCCCTGGAATGCGACCCGGTCTCGGCCTTCGGCGGCATCGTGGCGGTGAACCGGCCGCTGGACGCCGCTTCGGCCGAGGAGATCGTCAAGATCTTCACCGAGGTGGTGATCGCACCGGGCGCCGACGAGGGCGCCATCGCGGTGTTCGCGGGCAAGAAGAACCTGCGCCTGCTGCTGACCGACGCGTTGCCCGATCCGATGGCGCAGGGCGAGGTGTTCCGCTCCGTCGCCGGGGGCTTCCTGGTCCAGAGTCGCGACCGCTCACGCATTGCGCCCGCCGACCTGAAGATCGTGACGAAACGCCAACCGACCGAGGCCGAGGTGCGCGACATGCTGTTCGCCTTCACCGTCGCCAAGCACGTGAAATCCAACGCCATCGTCTTCGCCAAGAACGGCCAGACGGCGGGTATCGGCGCGGGCCAGATGAACCGGCGGGACTCGGCGCGCATCGCCGCCATCCGTGCGGCTGAGGCGGCAGAAACGGCGGGTTATCCGGAGAGCCTGGCCAAGGGCTCGGCCTGCGCGTCCGAAGCCTTCTTCCCCTTCGCCGACGGCCTGCTGCAGGCGGCCGAAGCGGGCGCGACGGCGATCATCCAGCCCGGCGGCTCGATCCGCGACGACGAGGTCATCAAGGCCGCTGACGACGCGGGCGTGACCATGGCCTTCACCGGCGTCAGGGTTTTCCGGCACTAGGCCGCGTTGACGAGCTCGCGCAGGGCCGCGTTGACGATGGTCAGCTTGGCGAAAGTCCAGTCGCCGCCAGCTTTTTCGATGTCCTCGACGGCGCTCTTCACCCCCTGAACCGGTTCGGCGTGTTGGGCTGACCAGTCGGCGACGGCGGCCTTGGGATCGGCGCCGTTGGCGGTCTTGAGCACCGCGCCGGTGAGCGATGTCTGTTCACAGAGCATGTCCTCGATCAGCCGCCGCGTCGCCAGCCGTTCGAAGCTGTCCCCGCCCCGGAAGGCGCCCGCCGCCGCGCGCATGCGGTCGAAGGCGAAGGCGGCGCCGACCTGGTGGTAGAGGCGCGTGACGTTGGCCAGCGGCTGCCTGGAAGCGCCGGCAAGATCGACGAGGTCAGCGGCTGTCGTCAGCCACTGCAGGGCCGCGATCTGCTGGGCGAGGTCTTCCGGCGCGCCCGCCTTTACGAACGCCGCCGTCCGCTTCGCCACGGTCTCCTGCTCGTAGGGGGAGAGGACGCCGGGGATCAGGGTTTTCAGCTCATCCACCGCCGGGCGGAACTCATCGATCAGGCCCTGGACCGTGACGCCGTCGACCTTGGCCCGACGCGCGAGCCAAAAGGTCTGCGCCCGCTGGGCCGCCGACAACGCCTGGAACAGCGCGAGCTGCGCGGGCGCGGGGACCTTGTTGTCGAGGGCAGCGACGGAGTCCCACTCCTCGTCGATCCGCAGCACGCGGCGCGCGGCCTCGAAGGCGATGACCAGCGCGGCCGTATCACAGCCCGCCGCCGCCCGCAGGCGCGAGGGGAAGGTCGGGCCGCAGAGGTTGACGATCTCGTTGCCCAGCACCGTGGCGATGATCTCGCGCCTCAGCCGGTGGCGGGCCATGTCGTCCTCGAACCGCCACAGGGGCTTGGGGAAATAGCCCTTCAGCGGCTCGAAGAAGTACGGGTCGTCGGGCGCGGGGCTCGCGACGGTATCGTGGAAGAGATCGAGCTTGCCGTAGGCCAGCAGCACCGCCAGTTCCGGCCGGGTCAGGCCCTTGCCCGCCTGAGCCAGGTCGAGCATCGCGGTCGGGCCCGGCAGGCCCTCGACCTTGCGGTCGAGGCGGCCCTTCTCGACCAACTCGGTCATGAACTGGCCGTGCGCGGCGATCTCGGAGGCCGCTTCCTGCTCCAGCAGCGAGAGCGCCAGGGTCTGGTCGTAGTTGTGGGCCAGCACGTGGGCGGCCACGTCGTCGGTCATTTCCGCCAGCAGCGCGTCGCGGTCGGGCCGGGTCAGCTTGCCGGCCGCCTCTTCCATGCCGGTGAGGATCTTGATGTTGACCTCGTGGTCGGAAGTGTCGACGCCGGCGGAATTGTCGATGGCGTCGGTGTTGATCCGCCCGCCGGCCCGCGCGAACTCGATCCGCCCGGCCTGCGTGAAGCCGAGGTTGGCGCCCTCTCCAACCACCTTGCAGCGCAGGTCGGCGCCGTCGATGCGCACCGCATCGTTGGCCTTGTCGCCCGCGTCGGCGTTGGTCTCGCCGCGCGCCTTCACATAGGTCCCGATGCCGCCGAGATAGAGGAGCTCGACCTTGGCCATCAGGATGGCGGTGATGACATCGGCGGGTGTCATTGGGACGGGCTTGAGGTCCAGCGCCGCGGCGGCCTCAGGCGACAGGGTCACCGACTTCAGCACCCGCGCATAAACCTCGCCGCCTTTCGAGACCTTGGCGCGGTCATAGTCGTCCCACGATGAGCGCGGCAGCGCGAACAGCCGCTTGCGCTCGGCGAACGACACCGCCGCGTCCGGATCGGGGTCGATGAAGATGTGGCGGTGGTCGAAGGCCGCAATCAGGCGCGTCTGTTCCGACAGCAGCATGCCGTTGCCGAACACGTCGCCGCTCATGTCGCCCACGCCGACGACGGTGAAGGGCTCGATCTGGATGTCCTTGCCCATCTCGCGGAAGTGGCGCTTCACCGCCTCCCACGCGCCCCTGGCCGTGATGCCCATCGCCTTGTGGTCGTAGCCGGCCGAGCCGCCCGAAGCGAAGGCGTCGCCCAGCCAGAAGCCGTAGTCCTCGGCCACCCCGTTGGCGGCGTCGGAGAAGGTCGCCGTACCCTTGTCGGCGGCGACGACCAGATAGGGGTCGTCCGCGTCGTGGCAGATGACGCCGTCCGGATGCACGACCTTGCCCGACGCATCGATGTTGTCGGTCAGGTCGAGCAGGCCGAACAGGAAGGTCTTGTAGGCCCGCACGGCCTCCTCGCGCACGGCGTCGGGCGAGCCGCCCTTGGGCAGGCATTTCGGATAGAAGCCGCCTTTCGAGCCCACCGGGACGATGACGGCGTTCTTCACCTGCTGGGCCTTCACCAGCCCCAGCACCTCGGTGCGGAAATCGTCGCGCCGGTCGGACCAGCGCAGGCCGCCGCGCGCCACCGGCCCAAACCGCAGATGCACGCCCTCGACGTGCGGCGCCCAGACGAAAATCTCGCGGAAGGGCTTGGGCGCCGGCAGGTCCTCCAGCTCGCCCGAGGCGATCTTGAAGCTGATGTAGGGCTTGGCCTGATAGTAGTTGGTCCGCTTGGCCGCCCCGACCAGCAGCGCGAGACGCCGCAGCACCCGGTCGGCGTCGAGGCTGTCGACCTGCTGCAGGGCCTCGATGATCTCGGCCATGACGCCGCGCGCCTGTTCCTCGCGCGCCTTCAGATCCGCACCCGTCGCCGGATCGAACTTGATGGCGAACAGCCGCAGGATCAGCCGGGCGACCTCGGGGTGGTCGGAGAGCGCCGCCTCCTGCACCGCCTGCGACGGGTCGAGCCCCGTCTGCTGGCGGAACCTCGCCAGCGCGCGGATCAGCGCCGCCTCGCGCCAGGAGACGCCCAGCTCAAGCACCAGCCGGTTGAAGCCGTCGCTCTCGGTCTTGCCGGTCCAGACGGCGACAAAGGCGTCCTCGAAGGCGGCGGCCACGTCGGCCAGCGACAGGTCCGCGCCGGCCGGGTCCTCGATCAGGAACTCATGCACCCAGACCGGGTCGCGCCCGGTCGGACAGATCGGAAAGCCTTCCTCGATGATGGCCTTCAGCCCCATATGCTCAAGGATAGGCAGCACGTCGGCCAGCGGCGCCGCGCCGCCAGGCCGATAGAGCTTGAAGCGAAAGTAGATCGCCTCGTCGGTCGGCAGCCGATAGGCGCGCACCCGCACAGCCTCGGTCGTCATCGCGCCGACCACCGCGATGTCGGTCAACGCCTCGGCGGCGTCGTAGCGGTCGCGGTAACCGGGGGAAAAGGCGTGGGCATACCGCGCCAGCGCCTCGGCCACATGGCCCGCCGGAACGCCGCCCTCCCGCACGGCGGCCTCGAAGCGGTCCTCCCAGGTGCGGGCGGTCTCTGTAAGCTGGGCCTCCAGCGTCCCAAGGTCGGGCTCGCGATGATGGCCCGGCTGCACCGCGATGATGAAGTGGACACGCGCCAGCGGGGCGTCTGAGAAGTTCGGATAGTAGGCCGAGACATGGCCGCCGAACGCCTCGGCCAGGATCGCGCCCGCCCGCCGGCGCACGGCGGAATCGTAGCGCTCGCGCGGCACGAAGAAGAGCACCGAGACAAAGCGGTCGAACGGGTCGCGCCGCATGAACAGCCGCACGCGCGGGCGGTCGTAGAGGTGGAGGATGCCGCTGGCGATGGCCAGCAGCTCGTCCTCGCCGGTCTGGAACAGCTCGTCGCGCGGATAGGTCTCGACGATGTTGCGCAGGCGCTTTTCGTTGTGGCCGCCGGGAACGGTGTTGGCGCGGTCCAGCACGCGGGCGGCCTTGCGCCGGATCAGCGGCACCTCGCGCACCGGCTCCTCGTAGGCTTCGGCGGTGAACAGGCCGACGAACCGCACCTCGCCGGAGGGCCGCCCATCGGGGCCGTAGCGCTTGATGCCGACGTAATCCATGTAGCCGCGCCGATGTACGCGCGAGCGCAGGTTCGACTTGGCGACAATCAAGGGCGCGTCGGTCTCGAGATAGCGCCGCAGATGGGGCGACAGCACCGCCGGCTCGTTGGCTCGCCGCAGGACCGAGCGGGCGTCGTCGCGCAGGACGCCCAGACTGCCCTCCGGCCGGATCAGCGGCTCCTCGGGCGCATAGCCGCCGTCGGCCGTGCGCGGGTATTCATAGACGCGGGCGCCGAGGAAGACGAACCGCTCGCCCTCCAGCCAGCGCAGGAAGCCCAGCGCCTCCTCGCGCTCTTCGTCGGAGGCTGGAATGCGGGCGGCGGCAAGCTCGTCGATGGCGCGCCGCATCCAGGCCCGCATGGCCTTGAAGTCATCGACCGCCACGCGGACGTCGGCGAGCACCAGCCGGATCGCGGCGATCAGCGCCTCGGCCCGGTCTTCGCCGACGGCGTCGAGGTGGACCTGGATCAGCGACAGGCGCCGTCCACCCTCCAGCTCCACCACCGGGTGGACCATGGCGCGAACCGAATAGCCGCCCTCGGCAACCTCGCCCATGACGCTGTCGACGAGGAAGGGCTTGTCGTCCTGCACGATCTCCAGCAGGTCGCGCTTGCCGGTCCAATGACGCAGGCGGATCAGCGGCTCGCCGTTGGCGCCTTCGCCAAAGCGCCAGAGATCGGCCATGGCGGCGCCGAGGTCGGCAGGCGAAAAATCGGAGAGTTCATCGGCGGCGCAGTCGTCGTGCACCTGCTGCAGGAACTGGCGCTGCGGCGCGGGCAGGGCCTTGGGGTCCAGCCCCAGCGGCTTGGCGAAGGCTTGCGTCAGCGTATCGATGTCACAGGCCGGGACGGCCGGGTGAAGGCTTGCGCCTTTCATGGGATTTCCCGTAGATCGTTACCCGTGAAACTAAACTTTCCGGGCGAACAATCAACCTATAGCGCGCCAGACCGACAATAGTTTTGCGGGAACCCCTAGAACGCGAAAGCGCCGCCGGAGGGGGGACACCGGCGGCGCCTGGTCCAGCCGGTTGAACGGCTTGGGACATTGTCCGCGAGCAGCCCGCTCGGGGGGAGGTTGAGGGGCTGTCGGGTCCGGTTTGCGGGGGAGTGCTCCCCGGACAGGCTTTAGGTAGGCGCCGCCTTCCGACGTTTCAACGGGCGCCGATCTTCCTTTTCACGTTCCTTGTCTTCCGCCTTCTTGACCTGCGGCGGCACAGGCGCGGGCTGGGCGTTGACAGGATCGCCCGTGACGCCTTGCGGCGCGCCGTTGGCGGAGATCAGCACGGCGGCTTTCCGGGTGGCCGGGAACTGAGCCAGGATCACCATGACGGCCACCGTCAGCGGCGTGGACAGGAACATCCCCGGCACGCCCCAGATCGCGCCCCAGAAGGCCAGGGACAGCAGCACCATCACCGGGTCGATGTTGAGGCTGTCGCCCTGCATCCTCGGCAGCACGACGTTGCCGACCAGAAACTGGATGGTGTTGAGCACGGCGAACAGGGCGGCGGCCTGCCACCAGGTGTCGAACTGCACCAGGGCAAAGACCGGCGGGATCATGATGCCGATGAAGCCGCCGACGATCGGGATGTACGACGTCAGGAAGATGACGAAGGCCCAGAAGACGGCGTTGTCGAGCCCCACGGCCAGCATCACCAGCCCCGAGCCGACCGCAATCAGCAGCCCGGTCACCGTCTGGACCCAGACGTAGCGCTCCACCCCGTCGCGGATCTGGCCAAAGATGCGCAGCGCGTTTTCCCGCTCCTCGTGGGTGGGGAACATGCCGACGATCTTGCGCTTGAAGCCGCGCCGCGAGGCGATCAGGAAGCCGAGGTAGATCAGCACGAAGGCCGCTTCCGAGGCGAAGCCCTGCAGGCGGCTGGCGAACTCGCCGACATGGCTGGCCGGATCGAAGGCGCGGTAGAGCTGGTCGATCGTCGGCGGATTGCGCATGCCGATCCAGCGCGCGCCCTCGACCATCAGCGCGTTCAGTTTCGGCTGGTACGCGACCAGCTGGCCGACGAACGTCGTCCCGTTGCTGCCGATCACCCATACCGCCCCGCCGAACAGCGCGATGGACAACACGACCGCCACGGGCAGCGAGGCGCGGTCGGGGAAAGGCGTGCGCTCGGCCAGCACCCGGGCGAAACCGTCGATCATCACGGCCAGGAAGCCGGCCAGCGCCAGCGGCGTCAGGATGTCCTTCAACCAATAGATGGCCGCCCCGCCGGCGAGGATGGCGAGCACCACCACGGCGTTTCGGGTCGAGGTGCGGACGTCGTCGGCCATGCGGGCTCCTTTAAGATCAGAGCCTAATGCGTGGGCTCGTGCGCCGTTTCGGCGAAAGCGCCGCCGTGCGGCTCGGCCCGGCCGCGCGGGTCCGGGTGGATGATGATGTCGGCGGCCGGAAACGCCTCCAGCACCCGGTTCTCCGCATCGACCATCACCTGGTGGGCGTCCTCGAGGCTGAGGTCCGGATCGAGATCGGCATGCATCTGGATGTGGACGTAAGGGCCCGAGGCGCGGGTGCGCAGCTGGTGGATGCCTTTGACGCGGGGATCGGCGGTCATCAGCGAGAAGATGCGCCCGCGCGCCTCCTCCGACAGCTCGTGGTCCATCAGCTGGCTGGAGGCCTGCCGGAAGACGCCGACCGCGCCCCAGACCAGCCACAGCGCCACGATCAGGCCCGCGGCCGCGTCGATCCGCGTCTCGCCGGTCAGGGCGACAGCGCCGATGCCGAGGAAGGCGATCAGGTTGGAGGCGAGGTCGGCGGCATAGTGGGCGCGGTCGCCGGACACCGCCACCGAGCCCGTCCGCCGCAACACCTTCGACTGGGCGTAGATCAGGCCGAAGGTCAGCACCACCGACAGCACCATCACCCCCATCGCCCAGCCCTCGGCGCTGACCGGCTGCGGATGGATCAGGTGGCGGATGGCCTCTTCGCCGACCAGCGCCCCGGAGGCGAAGACGAGGCCCGCCTGCGTCAGGCTGGCGAAGGCTTCCGCCTTGCCGTGGCCGAAGCGATGCTCCGCGTCGGGCGGTGCGGCGGCATAGCGGACCGCGAAGAAAGTCACCGACGAGGCGATCAGGTCGAGCCCGGAGTCCGCCATCGAGGCCAGCAGCGCCACCGATCCGCTGAAGCTCCAGACCAGCGCCTTGGCCACGATCAGCACCGCCGCGCAGGCCACAGACAGGCTGGTCACCCGCCGGGTCAGGACGGCGGTTTCGGCGGGCGGCAGTCCGTGGGTAGCTTCCATGGCCCGCAATCTAGCTTCGACGTCCGGCCAAGCTAGCGCGAACGACTCGCACTTCCGCGCTAGGCAGCGCGGCGCGGTTCCGGTCCGACGTAGCGCGAGTCCGGCCGGATCAGCCGCCCGCCCGCCAGCTGCTCGCGGGAATGCGCCAGCCAGCCAGCGACGCGGCCCATGGCGAAGACGCAGGTAAAGGCCGACGGCGGGAAGGCCAGCGCCTCCAGCAAGAGCGCGGTGTAGAATTCGACGTTGGTGTCCAGCGAGCGGTCAGGCTTGCGTTCCTTGAGGATCGCGAGCGCGGCGGCCTCGACCGCTTCGGCGAAGGCGAGACGGCCGGGCAGGACGTTGGAGCCTTCGCTCATCCGCCGCACGGCCTTCTTCAGCGCGTCGGCCCGGGGGTCGCGGACACGGTAGATGCGGTGGCCAAAACCCATCAGCCGCTCGCCGTGATCGAGCGCATTTTCGATCCAGACCCGGGCGTTGTCGGGCTCGCCGATGGCGTCGAGCATCTCGATCACCGGCCCCGGCGCGCCGCCGTGCAGCGGACCTTTCAGCGCGCTGATCCCGCCCAGCACCGCCGAGGTCAGCCCGGCTCGCGTCGAAGCAATCACTCGCGCCGCAAACGTCGAGGCGTTGAGGCCGTGGTCGCAGACGGTGACGAGGTAGGCGTCGAGCGCGGCGGCCTCCTGCGACGAGGCAGAGCGTCCGCGCAGCATGCGCAGGATATCGGCGCTGTGGCCGAGCTTGGGATCGGGCGCGACCGGTTGCTCGCCCGCCTTGGCGCGAAGAACCGCAGTGGTGAAGACGGCGGGCGCGGCCAGCAGGCGCAGCGCGGTTGCAAGGTCGTCGCCGTCCGGCAGCCGCGCGGTCAGGGCGCGCATCGCTTCCACGGGCCCGAGCGCCGGCAGTCCGTCGCCCATGGCGCTGACTTCACCGAACACCTCGGCGCGGGCGCGGCCGAGGGCCGGGGCGAGATCCTGCGGCAGGTCTTCGAAGAAGCCGTCGAACAGCAGGTGGGCGGCCTGCTCGAAGGTGGTGTTCCCGGCCAATTCGTCCAGCGAAAGACCGCGGATGACGAGGCGGCCGGCCTGGCCATCGACTTCGGACAGGACGGTTTCGGCGGCGATCACGCCTTCAAGGCCATCGGACATGGCGGTCTCCTTCAACTCCAGTTTCCGCGAGACAAATCGCGCCATGTTGATGTATGGTCAATCTTGATCAATATGATCAATGTGAGGACCGCGTGACCGGCGAATGGCTGACGGCGGAGGAGGCGATGGCGCGGCTCGGCGTGCGCCCGCAGACCCTCTACGCCTACGTCAGCCGGGGCCGCGTCGAGGCCCAGCCCGATCCTGACGATCCGCGCCGCAGCCGCTATCGACTGGCCGATGTGGCCGAACTCGCCACCCGCAAGGGCCGGGGTCGCAAGGCCGCCGACGTGGCGCAAGGCGCAATCGCCTGGGGCGAGCCGGTGCTGGCCTCCGCCATCACCACGATCGCGCATGGCCGCCTGTTCTACCGAGGCCGCGACGCCGCTGAGCTTGCCGACCACGCCAGCCTCGAAAGCGTCGCCCGTCTCCTGCGCGGCGGCCACGGCGCGGCGCTGAAGGCTGCCGAACGCGCGCCCGTCCCCGACCGTCCCACCATGCGAGCCCGGATGTTTGCCGCCCTGGCCGAGCGCGCGGGAGCCGATCCACCCGCCCGGGGCCGCGCACCGCTCGCGTTGGCGGTCGAGGCCGCCAGCCTGCTCGACGGGCTCGCGGATGCGGTGGCGGGTGAAGCGGGCGACGGCCCCATCCACGACCGCCTCGCCGCCGCCTGGAACTGCGACCCCGACCTCATCCGCCGCACGCTGGTGCTGCTGGCCGACCACGAGCTCAACGCCTCGACCTTCGCGGCCCGCGTGACGGCCTCGACCGGCGCCTCCCTCGCCGCCTCCGCGCTCGCGGGCCTTTCAGCGCTGTCCGGCCCTTTGCACGGCGGCATGGCCCCGCGCGTCTGGAACCTCGTCGAGGAATCCCGCCGCATCGGACCCGAAGCCACCGTCGCCGGGCGGCTGGCGAGGGGCGCGCCCGTCCCCGGCTTCGGCCACCCGCTCTATCCGGCGGGCGACCCCCGCTCGGCCGCGCTGCTGAACGCCTTCACCCTGCCCGTCGAGTTGATGACCCTGCGCCACGTGGTCGAGATGTCCACCGGCGAGCACGCCAACATCGACTTCGCGCTGGTCGCCCTGTCCGAGGCGCTGGACCTCCCGCAGGACGCGCCCTTCGCCATCTTCGCGACGGCCCGCTGCGCCGGCTGGATCGCGCATGCCATCGAGCAGCTTCAGACCGGCCAGCTCATCCGCCCCCGCGCCAGCTACACCGGCCCGCCGCCGGAACTCTGAACCGCCGTTGACCGGCGGCGCGGCTCAGTGCACGCCATGAGCATCTGGTGGGAGAGACCGCATGGCCGACTGGCTGAACGCCGTTTTGCTGGGGCTGATCGAGGGGCTGACGGAGTTCATCCCCGTCTCCTCGACCGGCCACCTCTTGCTGGCCAAGCAGGCGCTGGGCCTGACGGACCCGAGCTGGGACACCTTCATCGTGCTGATCCAGCTGGGCGCGATCCTGGCGGTGGTGGCGCTCTATTTCAAACGGCTGTGGGACGTGGTGATGCGCCTGCCGAGCGACCCGGCCGCGCGGCGGTTTGCGCTGAGCGTGCTGGTCGCCTTCCTGCCGGCGGTGGTCGCAGGTCTGGCCTTGCACGACTTCATCAAGAAGGTGCTGTTCAACGATCCGACCCTGATCTGCTGGTCGCTGATCATCGGCGGGGTGGTGCTGATCTTGCTCGACCGCTGGAAGCACACGCCGCGCCACCACGACGCCATGCAGCTGCCGCTGCGCACATCACTCGGCGTCGGCGTCTTCCAGTGCCTGGCCATGATCCCCCGCGTCTCGCGCTCGGGCGCCACCATCTTCGGCGGCGTGGTGATGGGCGCCGACAAGCGCGCAGCCACCGAGTTCAGCTTCTTCCTGGCTATCCCGACCATGGTCGCGGCCTTCGTGCTGGACGCCTGGGAGAACCGCCATGCGCTGACGGGCGCCCAGGTCGACCTGATCGCCATCGGCTTCGTGGTCAGCTTCCTCTCCGGCCTGGTGGTCGTGAAGGTGCTGCTCGACTTCGTGGCCAAGCGGGGGCTGTCGCCCTTCGGCTGGTGGCGGATCGCCGTGGGCGTCCTTGGTCTCGTGCTGCTGCGGATGGCCTAGCGCGGGGCGCGCTTGGCGAGGATCCGTTGCAGGGTGCGCCGGTGCATGGAGAGCCTGCGCGCCGTCTCCGAGACGTTGTGGCCGCAGAGTTCATAGACCCGCTGGATATGCTCCCACCGCACCCGATCGGCGCTCATCGGATTGTCCGGCGGCGCTGGAGAGTCTCCCGCCTGCGCCATCAGCGCGCGAACCACGTCGTCGGCGTCGGCGGGCTTGGAGAGGTAGTCCACCGCGCCGGCCTTCACCGCCGCAACGGCGGTGGCGATGTTGCCGTAGCCGGTCAGCATGACGACCCGCGCCTCAGGCCGGGTGTCGCGGATGGCTTGCACCACCTGCAGCCCCGAGCCGTCGTCGAGGCGCATGTCGAGCACCGCATAGGCTGGCGGGTTGGCCTTCACCACCGCCAGCGCCTGGGCGACGCCCTCGGCCAGGGTGACCTGGAAGCCCCGCTGCTCCAGCGCGCGGCCGAGCCGGTTGCGCAGCGGCGCATCGTCATCCAGCAGCAGAAGGCGCTTGTCCGGGAGACGAGCGATCGTGGCATCGACGTCGGTCATGAAACTTCCTGCTCCAGGCGGGACAATCGCGTCATTCTGTCGCGGTCTCCCCATATGCATCAAGCCCTGTAAACACGTCAGGGGTGAACGGCGCCTCAATGGCGCGTCGAGGCCAGCGCGCGCTGACGATGGCGCCGCCGCGGCGGCCGTTCCTGAAATCCACAGTAGCGCCTGTTCGTTCCAGCAATGTTTTGGCGATGAAGAAGCCAAGCCCCATGCCGACGTGGCCGCTGCGCGAACCTTCGGCGCCTGGACGGCTGGTCACGTAGGGCTCGCCGAGCTTGGCCAGCACCTCCGGCGCGAAGCCCGGCCCGTCGTCGCGGATCTCCACCGAGACGTAGCGGTTGTCGAAGCGCGCGGTGACCAGCACCTCGGATTTCGCGAAATCCATGGCGTTCTCGACGAAGGAGGTCATGGCGTGCAGCACCTCGGGCTGGCGCCAGATTTCCGGCGCCGGTTCGCCCGGCGGGCCGGAGACCACCGCCTCGACGCGGACGTCCTTGTGCGAGTGGGCCTCGATCACCTCCTGCACGAACTGGAGCAGGCTCATCCGCTCGTGAACGACGTCGGTCGCCTCGGGGGTTTCGGTCAGGCGGCGCAGGATTTCGCGGCAGCGCTCGGCCTGGGCGACCAGCAGCTCGGCGTCCTCCTTCATCTCGCCGGGAGGGGCGCTGCGGACCATCTCCTTGGCCACGACCGAGATGGTGGCGAGCGGCGTGCCGAGTTCGTGCGCCGCCGCGGCCGCCAGGCCCCCGAGCGCAGAAAGCCTCTGCTCGCGCGCCAGCACGGCATTGGTGGTGTCGAGCGCCAGCTCCATCCGCGCCGCTTCCGCCGCCGCCTGCCAGGCGTAGCCGGCGGTGAAGAAGATCCCCAGCAACCGCGCGATCACCGCCCCGATGCGGTTCAAAAGCGGCGGCTCGAAGGGGATAGCGTTGGGGCTCGGCAGCGGCAGCGACCAAGTGGCGATCACGAGCGTGGCGAACGCCGCCAGCAAGGCGATCCCGATCACGTAGCGCAGAGGCAGCGTCGCGGCCGCCAGCACCACCGGGGCGATGATCAGCAGTGAGAAGGGATTGATGACCCCGCCGGTCAGGTAGAGCATCGCCGCCATCTGGACGATGTCGAAGGCGATCTGGAGCGTCGCCTCCCAGTCCTCGGCGATCCGCTGGCCGCTGGACGACAGGCTGACCAGCAGGTTCACCCAGGCGAGCAGGGCGATCAGGGTGAAACACAGCGCAAACGGCACCGGCAGCCGCAGACCAAGGCCGACAAACAGGACCGTAAAGCTCTGCCCCGCCACCGCCAGCCAGCGCAGCGTCACCAGCGTGCGCACCCGAAGGCGTCCGCGCTTGGGCCCGCCGAGCGTCCACAGCACCCCATGCTCTTGCGGGATCGCAAGGCCGCCCTTATCGGGAAGCAGGCTATCGGCTTGCGGCAGAGGTGTGGTCGCCATCGCCTTCAACATTGGTCGAGATTGGCCGTGGGGGCCAGAGGTTGAGAGCTGAACAATGAACCGTCACCGCTTGATCCTGCTGCTTGTCGTTCTCTTCGGCGCGGCCCTGGCCGCCGGACTGGCCTGGCGATCGGGCGTCTTTCGCCCCGCGCCCCCACCCTCGGCCATCGGCGGGCCCTTCCAGCTCGTGGACCAGAACGGGCGGTCGGTCGATCAGGGCGTGCTGAAGGGCAAGTGGAGCGCGGTCTTCTTCGGCTTTACCTATTGCCCGGACCTTTGTCCGACCACGCTGCATGCGCTGGACGCCGCCGATGGGCTGCTGGGCGACAAGGCCAAGGACCTGCGTGTCGTCTTCATCTCGGTCGATCCTGAGCGGGACAGCGTGAAGCAGATGAAGGACTACCTTGGAGCGATGGGTTTCAAGGTCGAGACGCTGGGACTGACCGGCACGCCGGCGCAGGTGGCGCAAGTGGCGAAGGCCTACCGGGTCTCCTACCAGAAGGTGGGAACGGGACCCGATTACGACATGCAGCACACCGCCATTGTCTATCTGATGGACCCCAAGGGACGCTTCGTCGCGCCGCTCAGCCCCACCATGAGCCCCGACCAGATGGCCGCGCAGATCCAAAAGGACATGCGCGGCTGAACGGCGCAGCCTGTGGGAACTCAAAGCGCTGGACTTCCTTAAGCCTGAGCGTGCATGCTGCAGCGCAGCAACGCTAGAGGTCTGATTGCTCTACGCCCTTCACGAAGCGTCCTATTACGCCACCACCCCGATGCGGCTCGCCGCGCGGGCGGCGAAGGATTTCTGGGGATCGCCGGCCAACCCCGCGGCGCAGACGAAGTTCGCGCGCACGGTCTATGCGGCCGCCGACCTCTTCACCAATGCGACCCGCCGCTACGGCAAACCCGAGTGGGGCATCGACTCCACCGTGGTGAACGGCGTCGAGGTGCGCGTGCGGCCCACCGTCGTGTGGGAAAGCCCGTGGGTGAAGCTGCTGCAGTTCGATCGCGACATGAGCGACATGCGCAAGGCCGGCAAACGCACCCTCGATCCGGCCGTGCTGATCGTGGCCCCGCTGTCGGGCCACTACGCCACCCTGCTGCGCGGCACGGTCGAGGCCTTCTTGCCCGACCACGCGGTCTTCGTCACCGACTGGGTCAACGCCCGCGACGTGCCGATGCTGGAGGGCCGCTTCGACTTCCACGACTACATCGACCACATCCGCGCGATGCTGACGGCCATGGGCGGGCGCCCGCACGTGATCGCCGTCTGCCAACCGGGCCCGCCGGTGCTGGCGGCCGCGGCGTTGATGGCGCAGGACGAGGACGAAAGCCGACCGCGCAGCATGACCTTCATGGGCTCGCCCATCGACGCGCGCCACTCGCCGACGGTGACCAACAAGCTGGCCGAAGAGCGGCCGTTCGCCTGGTTCAAGTCGAACATGATCTACACCGTGCCGGCGCCCTATGCGGGGGCGATGCGGCGCGTCTATCCGGGCTTCGTGCAGCTCGCGAGCTTCATGAGCATGAACCTGGAGCGCCACCAAGAGGCCCACCGCGAGTACTTCGCCCACCTCGTGAAGGGCGACGGCGACAGCGCCGACAAGCATCGCGGCTTCTACGATGAGTATCTGGCCGTGCTGGACCTGACGGAGGAGTTCTATCTCCAGACCGTCGACATCGTCTTCCAGAAGCATCTGCTGCCAAAGGGCGAGCTGACCCATCGCGACCGGCTGGTGCGGCCCGACCTGATCACCGACATCGGCCTGATGACGGTGGAGGGCGAGCTCGACGACATCTCCGGCATCGGCCAGACGCAGGCGGCGCATACGCTCTGCCCCGGCATCCCCGGCGAGCTGAAGGCCGACTACATCCAGGAAGGCGTCGGCCACTACGGCGTCTTCAACGGCCGCCGCTTCCGCGAGCAGATCTATCCGCGCGTCCGCGACTTCATCCGCCACTGCGATCCGGATTTTCCAGAACCGCCGTCATCCTAGGCCTTGTGCCTAGGACCCCTCTATCGGTCGCACGATTGGTGCAGACTGGATTTCGGTGGTGCGGCGGAAAGAGGGGTCCTCGGGACAAGCCCGAGGATGACGGGGGAGAGCGGGGTGATAGCCTCCCCAGATGATTCCCTTTCGAGCGCGCCATAGCCACGGCGATGTGGTCGAGATTGCGGAGCGGCCCGTGCGCCTCTCCGTCAATCCCCGAGCGCGACGGGTGAGTTTGCGGCTCGACCGCACCAGCGGCGAGGTGATCGCGACTGCCCCCACCGCCCGCCGCCTATCCGAAGCGGTCGCCTTTGCGCGCGAGAGGGCAGGCTGGATCGCGGCCCGCGTCGCCGAACTACCGGACCGAATGGCGCTGGAGCCGGGGCTGATCTTCGATCTGTTCGGCGATCCGGTGGTGCTGGAGACGGGGCCCGGCCGGGCCAAGCTGATCTACGGCCCGCCGCACCGGCTGATCAGCGCCGACGACGCGGCCTTCAGCGTGCGCGCGCTGCGGATCGTCAAGGCCGAGGCGCTGAAGGTGCTGAGCGAACGTACCGCCCATCACTGCGCTCAGCTCGACCAGCCGCTGCCGAAAATCGCCATCGCCGATCCGCGCGGCCGCTGGGGATCGTGCAAGCCCGCCACAGCGCGGGAGGCCGCCTCGATCCGCTATTCCTGGCGCCTGGCGCTCGCGCCCTTCGAGGTGGCGGACTACGTCGTCGCCCACGAGGTCGCTCACCTGCTCGAGGCCAACCACGGCCCCCGCTTCTGGGCGCTGGTGCGCAAGCTGGTCGGCGACCCGCGCCCCCACCGCGACTGGCTCAAGCGCGAAAGCGGCCGCCTCCACGCCTTCGGCCGGGGTTAGTAGGGCGCCGGCTCTTGAGCGGGTTGCTGCTCCGGCTGGGGCGTCTCGGGTGTGGGCTCCTGCTTGGGACCAATGCCGATGCCTGACAGCAGGTCGCCGATGGCGTCGCTGATCGGATTGCCCGTCGCCGCCTGATCGCCGGGGATCGGCCGCGCCGCCAGCCTCGGCAGGGCCGAGGCCATGAAGTCGTGCCAGATGGCGGCGGGAATGTTGCCGCCGGTGACGCCGTGCATCGGCTTGTTGTTGTCCTTGCCGACCCAGACCGCCGTGACGAAGCCGCCGGTGTAGCCGATGAACCAGGCGTCCTTGTAGTCGCTGGTGGTGCCGGTCTTGCCGGCGATGTCGTAGCCGGGGACCTTGGCGCGCGTGCCGGTGCCCTCATTCACAACCGCCCGCATCATCTGGATCATGTAGGCCAGCCCCGGTTCGCCGATCACCTGGCCGTGCGGGGCCTTGTCGACGTTGTGGTCGTAGAGCACCTGACCGTTCGCCGTCCGTATCCGCTCGATCGCGTAGCCCCGCGCCGAGAAGCCGCCGTTCGAGAAGGGCGCATAGGCCTGCGCCATCTCCAGCGGAGAGACCTCCACCGCGCCCAGGGCCATCGACGGATCGAGCTGGATCGGTGAGTTGATGCCGAGCCTGCGCGCGGTGGCCGCCACATTGGCCGTGCCGACCTGGTTGGCGAGCTGGGCGGCTGCGGTGTTGATCGACTGCGCCAGACCCGTCTGCAGGGTGATCGTGCCAAGATAGCGGCCGGTGTAGTTCTTCGGCTGCCAGTTTCCGATGGTCACCGGCTCGTCGACGATGGTGGTCGCCGGCGTGCGGCCGGCCTCCATCGCGGTCAGATAGACGAACGGCTTGAACGCCGACCCCGCCTGCCGCCTCGCCATCGTCGCGCGGTCGAACTGGCTTTGCGAATAGTCGACGCCGCCGACGTAGGCGCGGATGCGGCCCTCGCCGTCCAGCGCCACCAGCGCACCCTGCTGCACGCCGAGCTTGCCCGCGTTGCCGACGCCCCGTTTCAGCGCCGTCTCCGCCGCGGCCTGGATCGGCAGGTCCAGCGTGGTTTCCACCACCAGGTCCTCGGTCGGCTCGCCCACCAGTGATCTGACCTGCGCATCGACCCAGTCGGTGAAGTACTGCGCCCGCTGGTTGGCCAGGATCGCCGAGACCTTCACCGGCTGGCGGATCGCCTCGTCGCGTTCCTCGGGCGTGATGGCGCGGGTCTTGACCATCTCGTCGAGCACGATGGTCGCGCGCCGGGCCGCCCGCTCGCTGGCGGACACAGGGCTGTAGCGCGACGGCCCCTTCATCATCCCGGCCAGCAGCGCCGACTCTCCAAGCGTCAGCTGCGAGGCGGGCTTGTTGAAATACCGCTGCGAGGCCGCCTCGATGCCGTAGGCGCCGGCGCCGAAATAGACCCTGTTCAGGTAGAGGGAGAGGATCTCCTTCTTGGTGAACTTCATCTCCAGCCAGACCGCGAGGATCAGCTCCTGCGCTTTCCGGCGGGGCGTCTGGTCGGGTGTCAGGAAGAGGTTGCGGGCCAGCTGCTGGGTGATGGTCGAGCCGCCGCCGACGATGTGCCCGGCCTTGATGTTCTGGACCATCGCGCGGGTGATGCCGATCGGGTCAAACCCGAAGTGGTGGTAGAAGCGCCGATCCTCGATGGCGATGAAGGCGGCCGGCACATAGGGCGGCAGCTTGTCGAGGTCGACCGGCGGCGCGTACTGGCTACCCCGCACCGCCACCAGCGCGCCCGAGCGATCCAGATAGGAGATCGAGGGCTGGCGCGTGACGTCATAGAGTTTGGACGTGTCGGGCAGGTCGGTGGCGAACACCGCGAAGAAGGCGACGATGAAGATCAGCGCCCAAACACCCACCACCAGGCCCCAGTAGAGCAGCGACTGGAAGAAGGTGCGCTTCGGCTTGGGAGCCCTGGGTTGGGGAGCAGGCTTGCGCCCGCCGTCCTCGTTCTTCGCCATACTGGTTCCGGTGCGTTAGGCCCCTTCGCGTCTTAGCCGATGGCTAAGCCCGGCGCGAGGCGCCTTTGCAGCAAATGATGGGTGCTGTGGCTTTGGCGACTCACCGCCGCGCCTGCCATAAGCGGGGCGTGACAGCTTCCCTCGACGCCGCGAAAGACGCCCTGCGCCGCGTATTCGGCCACGCCGAGTTTCGCGGCCTGCAGGAAGGCGTGATCGGCGAGGTGCTGGCCGGCCGAAGCGCGCTGGCCGTGCTGCCGACGGGCGGAGGCAAGAGCCTCTGCTACCAGATCCCCTCGCTGGTGCGGCCGGGTCTTGGACTGGTCGTCTCGCCGCTGATCGCCCTGATGACCGACCAGGTCGCGGGGCTGCAGCAGTCGGGCGTGGCGGCCGAGCGGCTGGATTCCAACGTCACCCTGGACGAACGCTCGGCCATCTGGCGGCGCATCGATGCCGGCGAGCTCGACCTTCTCTACCTATCGCCCGAAGGTCTGATGCAGGGTGCGATGCTGGATCGGCTGCGCCGCATTCCGCTGGCCTTGATCGCCATCGACGAGGCGCACTGCGTCAGCCAGTGGGGCCACGACTTCCGGCCCGAGTACCGGATGCTGGGGCGCCTGGCCGAGATCTTTCCCGACGTGCCGCGCCTGGCCGTCACCGCCACCGCCGACGCCCGCACCCGCGAGGACATTCGCACTGAGCTTAGGCTGAACGGCGCCAAGGAGTTCGTCGACAGCTTCGCCCGGCCGGAACTGGCCCTGATGGCCGAGCGCAAGCACGGAAACGCCCACAAGCGCGTCGCCGAGCTGGTGGCCGAACGCCCGGGACGCTCCGGCGTGGTCTATGCCGGCACGCGCGAGGGCGTGGACCGGCTGGCCGAGAAGCTGCGCGAGGTCGGCGTTCCCGCACTGGCCTATCACGCCGGGCTCGACAAACAGGTCCGCGCCGAACGGCTGGAAACCTTCCTCGAGGCCGAGGCCGCGGTGATGGTCGCCACCATCGCTTTTGGCATGGGCGTCGATAAACCCGACGTCCGCTTCGTCATCCACGCCGACCCGCCCGCCGCCATCGAAGCCTACTGGCAGGAGATCGGCCGCGCCGGACGCGACGGCCAGCCGGCCGACGGCATCACCCTCTACGGCTCGTCCGACCTCGCCTGGGCCGCCCGGCGCATCAAGGCGCGCGAGGTCGATGACGCGGTCAAAAGCGTGCAGCTGCGGAAGCTCTACCAGCTCTACGCCATGCTGGACGGCTCGGTCTGCCGGGCCGCGTCCGTGCGCCGCTACTTCGGCGAGACCGACGTCCAGCCCTGCGGCCAGTGCGACATCTGCCTGGCCCCGCCCGCCGAGGTGGACGCCACCGAAGCCGCGCAAAAGGCGCTGTCCGCCGTCCATCGTCTGGGCGGCCGTTACGGGCGTGGCCGGATCGTCGAACACCTGCTCGGCAAGACCAAGGACCCGCACCCCAACGAGACCGCTCTGACCACCTTCGGCGTCGGCAAGGAGTTCAGCCCCGCCGGCTGGAAGGACCTCCTCGACCAGCTGCTGTTCGAAGGCCTGCTGACCGAAGACCCCAACGACGGCCGCCCGCTGATCGGCCTCGGCGACGTCGTCGAGGTGCGCGAAATCTATCGCGGCGAACGGCGTGTCCTGCTCCGCCGCGCCCCCGAAAAGCACGACCCCACAACCCGCTCGGGCCGCCCGAGAAAGCGCCGGGGCGGCGAGCCTCTCGCCGTCGCGCCCGCCGACATGCCGCTGTTCGAAGCCCTGCGGGCGTGGCGCCGCGAAGAAGCCGCCCGCCAACACGTCCCGCCCTACGTCATCTTCCACGATGCGACGCTGGCGGAGATCGCCGCCACTCGACCTTCAAGCGCGCCCCTGCTGGCCGCCGTCTCAGGTGTCGGCGAAGGCAAGCTCGGGCGCTATGGCGATGCGGTCCTGCGGATCGTCAGCGCGGTCGTGTGACTGCTCCCTTCCCCCTGGATGGGGGAAGGGTCGGGGATGGGGGTGGAAGAGTTTCAGGATCGGGCACGGCGGCGAAACATCATCTTGCGGAGCGAGGCGGAGAGGGCGCCACCCCCATCCCAACCCTTCCCCCATCCAGGGGGAAGGGCCTAAACATCCACCTCGGCGTCGAGGGCGTTTTCCTGGATGAATTCGCGGCGGGGTTCGACGAGTTCGCCCATCAGGCGGGCGAACATGTCGTCGGCGTCGTCGGCGTGGGCGACTTTCACCTGCAAGAGCGTGCGGGCGTCGGCGTCGAGGGTCGTTTCCCACAGCTGTTGCGGGTTCATTTCGCCAAGGCCCTTGTAGCGCTGGATGGCGAGGCCCTTGCGGCCGGCGTCCATCACGGCGTTGACCAGATCGAGCGGCCCGCGAACCGTGGTGCTCTTGTCCTTGCGGCGGAAGACGGCGGGCTTTTCGAAGGTCTTGGCCAGCTCCACCGCCCGCTCGGCCAGACGCCGGGCGTCGGCCGCGTGCAGGGTCAGGTCGTCGAGCACGATGCTTTCGGAAACGCCGCGCTTGATGCGGCTGAACACATAGCCGCCGCCGGTGGCCGCCGCCTCGCCGCTCCAGGTCCCGTCGCCCTCCTCGGCGTAGAGGTCAAGCCGCGCGGCCGCCGCGGCGATATCCGGCTTCTTGCCGAACAGGCCCGCCAGCGCGGCCTGTTCGATGGCGAAGGCCGGCGCCCGGGCCGACAGCCGCTCGACATTGGCCTTGGCGCCGCGCGCGGTCATCACCTGGGCCAGCAGATCGCGTCCGGTCAGCCGCTCGCCGGAGCCCAGGTCCAGCTCGGCGCCGTCGACACCCTCGTCGATCAGGAAGGTCTCGTATTCGGCGTCGTCTTTCAGGTAGCGGGAGGACTTGCCCTTGGTCGCCTTATAGAGCGGCGGCTGGGCGATATAGAGGTAGCCGCGCTCGATCACCTGCGGCATCTGCCGGTAGAAGAAGGTCAGCAACAGCGTGCGGATGTGCGCCCCGTCCACGTCGGCGTCGGTCATGATGACGATGCGGTGGTAACGGATCTTCTCGATATCGAACTCGTCGCGGCCGATGCCGGCGCCGAGCGCCATGATCAGGGTGCCGATCTGCTCGGAGCCCAGCATCTTGTCGAAGCGGGCGCGTTCGACGTTGAGGATCTTGCCGCGAAGGGGCAGGACCGCCTGGTTCTCGCGGTTCCTGGCCTGCTTGGCCGAGCCGCCGGCTGAATCGCCCTCGACGATGAAGATTTCGGACTTGGCGGGATCGCGCTCCTGACAGTCGGCGAGCTTGCCGGGCAGGGACGAGATGTCGAGCGCCGACTTGCGCCGTGTCAGCTCGCGCGCCTTGCGGGCGGCCTCGCGGGCCATGGCGGCCTCGGCGATCTTGCCGACAATCGCTTTCGCCTCGTTCGGATGTTCCTCGAACCAGGTGGCCAGGCCCTCCTGCACCAGCCCCTCGACGGCCGGGCGCACTTCGGAGGAGACCAGCTTGTCCTTGGTCTGGGAGGAGAATTTCGGGTCCGGCACCTTGACCGACAGCACGCAGGTCAGGCCCTCGCGCGCGTCCTCGCCGGTGACGGAGACCTTCTCGCGCTTGGCCGCGCCGGAGCTCTCGGCATAGTTGGTGATGATCCGCGTCAGCGCCGCGCGGAAGGCCGACAGGTGGGTGCCCCCATCCCGCTGCGGGATGTTGTTGGTGAAGCACAGCATCTGCTCGTGATAGCCGTCGTTCCACCACAGGGCGAGATCCAGCTCGATCCCTTCCTTCTTGCCGCGAATGACGATGACGTCCTTGAGGATCGGCGTCTTGGACTTGTCGAGGTGGCGCACGAAGGCTTCGACACCGCCCTCGTAGTGCAGGATCATCTCGACCGGCTCG
>Ga0157373_10000442_pt1 | contig 32910 bp, 28 predicted proteins | sample C65metaG_FD_113460 | JGI IMG/M metagenome (GOLD analysis project Ga0157373, IMG submission 113460) | Corn rhizosphere microbial communities from Kellogg Biological Station, Michigan, USA - C6-5 metaG | ecosystem: Host-associated > Plants > Roots > Rhizosphere > Soil | place: USA: Michigan... | reverse complement strand
TTTTATTATAAGGCCTACCTGGAAATGATTCAGCTTTTTGCCAGGCCATACCTTAGTGCTACGTTTGACTTTAGTGAGCCTGAGTTTTTTGCTCAATTGTACGCGTTTGGTGAAAAAATTGCTAAGATGCCGGAGTTTAAACAGGCGCGTGGTGTCAAACATTTCATCTACGTAAACAGGACAAACTTTGGCTTATATACCATATTGCAGGAATTAAAAGCGACGATACATACGGATACTTATAAACCCCATATAGGATGAAAATCCTGTTGACCGGCGCGAACGGCTATATCGGAACTCGTCTGTTACCCGTTCTTCTTGAACAGGGACATGATGTTGTTTGTATGGTACGGGACAAACGTCGTTTTGCGGAGGAGTCAGATTTTGGAAATAGGGTCAGCATAATCACTGGAGACCTATTGAAACCTGAGACATTAGAGAATATTCCCGAAGATATTGACGCAACCTATTACCTGGTGCATTCGATGTCGTCCGGAGGAACTCAGTTCTCCAGGCAGGAGTTTGAATCAGCAATGAATTTTGTGAAAGCTATCAGAAATACTTCCTGTAAACAGATTATTTACCTGACGGGGATTGTTAATGATGCAGATCTATCAAGGCATCTCAGTTCCAGGTTAGCCGTAGAAAATGAGTTAAAGAAATCAGGAATTGCCTATACGATCTTACGTGCCGCAATCATCATTGGCTCCGGAAGCGCTTCCTTTGAAATCATACGTGACCTGACAGAGAAGCTGCCGGTGATGATTGCTCCTAAATGGGTAAATACCCATTGCCAGCCAATTGGTATCCGGGATGTTTTGAGCTATCTGGGTGGTATCCTGATGAACGAAAAAGCATTCAACCAGACTTTCGACATTGGAGGACCGGACATTCTCACTTATAAAGAAATGATGCTCGGCTATGCACGCTCACGAAACTTAAAACGGTGGATTATTACCGTACCGCTGCTTACCCCACGATTATCATCTCTGTGGCTAAATCTGGTTACAAGCGTGCCGTATTCCCTGGCCCGCAGCCTGGTAGATAGCATGAAAAATGAAGTGATATGCAAAGACGAAAAAATCAAGACAGTAGTTCCGAGAGAATGTTTCAGCTATATGGATACGCTGAAGCTGGCTTTTGAAAAGATTGAACAGCACTCTATTGTTTCCAGCTGGAAGGATGCGCTCAACCGGGGATATCTGGACAGTTCATTTATGGATCAGGTAAAAGTTCCGCAAAAAGGAACCCTGGAATACAAAGTAAAAATGCCCTTTAAGGGACCTGCAGAAGAAGTATTTGAAAACATATGGGGAATCGGAGGCAACAGGGGCTGGTATTATCTGGATTGGCTATGGAATTTGAGAGGATTTTTGGATAAGCTGTTTGGAGGAGTAGGTGCACGCCGAGGACGTACCAGCAATGTATCTCTCAAGGCTGGCGATGTGTTGGATTTCTGGAGGGTTCTCCTGGCTGATAAAAAGAACACAAGATTACTGCTGTATGCAGAGATGAAAGTACCGGGAGAGGCGTGGCTGGAGTTTAAAATCGTTAATTATCATGGTAAATCTCACTTGTCACAGATCGCAACATTCAGACCTTCTGGTTTATGGGGAAGGCTGTACTGGTACTCCATGTATCCTTTCCACCTGATTCTTTTCAAAGGCATGGCGAAAAAGATAACTACTTACAGGCCAAAATAAAAGGAGTATAGTCGCCACAACCATACCCCCTTCTAACCTAAAAACTTATTGATAAGACATCAATTATTTAAAAAGGTTTGAAAAGACAAAAAATAATTCCATTTATATGTGTAATTGAATACTGTTATGAGTTCATTTGCCCCACAAAAGTCTTTTGTTTATAATATTTTCGAAATAAGTGAACATAATCCATATAGATATATATATTTGTTCACAAATTATAAATGCTTTGGACATACTTCCGCCATCCTGTAAAAACGTACTTGTAATTGAAGATAATCATGCTATTCTGGATGTGATTACTTTAATTCTGCAAAGCGAATCTTATAAAGTGACAGGCTTAAACAAAAGTGCCGATATGATGATCCATATTGAACAGTTTAAGCCGGATCTGATTATCCTGGATATCATGCTCCCGGATGGTGATGGCCGCGATTTATTAAAAGTTCTTCGTTCAGATGCTAATACTGCTGAAATCCCTGTACTGATGATTTCAGCACGATTCACAGCAGATAACGTTCAACATGGAGAATTTAGACCCAACGGATTTCTTGCAAAGCCGTTTGACATTGATGATCTTCTGGACAGAATTGAAGGTATTCTGGCAGGAAAGCTCTATTAAGCACCCTTTCTTTTATCGAGGCTCTGCATGAGTTGCGTATAGAGGTCGTCACTACTTTCTTCTCTCGGTTTCAATTTTTTAACGGTAGCACGTTTGCCTTTGGCCTTAGCTTTAATGATCTTCAGCAGGTCTTTACTATACTCATCCTTGAAACTCTCAATGTTAAATTCTGCAGTAAACTGTTTGATTAAAGCCAATCCCATATCCAGTTCTTTTTTAGTGACCGTACTTACTTCAGGTACTTCTAAATCATCGTATTCCCTAACCTCTTCCTGAAAACGAATCTTAGTCACTACCAGCACATTGCCACGGGGATGGATGACACAAAGATTCTCGGTATTTCTAAAAACAAATCTTGCCACTCCGGCTTTCGCAGATTTAATTAGTGCCTTTAATAATAGCGCATAAGCTTTTTTACCCTGTTTCTCAGGCTCAGCGTAATAGGAAGTCTCGTAATAGATTGGATTAATGTCATCGATATTGACAAAATTTTCCAGTTCGATCATTTTGGTTTTTTCAGGACTCGCATCCTCAAAATCACTATCATCAAGAATAATATATTGATCCTTGAGCATATAGCCCTTTACTATCTTATCATATGGCACTTCTTTGTTTGTACTTTCATTCACTCTTTTAAACTTGATCCTGGAATGGTCTTTACTATCCAGCATATCAAGGTCGAGATGACTGCTTTGTACTGCAGAATATAGTTTTATCGGGATATTTACCAGCCCGAATCCAATAGATCCTTTCCAGAGTGTTCTCATAATCAATCGCTTTTATCTGTTTTAACAGCATCTTTCAGCAATTGTTTTACACCCTTTTATGAGCTTTCTTATTTTAAGAAGGTGACGATGTCCTCTTTTGATAACTTTTGCTGCTCGCCGGTATCCATATTTTTCAGCGTGAGTATCCCGCTCTGTATCTCATCGCTTCCAATAAGGATAACATAAGGAATGGACTTATCATCGGCATAGCTCATTTGCTTTTTAAGCTTCGCTGAGGAAGGATAAAGCTCAGCTGCAACATTGGCCTCTCTCAACTGCTGTAATAACGGCAAAGCGTATAATTCAGCCTCTTTATCAAAATTGCTGATCAATACTTTCGTGCCCGCAGCTGCAGATTCCGGAAATAGGTTCAGTTCCTGCATTACATCATAAATCCTGTCTGCGCCAAATGAAATGCCCACACCAGTCAGTCCTTTTAAACCGAACATACCAGTAAGGTCATCATAACGGCCACCACCGCCAATACTGCCCATTGCAGCTTCATTAGTTTTCACCTCATATATACACCCAGTGTAATAATTCAGTCCACGCGCCAGGGTAATATCAAGTTCAAGGTCTGGTTTCTTAAGATTACTATTTACGAGCAGCCCCTCTACGTATGAAAATACAGTTTCTATTTCCTGAATTCCTTTCAACCCTGTTGCTGAAGCGGAAAGTACATTTTTCAAGCTATCTAATTTCTCATCGTTGGTTCCTTGTAGCAGGATCACCGGTTTGAGCTGATCGATATCCTGTACAGTAAATCCACGTTCAATCAGTTCTTTGGTAACACCCTCAAAACCTATCTTATCAAGCTTATCAATAGCAACCGTCATATCTATAATCAGGTCTGGTTTGCCAATAATTTCTGCAATACCGGAAAGGATTTTGCGGTTATTGATCTTGATCGTGAAATCTGTCATTCCAAGGTTACTCAGTGCTTCCTGATAAATTAATACAAACTCAGCTTCATTCAGCAGGCTTTCAGATCCAACAACGTCCACATCACATTGGTAAAACTCACGGTACCTGCCTTTCTGAGGGCGGTCTGCACGCCATACCGGCTGTACCTGAAAACGTTTAAAGGGTAAAGCAATATCATTCTGGTGCATGACTACGTAACGCGCAAAGGGAACTGTGAGATCATATCGTAATGCTTTCTCACTAATCGAAGAAATCAGTGCGTTGGAATTCATGGCAGAAAGATGTCCTGCATTTGCTTTTGAAAGATAATCGCCCGAGTTCAGGATTTTGAAGATCAGCTTGTCTCCCTCATCGCCATATTTTCCAGTGAGTGTAGATAGGTTTTCCATTGAAGGAGTTTGTATCTCAGCATAACCATATTTGCGGAATACCTTTTTAATGGTATCAAAAATAAAATTACGTTTCACCATTTCCTGAGGTGAAAAGTCACGGGTTCCTTTAGCTAATGAGGGTTTAATATTTGACATGGCTGCAAAAGTACAAAAACTAAAAGGCATAAAAAAAGCTGCCGAAGCAGCTTTTTAAATATTTAAAGATTTATTAAACCAATAATCTAACAGGCTCTTCCATCAGTGCTTTGAAAGTCTGAAGGAATGCAGCTCCTGTAGCTCCGTCAACCGTACGGTGATCACAGCTCAGGGTAACTTTCATTATATTGCCTGGAACTACAGCTCCATCTTTAACAACCGGAACTTGTGAGATACCTCCGATAGCAAGGATACAAGAATCTGGTGTATTAATGATTGCAGTGAATTCGTCAATTCCGAACATACCTAAGTTAGATACGGTAAATGTAGAACCTTCCCAGTCAGATGGCTGAAGCTTTTTAGCTTTTGCACGCTGTGCAAAGTCTTTCACTTCTGCAGAAATGCGGGACAGAGATTTACCATCCGCAAAACGTACTACCGGAACAAGCAGGCCATCTTCAACAGCGATTGCCACCCCAATATTTACATGTTCATTGTAACGGATCACATCACCTCTCCATGAAGAGTTCACATTTGGATGTTGCTTTAAGGCAACTGCGACTGCTTTAACAACGAGGTCATTGAATGATAATTTTACTGGTGAAAATTCATTCATTTTACCACGTGCAGCAATTGCAGCATCCATATCAATACTCATCGTCAGATAGAAATGCGGAGCTGTAAACAAGCTTTCAGATAAACGTTTTGCGATTACCTTACGCATTTGTGATACTGGTTTCTCTGAATATTTTTCTTCACCTACATAGGCAGCCAGAACTGGTGCAGCTTTTTCTGCAGGTGCAGATCCCTCAGCAGCTTTTGCAGGAGCAGCAGCAGGCTTGAAGTTTTCAATATCTTTTTTAATGATACGTCCACCGTCAGCACTACCTGAAACCTGTGAAAGATCAATACCTTTATCCTTAGCGATTTTTTTAGCCAGCGGAGAGGCTTTCAAACGAGCGCCATCAGCAGCAGGTTGAGCACTTTCCTCTGATTTAGATTCGGCAGCAGGTGCAGCAGCTTCTTTTACAGGAGCATCAGCAGCTTTCTCAGCTACCGGTTTTGCAGGAGCATCACCCTGGTTCAGGATACCACTGATGTCATATCCTTCAGGACCAACGATTGCAATGATACCGTTTACTTTTGCAGCAGCACCTTTTTCTACACCAATGTGCAGTAAAGTTCCTTCTGCATATCCCATAACTTCCATAGTAGCCTTATCGGTTTCAACGTCAGCCAGGATATCATCATTTTTAACTTTATCACCTACTTTTTTATGCCATTCAGCAATAACACCTTCAGTCATGGTATCGCTTAACAAAGGCATACGAACAACAGTTACACCTGCTTTCTCCAGGTCTGCATCTGTTACCGCAGCGCCTGCAGCTTCAGCTTTAGGTGCTTCTTTTTCTTCAGCAGGTTTTTCTGCAGGGGCTTCTTCCTTCGCAGGAGCAGCACCACCTTCAGCATCCAGAGCAGCTTTATAATCTTCTCCTTCTTTACCTATTACAGCAATTACTGCATCCACAGGAACAGCTTTACCTTCTTCTACACCGATATACAGCATAGTACCATCCCAGTAAGATTCAAGATCCATGGTTGCCTTATCGGTTTCCACTTCAGCAAGTACATCACCGCTTTTTACTTTATCGCCAACTTTTTTGTGCCACTTAGCCATTACCCCTTCGGTCATGGTGTCGCTCATCTTGGGCATTTTAACTACTTCAGCCATTCTATATTTTATATTGAAAGAGTTCTAAATTAATCCAGGATATATGGATAGTCGGTTTGTACGTATACATCAGTATATAATTCTGATGCTTCTGGCCATGGAGACTCTTCCGCAAATTTAACAGACTGATCTACGATGTCTTTTACTTTTGCTTCAATTTCTTCAATCCAGGCCTGATCAGCATACTTTTCTTTAAGTATTACTTCTCTAACCTGCTCAATAGGATCTTTAGCTTTATATTCTTCTAACTCGTCTTTGGTACGATATTTTGCAGGGTCAGACATAGAGTGTCCACGGTAGCGGTACGTTCTCATTTCCAAAAAGGTTGGTCCCTCGCCATTACGTGCACGTTGTGCAGCTTCGTCCATTGCATTGTGAACAGCAACAGGATCCATTCCATCAACAGCAGCACAAGGCATATCAAAACCTAAACCGATTTTGTAGATTTCAGTCATGTTTGTAGTACGCTCTACAGAAGTTCCCATTGCGTACCCGTTGTTCTCGCAAACAAAGATTACAGGAAGTTTCCATAACATAGCCATATTGAAGGTTTCATTCAGTGCACCCTGACGGACAGCACCATCACCCATATAGCAAACATTCAAGTTGCTTGTTCCTTTATATTTTTCTGCAAATGCAATACCTGCGCCAAGTGGAATTTGTCCACCCACGATCGCGTGTCCGCCATAAAAATTATGTTCTTTGCTAAACATGTGCATTGAGCCACCTTTACCTTTAGAACAGCCTGTAGCTTTACCGTACATCTCGGCCATGATACTATCAGCGCTCACTCCCAGTGCCAAAGCATGGGCGTGATCACGGTAAGTGGTGATCATAGAATCTCCAGGCTGAAGGGCTGAAATTGCCCCGGCGATTACCGCCTCCTGACCAATATATAGATGACAAAAACCACGGATTTTCTGTTGTCCGTAAAGTTGACCAGTTTTCTCTTCGAATTTACGCATCAGCAACATCGACTCGAACCACTTCAGATAGGTATCCTTATTAATTTCTACTGCACTCATTTTTGGCTATTGATTTTATTTATGAGAGCAAATCTACTTTTTTATTGCAATAAATCGAAGAAATAGTGTAAAATGAACGAGATGTTTACATATTAATGTGACAAACACATTTTTAAAACAAATTACATTTGCATAACATTTGTAAAATACATAATTTTGGAAACCTGACGACAAGCCCTGCGCGGTGTAAGTTTAAGTGTAAGTACTTCTTTACCCAAACTTAAAAGTGTAACATGATAAAAAAGTTTTTGTTTTCTACCTTTATTGCCTTGTGCAGCATCACAGCTTTGAATGCACAAACAACAAAAGAAACCAACAAATTAGAAGATCCTGACAATTTAGCTTCACAATATTTTTCGCAGGTAATGGGTGTTGCAGTTGATGCGACATCAAACATCAAACTTTATAAATTCGTGTACGACTGGATCGGTACTCCATACCGTTTCGGAGGCAATACCAAAAAAGGGATTGATTGTTCAGCTTTTACTAAAGCGATTTACGAGAAGGTTTTCAATACTACTTTACTCAGAAACTCAAGAGATATCTTCAGCATGGTTGATCCTTTATCCAAAGACGATTTAAAAGAAGGAGATCTTGTTTTCTTCAAGATCAAGAGCTCAAGAATTACACATATTGGAATTTACCTTGGAGATCGTCGCTTTGCTCATGCATCCTCATCAAGAGGGGTTGTAATCAGCAATCTTGACGAACCATATTATGCACGTCATTTCTACAGAGGTGGACGCATTCTGGAATCTGCAAGAAAAGAACTGATCGAAGAATAATTGATCATTACATAAATTATACGGTCCTTCTAATTATTTTAGAGGGACTTTTTTTTGATTAAACTTTAGGCCATGGCGGCAGCTGCAAAAAATAAATATATCCGTATTAAATATTTATCTCAAACTATCATGGGCATGGCAATGGCATTGATAGTAATCAGCTGTGCCGGCAGTGCAAATGTAGTTGGTCAGGAACCCTCGGCTGCGGATACGCTTGCCTTGGGTACAAAGGATACAATCTCTATTGTTGCTGTAGGGGATATTATGCTGGGTTCCGCCTATCGGTCGAAAGCTGACCTGCCTCCGGATGATGCCACAGGAAGCTTTAAACATGTAAAATCTTTTCTAAAAGGCGATATTGTTTTTGGGAATCTGGAAGGATGTTTTCTCGACAGCGGGAAATCTACAAAATGCAAGGATACTATTGGGAACAGCTGTTTTGCCTTTCGTATGCCCGAGCGTTATGCAGCCATTTATAAAGACGCGGGCTTTGATCTTCTGAGTGTAGCGAATAATCATGTTGGCGATTTCGGCTTTGCGGGCAGAAAGCGCACTGCGGCACTATTAGACTCTCTGAAAATTAACTATGCAGGCTTAAACAGTCAGCCCTATACAATTTTTGAAAAAGATAGTATTAAATATGGATTCTGTGCTTTCTCTCCCAATGACTTCACCCTCCAGATCACTGAAATTGACAGTGCAAAAAGCCTGGTTTCTTTCCTGAAAAAGCATGTCGATATTGTTATTGTTTCCTTCCATGGAGGCGGTGAAGGTGCAACATTTGAACACGTGCCCAGGACAAATGAAATATTTTACAAGGAAGATCGTGGTGATGTTTATGCTTTTTCCCATGCAGTAATAGATGCAGGGGCCGACATTGTATTGGGACATGGTCCGCATATCACAAGAGCTGTTGAAGTTTATAAGAACAAATTTATAGCCTACAGCCTTGGAAATTTTTGCACCTACGGACAATTTAATCTCAATGGCCCGAATGGCTTTGCCCCTTTACTGAATATCAAACTCAATAACCGTGGAGACTTTCTTTATGCTGATGTAGTTTCTACGAGGCAGACTAAACTGAGCCGGCTAACAATCGATCAAAACCATACAGCCCTGAAGAAGATCGTCTCCTTAACGGATTCTGATTTTGCAGGCCACCGCCTGACTTTTAGTGACAAAAAAATTAGGGTAAAGGATTAGGCTTCATCCTTTGTATTCTTCACGAGGCTGATGCCCGAGAAAAAGAAAACCACCCCGATAAGGCCGGATACAAGAAGTGCGCGCGTATTCGCATCATGTTTAACAAATCCATAGCCAGTATAAATCAGTCCGATAATACCCAATACCGTTAATATTGTTCCGAAAGTACGTTTAATGTTCATAGTAGTTTTGTTGATTCAATTCTTCCAATACAATATCTGTGCCTCATTAATTGAACCATCTTTATATGATGAGGCTAAAATTTTGTAACTTGAAAGAGTTTAAATTAAAAAGCTTTTATTATGGGTTTAGGATTAATAATTTTCCTCGTTGTAGCTTTGGTGATCTTGTTCAGTTCGTTTGTAACGGTTAAACAGGGAACCATTGCGGTGATTACTATTTTTGGCAAGTACAGGCGACAGTTAAGTCCTGGCCTCAATTTTAAAATTCCGCTGATTGAAGTCATTCATTCCCGGATTTCTATACAAAACAGGTCGGTAGAGCTTTCTTTTCAGGCGGTAACACAGGATCAAGCAAATGTATATTTTAAAGCCATGTTGTTATATTCTGTTTTGGATCAGCATGAGGAGACAATTAAAAATGTAGCTTTTAAATTTGTAGACGCGACAAACCTGATGCAGGCACTGATCCGTACGATTGAAGGCTCCATCAGGGCCTACGTAGCTACACAAAAGCAGGCCAATGTGCTTGCACAGCGAAATGAAATCGTGATGCATGTAAAAGAACAGATTGACAAGGTACTTGAATCCTGGGGTTACCATCTGCAGGACCTTCAGCTAAACGACATTACCTTTGATGAGGAAATTATGCGCTCGATGAGTCGTGTTGTAGCGTCGAACAACCTGAAGGCTGCTGCTGAAAACGAGGGTCAGGCTTTACTGATCACAAAGACCAAGGGTGCCGAAGCGGATGGAAATGCCATCAAAATTGCAGCCGCAGCAGAACGTGAGGCTGCCCAGTTAAGGGGACAGGGTATAGCACTTTTCCGTGCAGAAGTTGCTCATGGTATGACAAAAGCTGCACAGGAAATGGAACAGGCTAATCTGGACATTTCTGTAATTTTATTTACCATGTGGACGGAGTCTATCAAGCAATTTGCTGAAAACAGCGATGGTAATGTAATCTTTCTGGATGGCTCAACAGAAGGGATGAATAAGACGATGAAGGAAATGATGTCTATGCAAATGGCTAAAAATAAAGACTCTTAGTATTAATGGATATAAAAAAAGAGCTGAATATGATTCAGCTCTTTTTTTATATCCATTAAATAACTTACTTTTTCAGTTGGATAAAATCAGCCATTACGTGCATGGTCTCATCTTCCACGAAGTCAAAGTTCTCATCTTTTTTGATTTTATCACCTTTCTTAACAGCAGGCAACCCTCTCGATGCTCTAAGCTTATTGATCTTTTCCAGATTTTTAGCTTCCAGACTATCTCTCTCTGCTTTCAGCTTGTTCTCATTTAAGGTCACTGAAGTTTCGGTATCACGTTTCTTCATATCTTCAATATCCTGTATCAGACTTTTATAGTCCAGAGATTTTTGCATCCTCTGATCATGAAGTTTTACCAGTTCAGACTTGATGCCTGAAAGATCCGCTACAGCCACAAAATTTGAACGCTGGACTTCATCCCAAGGCAATGCTGAAGGTTCCGTGTCTTCACCTATTTTCTCCAGAGGGTAAAAAGAAGGTAATACGATATCAGGCATTACACCTTTATGCTGGGTACTACTTCCATTTACGCGATAGAATTTAGCCATTGTCAGATTGATCTGACCCAATTGAGGAGTACTGTCTTTAGCGCCTTTGATGGTCAAACCTGAACCATTTGGACCTTTCTGAACTAAAGCTGCGAGACGCTGCAGAATAGAGGGATTAACCAATTTATTCAGATCAATAGATGATTGTACAGTACCCTTACCATAAGTTTGTGTCCCTACGATAATTCCCCTGCCATAGTCTTGTATTGCACCCGAGAAAATCTCAGAAGCTGATGCACTTAGTCTGTCGACCATTACACCAAAAGGGCCATCCCAGGCCACCCCTGAACGTTCATCTTCGCTCACTTCAACATTACCTTTTAGATCCTTCACCTGTACCACTGGTCCACGGTCAATAAATAAACCTGTCAGGTCTATCGCTTCTACCAATGAACCACCGCCGTTTGCACGAAGGTCCATTACTATAGCATCTACTTTATCTTTTGTTTTCAGCGTATCAATCAGTAGTCTTACATCACGTGTTGTACTTTTATAATTCGGATCACCTGCATTTGCAGCTTTAAAGTCGGCATAAAAACCGGGAACAGTGATAATACCTATTTTGTAGGGTTTGCCATTCGACTGAATGGTTTTAACTTCTTTTTTCGCAGACTGATCTTCCATAACAATCTTATCCCTTATCAATTCTATAACCACAGGTTTAGAAGACATCTCATGTCCAACAGGAATAATTCTCAGTCTAACTTTGGTTCCTTTCGGGCCTTTAATTTTAGCTACAGAGCTTTCTATTCTCCACCCGATAATATCTTCAAAATCTCCCGTTGCCTGTGCTACGCCAATGATTCTGTCACCAGCGTTCAGCAGCTTGCTTTTAAAAGCAGGGCCCCCGGCGATGATCTCATCAATCTTCAGCACATCATTTTCCAATTTAAGCCGTGCTCCTATTCCTTCAAAAGAACGGGCCATCTCTTCATTAAACTGTTGTGCATTTGTTGGGTTAAAATAATTTGTATGGGGGTCAATTGTTTCAGTAAACGCATCCATAATGGTTTGGAATACATCCTGATTATTCAGTTTAGATGATTGTGATTTTAGGTTCTGATATCTTTTTGTAAGCGTTTCTACATTTTTATTATCAGCAGTACCTGCAATGCTTAGGTTAATTAGCTCGTACTTAACCCTTTTTTTCCAGATGTCATTCAGTTCAGTTGTTGAAGTTACCCATGGCATTTTCTCACGGTCAAAAACATAGGTGTCATTCTGATTGAAATCATATTTATCCTTGATATGCGCTATGGCATAATCAAGAGTTTCATTGTATCGTTTGGAATAAACATTGAAAATATAAAAGGGAGCAGTGAGATCGCCAGCACTGAACTGGTCATCAAGCGTATTCCTGAATTGCTCAAATTCTTTGATGTCAGAAGCCAGGAAATAGCTTCTGTAAGGATCGAGGGCTTTAATATATTTATCCAGTATCAGAGATGAAATAGAATCATTTAGAGTTAGTTTTTTATAGTTGTAATTTTCGATCAGCGCTACAATTTCCTTACATACCAAAGCCTGTTGTTCATCAGGCTTAATATTAGGGATTCCTTCAACCAGCTTCTGTGGTTTTGGAGCGGCCTGACAAGCTAAGATGGCTGCAGTGAAGGTTACCAGTAATATTCTTTTCAACATCTCTTTAAATATTTTAAATTCCATTTTTATAGTAAGAACCAATATGATACCAATTTCTCAAATAAACAGAAAAGAGACAGTATAATACTGTCTCTTTTCTGTAATCTTTCCCAAATATAATCAATTCTGCGGTAAATACATGGTTCTGAACATTGTATACCGTATTGGAGAATGGCACAAACAGTTATTCCCTAATATAGAAAAAAATACATATATGTTATTTACAATACTTTTTTCTTCTCTGCGATAAGGGATCTTGCTTGTTTGATCTGCCCCTTAAACTGGCTGATTCTAGAGTTCTTTGCGAAGGTCTCAGCCTTGTTGATATCCCTGCTTGCCTGGACATATTCCTTCTTCCTGATTTTAACCTGCGCCAGGCCTAAAATCGAATCTATATAAGAGGTGTTACTATTAGTTTGCCTGGCTAAAATTCCCTGCTGAGTATAAAACCACATCGACTGTGTAAGTTTATTTGCAGCAAGGTAAATCTTTCCCAACTGACTATAGGAAGCCATCTGACCGCTCCGGTTCCCAAAACGGGAATAGGTTTTCAGGGCTACATTAAGTACTACATGTTCTGCTTCTGTATAATGTTCGAGGAGGTAATGTACATTACTTAATCTAAGCAAAGAAGCACCATAACGTGATGAATTTCCTGAGTTATTGTATTCAAATGCAGCTTTACCGAATAATGTGAGTGCATCATTCAGATCACCCATTCTCTCATTTTTTTCGGCTTCCTGAAAATAAACATCACCCTCAGCTTCTTCTGCACCAGAGGTAGCAATACTAATGGAACTACCGCCACCATTGGGATCCTGCTGGGTAAAAGTATTCGTTTGTGCGATTGCCGACGAGCAAAAAATAAGGCAAAACAACGCGAAACATAGTTTATACATGTAACAAAGATATGTCTTTTTTATTAGATCTATGTTTTTAGTTGAATACCTGCAGGTTACCATCATGTGATGCCCAAACCATATATGGGTGTGAATCTATGTGGTAAACGTCGCCCGTTGCAGCAATACCGATCACGCCGGCGAAGCCTTCTATAGCTTTCAGCTCTGCGAAAGATTTATCACAAGCTTCTTTAAGCGTAAATCCATCAGTTACACGTGTTACAATCCTGGCAGACAAGGCGATACTCACAATATCCTCTCCAACACCTGTACAGGATATTCCCGCAAAGGCATTGGCATAGTTACCAGCTACTGTTGCTGAATCACTTACACGACTTGGGATTTCAAAACCCTTGCCCCCTGTAGAGGTGGCAGTGGCAATATCTCCACTGGCATCCAGAGCGACACAGCCTACTGTACCTTTATTGTTTTGCTGGTTAAGCTTTAGTTCATATTCTGATTGACGCTGGGGGGTAATTGGATCGAAATGGGCGAAATCATTTTTCCTTGCGAAAGCGACCGCACCGTCTCCACTGAGTACGTTGTCCTCGTATCTTAGCAAGAGTGACGCTACCTGTACTGGATGCTGAACATCCTGAATATTAATTACGCCAGCAAATTTTTGAGTTTTACCATCCATAATGGAAGCGCTCAGCCTTACTTTCCCATCACTCTGGATCTGCGATCCTAGTCCGGCATTGAACAGAAGGTTATCTTCCAGCAAGCTTACAGCGTATGCTACGGTCTCCAATGCAGTATGCGACTGTAAAAATTGCCAGGAAAGAGTGGCTATTTCTGCCAATGCATCCTGTTTTGCTTTTTTAGTTTCCTGATTGGTATCAGATTCACTAAAAAAACCTCCATGTATAATTAACTTCATTCGTTTAATATTGAGGGATAACTTTTGGATGATGTATCGTTAACAGATGGTCGTTCAGATCATAAGTATCACCATCGCACATGACATGAACGATCATATTTTTTATAGATACAGGTTGTCCCATCTCCACATCTGTAAGGTTTGTATCGCTCATATGGCGTCCGTCTACCAGGATGACCATTCCGGAACCGATAGCCTCCATCATGTTCCCGTTTGAAATATATAGCCCTGTGTCTTCACCAAGACCAATACCCAGTATTCCCGGACTACTGGCAGTTGCATACAACAGCCTGCCTATCCGTCCACGCTGCACAAAATGGGTATCTACGATCACGCCGTCAATAAATCCTAATCCGGCAGTGATTTTAACTTCGCCCTTCAGGAGCGCATCTTTACTGTTACCCTGATAGATCATATTTTTTGAACTCGCCGCAGCTCCTGCTGAAGTTCCGGCAATCACAATATCCTCATTCTCATATTTGTCCAGCAGGATCTGGTGTATCGCGGTACCGCCAAATATTGAAGATAGCCTCAACTGATCACCACCGGTAAAAACCAATACTTCTGCCGCTTTTACACGTTCACAGTTTGCCAGATCATTTGCCTGCTCCCTGTTGCTGATATTTAACACCCCAACATTATGTACATCCAACTGGGCAAAAGCCTTGATATACTCTTCGCCAACCTTTTCAGGAACCAGAGAGGCAGTGGTAATGATCTCAAATCGCGATGCAGTATCTTTAACTGACTCTGTAGTAATACGTTTTAATATGCCTCTCTCAAAAAAATTCATATTCTGAGGAAGCCCAAATTGGGTCTCAGTAAAACTGCCGGTATTTATCGCACCGCCAATAATAATTAATTTACCTCTTGGAGCCATTTTATGTGTTTGTTATCCTAAAATTTCAAATATATATTCAATACTTTAATTATTACCATAATTCCATCAGTAATTGATAATTATTAGCAAAAATGAAATTTTAATGAGGTGTGTCCTTAAAATAGTGGACAACCATCCTATCTTTATTTTAATTAACTTGCCTAACTAAGTCTTAGCTACCTGGGAAGCGATAAACACTACTGAAAAACAAATAAATACTATATGAAAATACTCGGCATTCAAGTGCTAAGAGGACCAAATATTTGGTCGATCAACAGAAAGAAATTAATTCAGATGAGGCTGGATCTGGAGGATATGGAACAGCGTCCGACAAGTTCCATTGAAGGATTTGGTGATCGACTGGAAAAGATGCTGCCAAGTTTACACTCACACCGATGCTCCAAAGGAGAACCCGGCGGATTTTTTGCACGCGTTAAAGAGGGCACCTGGATGGGCCATGTGATAGAACACATTGCCCTGGAAATTCAAACCCTTGCCGGAATGGATACAGGTTTTGGAAGAACGCGCATGACCAAGACCGACGGAATATATAACGTAGTATTCAGCTACCTTGAAGAAAAATCAGGTGTTTTTGCAGCCGAAGCCAGTGTGAAGATCGCCGAGGCGCTGATCGATAACCTGGAATATGATCTGGAAGCGGACATTCAGCGTTTAAAAGAATTGAGGCATTCTGAAATGCTCGGGCCAAGCACGGGTTCTATCGTAGATGAAGCGATAGCACGGGATATCCCCTGGATCAGGTTAAATAAAAGCTCGCTGGTTCAGTTAGGATATGGCAAAAACCAGGTTCGTTTCAGGGCCACCATGACAGAAAGGACCAATAGTATCGCGGTAGATATTGCAGGGAACAAAGATGAGACGAAGCGGATGCTGAAAGATTCTGCCATTCCGGTTGCCAAAGGAGTAACGATCTCAGAGATTGAAGACCTCGATGATGCAATTAAAACTGTAGGCTTCCCGCTGGTATTTAAACCTCTGGACGGAAATCATGGTAAGGGTGCCACAATTAATGTCAAAACTGCTGAAGCTGCTAAAGAAGCTTTTGAATATGCCAAACAATATTCAAGAAGAATCATCATTGAAAGTTTCATTACAGGTTATGATTTCAGAATCCTGGTGATTGACAATAAAATGGTGGCTGCAGCTTTACGCGTCCCTGCACATGTTACCGGGAATGGAATAAATACTATCCAGGAGTTGATCGATAAGGAGAATGAAGACCCGCGCCGTGGATATGGACATGAAAATGTGCTAACTGAGATTCTTGTAGACCGCGACACACTGGATCTCCTGGAGAAAAAGAATTACTCCCTGGAAACAGTTGCCCCTAACGGTGAACTGGTATATTTAAAATCCACCGCTAACCTGAGCACCGGCGGCACTTCGATTGATGTAACTGACCTTGTTCATCCGGAGAACATCTTTATCAGCGAACGTATTTCAAGAATTATTGGCCTGGATATTTGTGGCATCGATGTAATGGCACAAAACCTTACCCAGCCCCTGACAGAAAATGGCGGGGTGATACTTGAGGTAAATGCGGCTCCAGGATTCAGGATGCATCTTGCTCCAAGTGAAGGGCTGCCAAGAAACGTTGCTGCACCGGTAATTGATATGTTATATCCTCCGGGAAAATCTGCAAGAATACCTATTATTGCAATCACAGGAACAAACGGAAAAACTACAACTACCAGACTGGTGGCTCATATTGTGAAAAGCAATGGTACGCGTGTTGGCTACACCACATCCGACGGCATCTACGTACAGAACACCTTGCTGATGAAAGGAGATACTACAGGCCCTGTAAGTACAGAATTCATACTTAGAGATCCAACTGTGGAGTTTGCTGTTTTAGAAACCGCACGAGGGGGTATCCTCAGAGCGGGCCTTGGTTTTAACCGTTGTGATATTGGTATCGTAACCAATATTCAGGAAGACCACCTGGGTATCTCAGACATTCACAATTTATCAGATCTGGCCAGAGTGAAGGGGGTAGTTATTGGCGCAGTCAAAAGAGATGGTTGGGCAGTACTAAACGCCGACAATAAGTATTGCGTTAAAATTGCTAATGACGCAGATTGTAGAGTGGCATACTTCAGCATGGATGAAAATAATCCTGTGATTGTGGATCACTGCAAAAAAGGCGGAACAGCTGCTATTTATGAGAACGGCTATATTACGATCAAAAAAGGCGACTGGAAGATACGTGTAGAACGTGTAACTCATATCCCGCTAACCTTTGGCGGAAGTGTAGATTTTATGATTCAGAATGTACTGGCAGCGACACTGGCGACCTTCCTTTATGGTTATAAGATCGAAGACATACGTATGTCTCTCGAAACATTCATTCCTTCAGCGGCACAAACGCCAGGTAGAATGAACGTGTTTAAATTCAAGGAATTTAAAATTCTTGTTGACTTTGCTCATAATCCTGATGGTTTCAACGGCATCAAAAACTACCTGAAAACTGTAGAAGCAACCGAACACATCGGCGTAATCTCGGGCACGGGTGACAGAAGGGATGAAGATATCATGGAAACTGCACGTATCGCTGCGCAGATGTTTGACAAGATCATTATCTGTCAGGAGAAGTACCTCCGCGGCAGACAACAACAGGAAATTATTGATCTGCTGATCGCTGGTATCCATGAGATCAATCCTAAAATGGAAATTATCATCAACAATGATGGCGCTGATGCCTTGCAGTTTTTGGTGACTACTGCAAAACCGGGTTCATTTATCACTATACTTAGTAATACTATTGACAATGCAATTGTCAGGGTTACTGAGCATCTTGACAAGGAGTTTGGAATATACAACTCTAAATAAAAACAAAAACCCCGCAAAGAAATATTCTTTGCGGGGTTTTTAATGACATGAAAAACTAAGCCTGTGAATCTCTCAGCGCCTTAATTTCATCATGTGAAGCTCTTAAATCAGCTTTCTGTTCTGTAATCAACGCCCTTGTATCAGCAGACAAACTTTCTTCTTCCAGTGCGGTTTTATAAGCTTTCTGAGCAGCATCTTCGCCAGCCTCACAGTTGCTTAAAACTGCCTTGCGATCATGACCAGTAAAGACAGCTTTAACATCCATCCAGGCACGGTATATCTTACCTGATGTAGTTGTTCCGGTTTCCAGTTCTGTTCCGCTACCCTGTACTGCCGTAGCTAAAGCCAGTTTATGTTTATGACTTTGACCAACCATTTTTACAAATAATGCTTTCAAATCGCTGTCTTCTGCCTTAAGCTCTTCAATCGCTTTCTCATAGCCAGCAATTCTGTCATTATTAATTTGGATCAGGTCGTTTAATGTTTCGGGGTTTACTGTAATATTACTCATTTTTAATAGGTTTTGATGTCCAGAAACAACACCCTTCCTATAAAAAGGTTTTCATATAATATGAAAAGAGTATGTTCAGCCCAATTTAACCTTTAACTCTTCCACAAGCTTTTTTGCACGATCTTCTATCGTTTGAAATACCGGGTCGAATAACTGATCGTCAAAGTAAGGATCTGTGACATCCAGATTTTCAGAAAGAAACAAACTCACTTTTTTTCTTTGCTCATCATTTTCTGCCAGGCTTAAAACATCCCTTAGGTTATTTTTATCCATAACGAGAATCTGATCAAACTCATCCAGCATGCTGCTATTGAAATGTTGGGCTCGCTGTTTAGATATATCGTATCCATAGCTTTTTGCAACTGCTATGCTTCGTTTGTCTGCAGGTTGACCGACATGCCAGTTGCCGGTACCAGCAGAAGCAATCTCCCAGTTGAGTCCGGCATCAGCAGCCAGCTGCCTGACAATTCCCTCTGCAAGCGGAGAACGGCAAATATTGCCCAGACAAACCATGAGGATTTTTTTCTTAGGCATAAATATCATTCAGTATATGTGCCAGCCTTACACCGCCTTTAAGCAATTGTTCATTTAACATATCAACAAAGTCAAAATTATAACGGTAGCTCAACTTATCATCTGCCTTTGTAACTGCATATATTTTATTGCATGCTTCGTAAGATTCATAAACAGTTTGTTTTAGTGAATCATGACTCCATTTCTTCAGTTGATCTTTGGTTGGGTGATTGATCGCCGCAGCATATTCTGTATAACTGAGCTGTTGATATTCAATCAGCTGCTCATCCCATACCCTGTGAAGGTTGGATCGTTGTCCGAACCAGGTTACTGTTACCTTATTACCTCCCAGATCGTCTTTTCTTGCCGTATGCATCGGTTGATGCAGATCCCCAACAAAATGGATCAGCAGGCGCATGGCCATCTGTTTCTCTGCTGCTGTTTTCTGCTTATCTTTCAGTATAGCAATCATCTCAGGGATCTTATTATAAACATTAGCCTGTTTATCGCTATCCAGAAAGTTAAATACACCATTTTGATCAAGTCCTGCAGGTAGGTTTACATAGTGCCAGCTACCGAGGTAATTATACGATGTGTCCGACTTAATAAAATCAGGCCAGTTACTGGCCATCGCCGGACTCTCGGCTCCCAAAACCTGGGCTACCCCTTTACGTGCTCTTGCAGTGAGATAGTAGTCGGCAATCTGACCTACAATCCTATGGCCTGTCATTCCCCAGGCAGCGGCATTCAGCGGCAGATAAGCAATAATAGCAATGGCAATACAGGCCTTTTTAATTTGATGAACTAAAATCATGGTTGTGTTTTATAATTCCTGAGGTATACAGGTTATTTTTTGTTTAAGTACCAGTTCTACATCACGCTGGTCGCTCAGTCCCTGTAGATTTAGGTGACCGGCATCAGAAGATTTAATAATAAAGCCTTTTCTGTAAATTCCAACCGTATAACATCCTGATACTTTTTGCTTATAATTATCTTTAGTATAAGTTCCTTCCAGGAATAAGCTATCCTTTCTTACCTGATAAACTCCTTTAGCATATTCTTTCCAAACCCCATTATTATAACAAGGATCTTCGTAATAATTTACTTTTGAATGAGTAGTGAGGTCTACATAAAAAGAATCACAGGTAAATTTGATATGATACTGTGTATAATTAAGCAGTTTATCAGCGTTGGCAATACTGTCCTGGTTCCATACCCCCTGCAGAAAAAGTTCTCCATCACCCTGAACGTTTGGGCGTCTCTCGCAACCGAGAAACGCCACCAAACAGAATAGAATAATCAGATAATGGTATTTGTTCATGCTATTTTAAGCTACCTACCATATCTTCTGGCTTTACCCACTCCGTAAACTGCTCACTGGTTAATAAACCCAGTTCAATAGCCGCTTCACGAAGTGTTTTATTTTCCTTATGAGCTTTTTTAGCAATCTTTGCAGCATTCTCGTAGCCAATATGCGGATTTAAAGCCGTAACCAGCATTAACGAATTTTCAAGGTGTTTCTTGATCTCCGGCAGGTTAGGTAAAATACCTACCGCACAGTTGTCATTAAATGATACACATGCATCACCCAGCAGTCTTCCGGATTGTAACACATTTGCCGCGATTACAGGTTTAAAAACATTCAGTTCAAAATGTCCGTTACTGCCACCGATGCCTACAGTAACATCGTTTCCCATCACCTGAGCGCAAACCATAGTCAGTGCTTCAGGCTGTGTAGGATTAACTTTACCCGGCATGATTGATGAGCCTGGTTCATTATCAGGGATAATGATCTCTCCGATTCCAGATCGTGGACCTGAGCTGAGCATCCTCACATCATTCGCTATTTTCATCAGGGCAACAGCTGTACGTTTGTATGCTGATGACAACTCAACCATTGCATCATGTGCTGCAAGGGCTTCAAATTTATTTGGTGCAGTAACAAACGGCAATCCTGTCAGCTCGGCAATCTTGGCTGCTACCAGTACATCATACCCTTTAGGTGTATTTAAACCAGTTCCTACAGCAGTACCACCCAATGCCAGCTCCGTGATCATTTCCAAAGCATTTTTGATTGCTCTGATACTATTAGTCAGCTGCTGTGCATAACCTCCGAATTCCTGCCCCAGTGTTAAAGGAGTAGCATCCATGAAGTGGGTTCTTCCTGTTTTTACGATTTCACTAAATTCATCCGCCTTAGCCAGTAAGGTCTGCTGTAGTTTCTCAAGTCCCGGTAGGGTAATTTCTACAGCCTGTTTATAGGCAGCAATGTGCATAGCTGTAGGATAAGTATCATTTGAAGACTGCGATTTATTTACATCATCATTAGGATGAAGGATTTTTTTGTCATCAGCAAGGTCGCCACCATTCAGCACGTGTGCACGATAGGCAATTACCTCATTTGCATTCATATTGCTCTGCGTACCTGAACCTGTTTGCCAGATCACCAAAGGAAACTGATCATCAAGCTGACCGGCAATTACTTCATCACAGGCTGAAGCGATCCATGTTGCTTTATCACTGGCCAGTACACCTAATTCCTGGTTAGCCAATGCAGCGGCTTTTTTCAAATAGCCAAAAGCATGGATGATTTCCTTTGGCATCGAAGCCTCCGGACCAATTTTAAAATTATTACGTGAACGTTCAGTTTGTGCTCCCCAGTATTTATCGGCTGGCACCTGCACTTCGCCCATGGTGTCGTGTTCGGTTCTAAAATTCATTTGTTTTATAATTTTGAACCAAAAATAAGGTTTTATATGTATAGAAGATTGTAAAGTATCTGATAATGTTTAAAACTCTTTTGCGTTTAGAAAGTTATTATTGTTTATTTTTCCGGCTTCAAAAAATACCTATCCATACAATGATCTACCGTACCATTCTACCTGTGGCTTTTCTGGCCACTTTTCTATTTAATGCTTGTTCTCATGCTGAAAAAAAAACCGAAGATCCGACGGTCCGCACCGTAAATGACGACAAGAAAGATAGTCTGCTTCTTACATATAACCCCGCTAAAGGTGACAGGTGGATCGCTGATTTTGTTCAGAACCTACATAAAAAATACGGTTTCAATGGAAATATGCTGGTTGCTAAAGACGGCAAAATTATTTACGAAAAAGCGATTGGATGGGCAGATTACCTGCACCGGGACAGCCTTAAGATCAGTTCAGAATTTGAGCTGGCTTCTATCACCAAAACCTTTACAGGTGTAGCTGTGATGCAACTGGTTGAACAGGGAAAGATCAAACTGGATGACGACGTTAAAAAATTCTACCCTAACTTCCCTTACGATGGCGTTACTGTAAAGTTGTTATTATCCCACAGGAGCGGGATGATGAACTATGTTTATTTTACAGACGGCATCTGGAAAGATAAAAAGAAACCGATGAGCAATACAGATGTGATGGATCTGATCGCTCAGTATAAACCTGCCCGCTATGCAGCACCTGATACCAGGTTTCACTATAATAACTCAAACTTTATGGTGCTGGCAGCAATCATAGAAAAAGTAACAGGCAAAAAGTACGCAGATTATATGATGGCGAATGTGTTCAAACCAGCTGGTATGAAACACACTCATGTGTACTCAACTACAGTTTATCCAAAGATACCTGTTGATGTGGTTGGTCACGATCGTACATGGAGATATTCGGTAGTACAAAACTTCCTGGATGGCCCTGTTGGAGACAAAGGAGTTTACAGCACTATACATGACCTTGTTTTATACGATAATGCATTGAAATCCGGAAGGTTGTTAAAGAAAGCGAGTCTCGACTCAGCCTACACAGGCCATAACAAGCCAGTAAACGGCCATTTCAATTATGGTTACGGATGGAGAATGTTTGATGGTGATAATGGGCGTAAAGTCGTATATCATACTGGGTGGTGGCATGGTTTCAGACACATTTATGTGCGTGATCTCAATAAAAATATTGTAATTGTTTTCCTGGGTAATCTCACCAATGGAAGCCTTTTGCACCTGGATGATCTTTATAAACATCTCGGCGTTCCCGTAATCAGAAAAGGAGCTTATACAGGCACGGGATCTATGCCCGGATCGGACGAGGATTAAGAGATTTTATCCAAAGCAATTCCTCTGCTTTTTTTATCTGTGAAACGTTTGAGTAAGGCATTTTCAGGCAAAGAAAGCAGAGGATCTTCATGAAAGATCTCTATAACCGTATTTCTTGCTTCCTGTAATATTTGCTGATCTTTTACCAGATTCGCCAGCTTCAAATCAAGCACACCACTCTGCTGCGTACCAGCCAGGTCACCCGGTCCACGAAGCTCCAGATCGATCTCAGATATCTCAAAACCATTATTGGTCATTACCATAGTTTCCAACCTCTTACGACCTTCTTTACTCAGTTTCTGACCTGACATCAGAATGCAGTAACTCTGCTCTGCCCCCCTGCCTACTCTTCCGCGAAGCTGATGCAGCTGTGATAAGCCGAAGCGTTCTGCATTTTCAATGATCATCACTGATGCATTCGGTACGTTTACTCCAACTTCTATTACTGTCGTAGCAACCATAATTTGGGTCTTTCCCTCAACAAAACGCTGCATTTCAAACTGCTTATCTACATTGGGCATCTTTCCGTGTACAATGCTGATCTGATAGTCAGGCAAGGGAAACTGGTATCGCATCTGCTCTATACCAGCTTCAAGATGTAACAGATCCAGCTTTTCACTTTCCTTAATCAAGGGATAAACTACGTAGACCTGCCTGCCCTTGGCAATCTCTGTTTTCATAAAACCAAACATCCGCAAACGTTGCCCCTCAAAAAGATGCCTCGTATCAATTGGTTTCCTGCCTACAGGCAACTCATCAATCATAGATACGTCCAAATCCCCATATACTGTCATAGCCAACGTACGGGGGATTGGTGTGGCTGTCATTACAAGAATATGTGGCGGTATCTCATTTTTGCGCCACAACTTGGCACGCTGTTCTACGCCAAAACGATGCTGCTCGTCGATCACCACCAGACCCAGATTTTTGAACTTTACCTTATCCTCAATAAGGGCATGGGTCCCCACGAGGATATCAATCTCTCCTGATTCAAGTTGCTGATGGAGTATCGTTCTTTGTTTTTTAGTGCTGTTACCCGTAAGAATATCTACCTTAACCAGCTTGCCATCAAGCAAGGACGCAATAGAATGATAATGCTGACGGGCAAGAATTTCCGTTGGGGCCATGATGCAGGCTTGAAAACCATTATCATTGGCAAGAAGCATACTCATTAATGCTACTACGGTTTTACCACTTCCCACATCGCCCTGTACCAGCCTGTTCATCTGGACCCCACGCTGGGTATCTATCCTGATTTCCTTAATAACCCGTTTCTGGGCACCTGTAAGCGCAAAAGGAAGAATATCCTTATAAAAGTTATTTACCCTCTCACCGACCGTACTGAAGAGATGCCCTTTAAACTTCATCTCCCTGAACTGTTTACTACTTAATAACTGTAGCTGAATAAAAAACAGTTCTTCAAACTTCAGCCTGCGTTCAGCACGTTGTAATGAAAGGGTATCTTTGGGAAAGTGGATATTTAGCAATGCCTCCCGACGATTAACAAGTTTGTATTTCTCGAGGATATAGGCCGGAATAGTTTCTTTAACTTCTGGCAAACTATGTTCGATCAACAGTGCCTGCAGTTTTTGGATTCCCTTACTATCCAGGGAGAATTTTTTTAGCTTCTCCGTTGAATTGTAAACCGGCTGCAGTGTCATATTTCCGGTTACGGTAACCGGGCGGGGATAGGTCTCCATCTCTGGATGAGAAATGCTGAATGAACCATTGAAAACGGTAGGTTTACCAAATGCGATATATACTTTGCCTCGCATCACGTTTTCATCTACCCATTTCAGACTCTGAAACCATACCAATTCAATTGTCCCCGTTTCATCCGTTAACCGGGCAACGATTCTTTTCTTATGTTTTTCGCCTATGGTTTCCTTACCTGTTATCCGGCCCAGAATCTGTACATACGGCAGCTCTGGTTGCAGCTCACTTACTTTATAAAAGCGCGTTCTGTCGATATACCTGAAGGGGTAATAGGTAAGCAGCTGGCCATATGTAAATATGCCCAGTTCCTTTTGCAGGATTTCTGCCCGCTTTGGCCCTACGCCCTTTAAAAATTCTATTGTGGTATCCAGATCAGAAGCAAACAAAATACTTATCCCTTGTAGGCTATCACAGATATTTCAACATTTACTCCTTTGGGTAATCCCTTTACCGCAACAGTTTCACGTGCCGGAAACTCGGATTCAAAGTATGAACCATACACCTCATTTACTTCTGCAAATAAAGCCATGTCAGATAAAAAGATAGTTGTTTTCAGAATGTTCGAAAACTCAAACCCAGCTTCCAGTAATACAGCATTCAGGTTACGCATGACCTGCTCTGTTTCTGATTTAATAGAATCTATGGTCAATTCTCCCGTAGCAGGGTTGATTGGTATTTGTCCGGAAACATATAAAAATCCATTTGCAAGAACTGCCTGGCTATATGGTCCGATCGGTGCCGGCGCATCTGTCGTATTGATAATTCTCTTCATAAAACAAATGTAGATAATTATTGTGATTACTGTTTGCCCTATGAGGCATTAGACAAGGAGAATTGAGGGTATAAAAAAAGGGCTCCGATAAATCGGAGCCCTTTCTCTGTATGTTGTTTAAGAAATATTAGTTTCTTGAAGTTTCAACACGACGGTTTTGGATACGACCTTCTTCAGTATCGTTAGAAGCGATTGGATTAGCTTCACCTAAACCTTTAGTAGTAACTTGACTAGCGTTAACTCCAGAGTTAACTAAGTAAGTTTTTACAGAGTTTGCTCTATCTTTAGATAATTTCAAGTTATATGCAGCAGTACCTTCGCTAGAAGCGTAACCTTTTACTGAGGCTTTACCACCGTTTTCACGTAACACTGAAGATAATTTATCTAAAGTAGGGTATGATTCAGTTTTTAAAACTGAAGAGTTGAATTCAAATTGGATAGTTTCGAAACCAGTTACGTTAGAGTTTACCGGAGCAACTGGAGCTGGAAGTGGACATCCTGAACCATCAACTGCAGTACCAGCAGGAGTTCCTGGGCATTTGTCGAATTGATCAGAAACACCGTCTCCATCGCTATCTTTTTTCAAATCTTCAACAGATTTCTCAACATTAGTAACACGAGTTTTTAATGCTTCAACTTCTTGACGCAATGAAGGATCTTTCAATTCATCATACATCAAAGCTAATGGGTTAACCCAGTTTAAATCTGGTTTAGATTTAGAACCTAATGAGAATTCTAATCCAGCGTAACCGTATGAGAATTTATCTTTAGATGTTCCTTTAGCATAAACTCCGTCGAAGTTATCGCTATCAATGAAGTGCATTGTATAACCTAAGTTAAAGGCAACACGGTCAGAAACTTTAAATTTCACACCAGCACCAACTGGGATGTAAGCTTCTTTAACGTATTTTTTGTCTCTGCTATCTCCAGCGTTGTCTTTCCAATCAACTACAGCGCCGTTACCATAAGTTACTTTAGGTGCATAAGCAACTAAACCGTAACCAGCAGTAACGAAGAAGTTAACTGAGTTCTCACGACGTAAGAAGTCAACAGTAGCAACGTTAACAACACCTCTAATGTCAGCAGCGTAACCGATTGAAGTCTCAGACTCTCTAACACCACCTAAGCCTTGTTCTGTGTACTGAACACCACTAGCAGCATCTTTGTTAGTTCCAGAAACTTTTCCACGGAAAATGTTTCCTTCAATACCGAAAGCGTGACCTAATTGTTTCTTTAATGAGATACCATAACCTAAGTTCACATCAGCATTAGTGAAGTCATTTGATCCACCGATCGCAACGAACGGAGATAAAACACCACCATTAACACCAACTGACCAAGTTCTGTACTGGCCTCTTCCACCAAATACTTTGGCTGAAGATGAAGTTGCAGTAGAATCCTGTGCAGATGCTAGAGTAGACACTCCAACAGCCGTTACAAAGGATAATGCTAGCCCCTTCTTCAAAGTAGAATAATTCATAATTTTTCTTTTTTAAGGTTAAACAAATTTAAACTGTATAATTTTTTTGTGTAGCAAAATTAAACAAATTTTTATTTCTCACAACAGGTATACAAACACCGTTCCAAATTTAACATATTTTAGGATTTGGATATATTTGACTTTATTTGCCAATATAGTCAGTACCATCATGAAATACGAAGATATAGAAAGTACGTTATTTATTGAAAATAGAATAAAATTACGGAAACTGCTAAAAAACAACTCCTTAGCTATATTTCGATCTAATGATGAATTCACTAGAAGTGGTGATCAGGACTATCCTTTTAAACAAAATGCAGATCTCTTTTACCTTTCTGGCATTGATCAGGAGAAGACCATTCTGCTTATTTACCCTGATTGTCCTAACCCATTATACAGGGAAGTCCTTTTTTTAAGACAGACCAATGAGCACATTCAAGTGTGGGAAGGCCATAAATACTCAAAAACGGCTGCCCAGAAAGCATCCGGCATCCAATCCGTTTACTGGATAGATGATTTTGACAACATTTTGCAAAGTATCATCGCATTTGCGGACAACATATATTTGAATGTAAATGAAAATGTTACAACAGGATCTTCATTCACTTCATCAGATATCCGTTTTATTGAGCAGATGAAGGCTAAATATCCGCTTCATCATTATGAAAGAGCTGCACCATTGATGCGTCAGCTACGTGACACAAAGTCACATCATAAGGTGCAACTTATAAAAAAAGCCTGTGATATCACGGGGAATGCTTTTTTACGTGCGCTTCAGTATATACAACCTGGTGTATCAGAATATGAGATCGAAGCGGAGATTATTCATGAATTTATAAGACTCCGGGCTACCGGCCATGCTTATCCTCCGATTATAGCCTCAGGGATAAATGCAAATATTCTCCACTATAATGACAACAACCAGTCCTGTAAAAATGGAGACCTGATCCTAATGGATTTTGGCGCTGAATATGCAAATTACAATGCAGACATGACCCGTACTGTTCCTGTAAACCGCAGGTATACACCCAGGCAGAGGGAAGTTTATAATGCCGTTTTGCATGTGATGAAGGAAGCAATAAAATTAATGGTGCCTGGCATTTCAAGCAAGGAGTATAATCAGAATGTTGGCGAACTGATGACAGAACAATTGATTGGCTTAAACTTGCTGGCTGCAAACGACGTTAAGAAACAAAATCCAGCTTACCCTTTATATAAAAAATATTTTATGCATGGCATCAGTCACCATTTAGGCCTTGATGTACATGACCTTGCAAATCGCTATCTGCCTTTTTCTTCAGGAAACGTACTTACATGCGAGCCGGGCATCTACATTCCTGAAGAAGGTTTTGGTATCCGCCTTGAAAACAATATTTTGCTGACCCATGATGGCAACATTGATCTGATGAAACATATTCCTGTTGAAGCGGATGAAATTGAAGAGATCATGAATAGTACTCCAACATTATTATAACATGTCAATACCAAAAATCATACATCAGACTTTTAAGTCTTCGAAACTGCCTTTAATTCCCCGCTTGCATATCTCCAGGCTCAGGAAAAAAAATCCTGCCTATACATACGAGTTCTATGATGATGCCCGCATAGCCAGATTTCTTAAAGATGAATTTGACCCTGAAGTTTTTGAGCTCTATAGCAGGCTCAACATCGGCGCCGCCAAAGCAGATTTTTTCAGATATGCTGTACTTTATAAAAAGGGAGGAGTATATCTTGATATTGACTGCAGTGTAAAGAGCCGTCTTGATGATTTTATCAAACCTGACGACCAGGCACTCCTTTCACCAGAAAAAAATCCGGCTTTTTTTGTACAATGGGCTATGATCTATCAAGCTGGTCACCCATTTTTGAAAAGAACAATGGAAATGATACTGGATAATATTGCCCAAAACAGATACCCTCATGATGTGCATAAGATGACAGGACCTACCGTTTATTCGATGGCAATCAGGGAGTGTCTGGCAAATGACCCTGATATACCACACAGGACATTAGGTATAGAATATGCACCACATTTAAAAGATAAATACAAGTGGGCTAAATTCTTTCTTTACAGTAGCAGGGAAGATCATTGGAAGAAGAAACAGCTGAGCTCAACAGTACTCAAGTAAGCTCAGCACTTATGATCGTACTGTTCTATAAAGCGGTAAAGATTAAAATCTGAGTTGAGATAGGAGGACGAAAGATGATCCTGTAGGTCAGTTTTTGATACATCTTGCATGCGCTTATGCTGTATTAGCTTATAGGCTTTTTCTGCATACAGAAATAATCTTCTTACATTATCCCTGATGTTTGCTGTGCTTAACCACTGCAATATTTCTTCAATACCTGAATTCTTATCAGCTATAGTTTTAAAAACTGGAACAGGATCTGCGCGATGGTGCAGTGATTTGCTCAACCGGTTGGCAAAAGACTCCGCTCCATCCCTGTCCGCCTTGTTCACAATAAAAGCATTGCCTATTTCCATCAATCCGGACTTGATATGCTGAATTTCATCACCGGCTTCGGGTACCAAAACAATCATAGTAAAATCTGCCAAACCGGCAATTTCAATCTCTGATTGTCCCACGCCCACAGTTTCTATCAGGATAACATCAAAATTGGAAGATCTTAATATATCAGTCATCTCAATAATTTTTCCTGCAAGCCCACCCACCGAACCGCGGGTAGCAACAGATCGGATATAAACATCAGGATTATTAAAATGCGTAGACATTCGTATCCTGTCACCCAGAAGTGAGCCCAGATTAAACGGAGAGGTGGGATCTACTGCCAGCACGGCAATCTTCTTACCTTCAGCACTCCATATTCCTATCATGGCATTCACCAGCGTACTTTTTCCAGCACCGGGTGGACCGGTAATTCCAACTACGGGAATATCATGATTGACATCCAGATTCTTTAACAGTGATCCACTTCCCGGCAGTTCATTTTCAACTAAAGTCAGTCCTCTGGCTAAAGACAAATAATCTCCATTTTTTATTCCAGATAAAAGTTGAACCGTTGTTTTCATAGTCTCCTCCCTTCGTACAAAGAACCAGAATATATCTACACCTGCAAAATAAATAATCTGTATTTATTGAAGCCTCAGCATTGGATTGAAACCTGCTCAAATGCAACTTTGGATATTACAAATACTAATTTCGTACCTTCGCTAAATTTTCAAGTTTAAATGAAGACCTATTTCAGACTATTATCATTCGCCAAACCCATAGAAAAGTTTGCGATTCCATACATTATAGCTACCCTTTTATCGGTATTTTTCAATACTTTTAACTTCACCCTGCTAGCCCCATTACTAGATACTCTGTTTGTAAACAGATCAGAGCCGGTCAATAGTAATAGCATAGAGAAGGTCGCATCGTCGTTAGATTTTCTTGCAAAGTTTAGAAATTATATTGATTATTCTATTAACACGCATGGCAAATCGGAGACGCTTGAGCTGGTCTGCACAGTCATTCTGGTCTCAGTTCTCCTCTCAAATTTATTCCGCTATCTCTCTCAAAGGTTCATGGAGGATTTGAGAGTGCATACATTGCTTAACCTTAGAAAAACGGTTTATAATAACGTGATGGACCTGCACCTTGGATATTTTAACAACGAAAGAAAAGGAGATATTATCTCAAAAGTAGCATCTGACGTCCAGGTAGTTCAATTTACGGTCACCAATACACTTCAGGTGGCTTTTAAAGAACCCCTTCAACTGATTTTTTACGTGATTGTACTCTTGAGCATTTCCGTTAAACTCACTCTTTTTTCATTGTTGGTTATCCCTGTATCTGGATTTATCATCAGTAAAATTGTTAAACGCCTCAAAGCTCAGGCTACCGCGGCACATGAATCTTTTGCAAAAATGATCGGTTTCCTTGATGAATCATTAAGCGGTATTAAGATCGTTAAGGCCTTCAATTCAACAGAAAGAGCTAAAAATAAATTCCAGAAGGAAAACGAATATTACTCCAATATCAACAGAAAGATGGTTAGAAGACAACAATTAGCTTCGCCTGTCTCGCAATCTCTTGGTGTTTTGGTAGTTGTATTGATTGTACTGTACGGAGGCCAGCTTGTGATTAGTGGCCAGAGTACTGAATTTACACCTTCTGAGTTTATCATGTACATTGCTGTTTTCTCCCAGGTGATGCAGCCTGTAAAAGCAATCAGCGATTCATTCAGCTCCATACATACAGGGATAGCTGCAGGTGAACGGGTTATTGAACTCATTGATACCAAACCGGAACTAACCGATAAAAAAGATGCTGTAGTACTAACTGAGTTCAATAAAAAGCTATCATTTGAGAATGTAAATTTCTTTTATGGCGACAAGCAAGTTTTGAAGGATGTAAGTTTTGATGTGGAGAAAGGCAAGACTATCGCGCTGGTTGGGCCCTCTGGTGGTGGGAAAAGTACAATTATGGATTTAATCCCCCGCTTCAATGATCCACAATCCGGATCATTAAAGTTTGATGGTATTGACCTCAAAGATGTTAATGTTGAGAGTCTAAGACATCAGCTTGGAACAGTAAATCAGGAGTCATTCCTCTTCAATGATACCATCTTTAATAATATTGCTTATGCAAGACCAGAAGCAACGGAAGAAGAAGTTATAGCAGCAGCGAAAATTGCCAATGCGCATGAATTTATACTACACACTGAAAATGGCTACCAGACCCTTGTAGGCGACAGAGGGAACCGCCTTTCAGGAGGGCAGCGCCAAAGGGTTTGCATAGCCAGAGCTGTTTTGGCAAACCCTCCCATCATGCTGCTCGATGAAGCTACATCTGCTCTTGATACTGAATCTGAAAAGCTTGTTCAGGAAGCACTAAACAACTTGATGAAAAACCGAACATCAATTGTTATTGCTCACCGCCTAAGTACAATTCAGCATGCAGACACAATTATAGTCATCGAAAACGGAAGGGTGTTAGAGAAAGGTAGTCACCTTGAACTGCTAAGTCAGAACGGTCTCTACAAGAGATTAATAGACATGCAGACTTTTGCAGAATAACTAATACCGCTGAATATGCCTGATATAACACTCATCGTTTCAACGTATAACTGGCCGGAAGCACTTCATTTGTGCTTATTGAGTATTAAGGAGCAAACTCTACTTCCATCTGAGGTTATTATCGCAGATGACGGATCTGCTTCAGAAACCAGGCAAATTATAGATGAGATCAAGAAAAAATTTCCTGTTCCGATCCTCCACTTGTGGCATGAGGATTTAGGATTTAGAAAAACTATTATCCTAAATAAGGCTGTTAAACAGTCTTCCACCTCATATATAGTGCAGATTGACGGAGATGTAATTCTTGAAAAGCACTTTCTTGCAGATCATGTAACACTACGCGAACCTCATGTCTTCGTCCGCGGTACCCGTGCGCATATAGAGAAGGCAAGAATTCCGGAAATATTCCGATCATCGCAAATCCATTTTAACTTTTTAAGCAAAGGCATTATAAATAGGTTTAATGGTATCCGGCTACCCTTGTTCTCCTTTCTGCTGGAAAAAAAAAGTTACGATTCAACAAGTGTCAGGGGAAGCAATCTCGCCTATTGGAAATCAGATTTCATACTGGTAAACGGATATAACAATGATCTTACTGGTTGGGGC
>Ga0157373_10000441_pt1 | contig 32947 bp, 24 predicted proteins | sample C65metaG_FD_113460 | JGI IMG/M metagenome (GOLD analysis project Ga0157373, IMG submission 113460) | Corn rhizosphere microbial communities from Kellogg Biological Station, Michigan, USA - C6-5 metaG | ecosystem: Host-associated > Plants > Roots > Rhizosphere > Soil | place: USA: Michigan... | reverse complement strand
TTTGGCCGTGCCCAGTACCACGCCGACCTGGCGATGAGGCAGGCCTTGCAGTTCGTCATAGACGTAAGGCGCGGTTTTCCAGCTGATCCAACGATCGAGTGCGAGAGCCGAAAGCATCAACAGCGCAGTGATGATGAACAGGCTGATTATCAGGCGTTTCCACATGTTATTGCCTTACGCGCACAGGGGCCAAAAAAGATGGCTCAAGGCTACTTTACCTGACAGGCCGACGCAAGCTTGACGCCCTATCAAGCAAGCATTGCACCGCATTTTTAGGCGGTTTGAGCATAAAAAAAGCCCGGCGAGCCGGGCCTGATGTTTAACTGCGCAAATCAGAATGAAGTGCGCTTATAGCTGCGGTATTGCGGGCGCCAGAAGTTGTGTTCGATGCCTTTCGACAGCGCTTCTTCTGAGGTGACCACAGCAACGCCTTGCAGCTGCGCCGCTTTACCCACTTCCATGGCAATGCATTTGGACACGCCCTGAATATCGTCGATATTCGGCAGCAGTGCGCCATGCCCGTCAGTTGCCAGCGGCGAACAGTCGGCCAGCGCACGGCTGGCGGCCATCAGCATCGCGTCGGTGACGCGGGTGGCGCCGGAGGCCAGTACGCCCAATCCAATCCCCGGGAAGATATAGGAGTTGTTGCACTGGGCAATCGGGAAGACCTGATCTTTGTAGCTCACCGGCGCAAACGGGCTGCCGGTTGCTACTAATGCAGCGCCTTCAGTCCAGTTAATGATGTCTTCCGGGCGGGCTTCCACGCGGGAGGTTGGGTTGGACAGCGGCATGACGATCGGGCGCGGGCAGTGCTTGTGCATTTCGCGGATCAGTTCTTCGGTAAACAGGCCTGGCTGGCCCGAAACGCCGATCAAAATGGTTGGCTTGGCATTACGCACCACGTCCAGCAGGGAAATGGCATCGCTTTCTGTCTGCCATGCGGTCAGATGCTCGCTCTTTTGCACCAGCTTGCTCTGGAAATCGAGCAGGTTAGGCAGTTTGTCGGTCAGCAGGCCGAAACGGTCGACCATAAAGACGCGCGCGCGGGCTTCGTCTTCGCTCAGGCCTTCGGATTTCATCTGCGCGATAATTTGCTCGGCAATACCGCAACCTGCAGAGCCGGCACCCAGGAAGGTGACGGTCTGATCGCGCAGTTGGCTGCCGGCGGCGCGGCTGGCGGCGATCAGGCTGCCCAGCGTGACGGCTGCGGTGCCCTGAATGTCGTCGTTGAAGCAGCAGATTTCGTCACGGTAGCGGTTCAGCAGCGGGGTAGCGTTATTCTGCGCAAAATCTTCGAACTGCAGCAGCACGTTCGGCCAGCGGCGCTTGACCGCCTGGATAAACTCTTCAACAAAGGCGTGGTATTCGTCGCCTGAAATACGCGGGTGACGCCAGCCCATGTACAGCGGATCGTTCAGGCGCTGCGGGTTGTTGGTGCCGACGTCCAGCACCACCGGCAGGGTATAGGCCGGGCTGATGCCGCCGCAGGCGGTGTACAGCGACAGTTTACCGATTGGAATGCCCATGCCGCCGATACCCTGGTCGCCCAGACCGAGAATGCGCTCACCGTCGGTGACGACGATCACCTTAACGTTTTGCTTGGTGGCGTTTTGCAGCATGTCGTCAATGCGGTCGCGATTAGGGTAGGAGATAAACAGCCCACGCGCCCGGCGGTAAATATCGGAGAAGTGCTCACAGGCCTCGCCCACCGTCGGCGTGTAAATGATCGGCATCATCTCGCTCAGGTGCGCTTCCAGCAGGCGATAGAACAGGGTTTCGTTAGTGTCCTGGATATTACGCAGATAAATGTGTTTATCGCTGTCGTTTTTGAAATCCTGGTACTGGCGGTAGGCACGTTCCGCCTGCTCTTCGATGGTTTCTACCGCTTCTGGCAGCAACCCGTGCAGGTTGAAATGGCTGCGTTCATCCTCGGTGAAAGCGCTGCCTTTATTGAGCAGCGGAAATTCCAGCAGAATAGGGCCGGCATAAGGGATGTAGAGAGGGCGTTTGCTTTCGTATTCAAGTTCCATGGCTTTTGCTCTTCAACGTATCGGATAACTTTATGGGCTAGATCCTAAAAGATCGGGGAAATATGTACAGCAATTGTTATCGGATCATGAGGTAAATTGGCGTAATTATCGACGATCAAGTCCTAATTTAACTAAAGAAAGTGTTTTAGGACGTGAATGCCATTGTAATCGGCTGGCGGGGCTGGTAACAGCGGTGCCAGGCAGCACCGCCGGGGGGCAGATTTAGAAAGTGATACGACTGACATTTTGGCAACCCAGCGCGGCCAACGTGGCGCGGGTGGCATCCCATTGGGTGAGGATGGCACTGTCGGGCTCGGCCAGCACCGCTCGAACCACTTTTTGGCAGTCGCCGCCGGAGACGTTCATCAGAATCAGTGCGGCCTGCAGCGGTGGCAGGCTGGGGTTGAAGGCTGCGTTTTCCGCATAGCGACCGCTATAAATCGTCCCGTCTTCGGCTTCCAGTGCGACGCCGCTGTGGGCATTGCTGTAGGGCGCGTGACTCTGATTGGCGGCAGCCAACGCGGCCATCTCCAGTTCGTCGGTCAGCGTCAGTTGGAAACCATGATCGACGCGGTCCATCAGCAACGTGGCGATATTCAGGTCTTTCGGGCCGAAGGCATCCGGCAGATAGTCGCCTAGGGTGGCCGGTTCGCGACCGGGCAGACGAATTTTCAGCGTGGTGCCACTGTTGAGTTCGTTCATAAACTGACGGCAGTGACCACAAGGCGTGTAGTTAACGGTGATGGAGGCTAACGCTGATTCGCCGCGTAGCCAGGCATGAGTCACGGCACACTGCTCTGCATGAATGGTTTGTTGCATCGGTGCGCCGCTGAACTCCATGTTGGCGCCAAAATACAGGTTGCCGCTCTGCCCGCGAGCAATGGCGCCAACATAAAACTGCGAAATCGGCGCTAACGAGCAGGCCGCCGCCAGCGGCAGCAGAGCGAATGCCAGAGCATCATCATCCAGCCCGCAGCGCTGCTTGATAGCATCCACTTGTTCCGCCTTGAGCATGGCCGGAAAATCAGGCGCATCAAAATAAGGCAGCAGGGCGGATTGCAATGTGGCGGGCAGTTCAGCAAAAGCGGTTTGAAAACGCGGGTGCATAGAAACTCTCTCTACAGGTTAACGGGATAACATTCTAGGCAGCCCGGCGCGAATAAAGTGTGATGTAAATCTCTTTATTGATGAAATCAATGCAATGAAAACCATAAATGCGAGATGTATCGCAAGTTTTAGGCCTTAGGCAAACAGGTGCAACAGTACCGGAAACAGAAACGGCGCCAGCAGCGAGGTGATGATGCCGCAGATCACCAGGGCCAGTGAACCAAATGCCCCTTCCTGATAGTCCATTTCTGCACAGCGTGCCGTGCCGAGCGCATGTGACGCGGTCCCCATAGCCAACCCGCGTGCCGAGCGGGTGGTGATTTTCAATACTTTGAACAGCGTATGCCCGAAAACCGCGCCGAGAATACCGACGAAAATCACGCAAACGGCGCTGATTGCTGGAATGCCGCCGAGCGACTCTGCGACCGCCATGGCGATGGGCGTGGTGACCGATTTTGGCATGATGGAAGCGGCAATTTCCGGCGTAGCCCCCATCCATAAAGCGATGGCGCCGCCGCTGATCATCGCGGTGAGGCTGCCGATAAAGCAGACGGCGATAATGGACTTCCAGCGCGCGCGGATCTGATGCAGCTGTTCATACAGCGGATAAGCCAATGCCACTACGGCCGGTTGCAGCAAGTCATTGAGGATTTTACTGCCCTGAAAATAACGCTCATAAGGAATACCGGTCAGCAACAGCAGGGGGATGATCACCGCCATCGACACCAGCAGTGGGTTCAGCAACGGCATGTTCAGCCATTGCGCCAGTTTGCGCGCTGCAAAATAGATGGCCAGCGTCAGCGGTAATGACCACCAGATTTCATGGATCATTTTTCGCCCTCCGCGGCATCCGGCTTGCCGATGATGGTGCGCTCCCGGTGGAAATAATGTGAGGTGTAGCCGACCACCACCAACACCATCAGGGTGCTGACGATGCAGGACACCACCAGCGGCCCCAGATGCTCGATAATTTGGTCATAGTATTTCATCACTCCCACGCCGATAGGCACGAACAACAGCACCATATAGCGGATCAGCAGGTGGCAACCGGGTTTGACCCATTTGGCCGGCAGAATTTGGGTGGAGAGCAGGGCGAACAGCAACAGCATGCCGATAATGCTGCCCGGAATGGCGATCGGCAGCAGAGCCGCGATGGCATTGCCGGCGAACAGACAAAGGTAGATAAGGACGAATGCCCTCAGGTATTTCCAGCACAGAGTGAGTAGCTTGGCCATAACTTAATCCCGTTTAACCGATGCATTCATCATACAATTAAACTGTGATCTTCGCCACAAATCACACCATGAATTCTCTCTATGGCTACCATGCCGATGGGGCTGGTTGACAACCGCGATGAAAAGGGACGCAGGTTTATTCTGCACTGGCGAAGTTGGCATTCTGTTGTTGCCTCTGCGCCAGGCGATGCCCGAGAAAAAAGAATAGCAGGCTGAGCAGCGCAGCAGCAATCAACATCAGAAACATCATTTGCGGCGCGGCGTAGCTGAGAATAAAACCGCACAGTACCGGATTGATGGCGCCGCCCAGAGCGCTCAGGTTTTGTACGCCGTAATAGCTGCCTTTCAGGTGCTGTGGCGCGATGAAGTCGATAAACATATATTCCACCGGGATCACTATGATTTCGCCCAGGGTGAATATCGCCATGGCAAGGATCCAGAGCCAGAGCGATTGCCCGGCCAGCCAAAAACCGATCAGCCCGAGAATGAAAAATAGCGTGCCCAGCGCCAGCCAGCGCAGCATATTTTCCTGACGCATGCCGCGGCTGAGCAGATACTGCAGGGCGATGACGATACAGGCGTTGACGATCATCACCGCCCCAATGACCTGATAAGCGAACTCTGCATTAGAAACGGTGATCAGGTATTGCGATAAATAGCCGGAGAACTGGCCGAAAACCACCGCACCCAGCGTACTGCCAAAGGTAAAGTAAATCAGCCGGCGATCGTTACGCAGGATGGTCAGCGTCTGGCGAAAATTAGGGCGCGCGGCGGGCGTTGCATCCAGCGTGACCGGGGCCGTAGCGGGCTGCCTGCGTAGGATGACGTTCAGGGTCGCCACCGAGAATAAAGCCAATCCACCGGAAAGGTAAAACGGCAACAGCGGATCCAGACCTGCCACCAGTACCCCCAACGATGATCCAACCGCCCAGCCGACGTTGACCAGCGTATAGTTTATTGAAAAGGCTTTGATGCGCTGCGCGACCGGCAGCCAGTCGGCAAAGCACGCTTTAATGGTGATGCCCAATACGGAATAGGCGGTATGTAAAATAGCCAAAACCACAACGATACCCCCCGGCCGCGGGATCCACGGGATAGCGAAAAAACTCAGGGCGAACAAAAGAATGGAAATCAGGATCAGCGTGTTTTTGTTGAATTTGTCTACCAGGTAGCCGCCATACAGGCTGGCGAAAATGCCGATCGCCAGGCTGATACCCAGAATGATGCCGACGCTTTTGGGCAGCAGATGAAAATGCCCGGTCAGATAGATAGTAATGAACGGCAGCGTTACGCCGCGGCCAATGGTCAGTACCAGCGAACTGACCAGCAAGGCGTTAATCAGCGGTGGGAATCCCTTCATATCAGACCTGTTTATGCATACAGTGATAAAACCAGTATGGATAACATAGCTCATTTTGGCCGTCTGGGAAGAGGCGATGCAAAAAAAGAGGTTACCTCGGTAACCTCCTGGAGAGGGATTACTTGCCGGTTTTAGCCTGTAGCCTGGCGAACCACTGCTGGACTAAGCGCATAAAAAGGGCCGAGCAAGCTCGACCCTTTAGAGGTTGGAAAACCGGTGTTATTTCACCTGCATTCCTGGCTGTGCGCCGCTGTCCGGGCTCAGCAGGAAGATCTCTTTCCCTCCTGGGCCGGCAGCCATCACCATGCCTTCAGAAATCCCGAAGCGCATCTTACGCGGTGCCAGGTTGGCGACCATGATGGTCAGACGGCCTTCAAGCGCTTTCGGATCCGGGTAAGCGGAGCGAATGCCAGAGAAGATCTGACGTGATTCGCCGCCCAGATCCAGCTGCAGCTTCAGCAACTTGTCTGAACCTTCAACAAAGTCGGCGCTCTTGATCAGTGCAATGCGCATATCAACCTTGGCGAAATCGTCAAAGGTGATGGTTTCCTGAATAGGATCGTCCGCCAACGGCCCGCTGACCACTTTCGTTGCCGCCATGTCTTCTTTCGAGGCGCTAACCATTTCATTGACCTTATCCAGGTCGATACGGTTGAACAGCGCCTTGAATGCGTTGACCTGATGCCCCAACAGCGGTTGCTGGATGCTGTCCCAGGTAAGCTCGCAGTTGAGGAAGGCTTCGGTACGTTCGGTCAGTGACGGCAGCACCGGTTTCAGATAGGTCATCAGCACGCGGAACAGGTTGATACCCATGGAACAGATGGCCTGCAGATCGGCATCGCGGCCTTCTTGCTTCGCCACCACCCAAGGAGCCTGTTCGTCCACATAGCGGTTAGCCAAATCTGCCAGCGCCATGATTTCACGGATTGCACGGCCCGACTCACGGCTGGCGTAGGCATCGGCGATGCTTTGCGCTGCGTCAACGAAGGTCTGGTACAGCGCCGGATCGGCCAGCTTCTCGGCCAGTTGGCCACCGAAACGCTTGCTGATAAAGCCGGCGTTGCGCGAAGCCAGGTTGACCACTTTATTGACGATGTCGGCGTTCACCCGCTGCACGAAATCTTCCAGATTCAGGTCGATATCGTCAATGCGTGAAGACAGCTTGGCGGCGTAGTAATAACGCAGGCAGTCGGCATCCAGGTGTTGCAGGTAGGTGCCGGCCTTGATGAAAGTGCCGCGAGATTTGGACATCTTGGCGCCGTTCACCGTCACATAGCCGTGCACGAACAGATTGGTCGGTTTGCGGAAGTTACTGCCTTCCAGCATCGCCGGCCAGAACAGGCTGTGGAAATAAACGATGTCTTTACCGATAAAGTGATACAGCTCGGTCGTGGAGTCCTTACGCCAGAACTCGTCGAAATCCAGATTGCCGCGCTTGTCGCACAGGTTTTTGAATGAACCCATGTAACCGATAGGCGCATCTAGCCAGACGTAGAAGTATTTGCCCGGCGCGTCCGGGATTTCAAAGCCGAAATACGGCGCATCGCGGGAGATATCCCACTGTTGCAGGCCGGATTCGAACCACTCCTGCATCTTGTTTGCCACCTGTTCTTGCAGCGCGCCGGAACGGGTCCAGGCCTGCAGCATTTCGCTGAACGACGGCAGATCAAAGAAGAAGTGCTCTGAATCACGCAATACCGGCGTTGCGCCGGAAACCACGGATTTCGGCTCGATCAACTCGGTCGGGCTGTAGGTCGCGCCGCAGACTTCGCAGTTGTCGCCGTATTGGTCCGGTGATTTACATTTCGGGCAGGTGCCTTTGACGAAACGGTCGGGCAGGAACATGCCTTTCTCCGGATCGTACAGCTGTGAAATGGTGCGGTTCTTGATAAAGCCGTTTTCTTTCAGGCGGCCGTAAATCAGGCTCGACAGTTCACGGTTTTCATCGCTATGGGTGGAATGATAGTTATCATAGCTGATGCCAAAACCGGCGAAATCCTGTTGGTGCTCCTGGCTCATCTCCGCAATCATTTCTTCCGGCTTGATGCCCAACTGCTGAGCTTTCAGCATGATTGGCGTGCCGTGCGCGTCGTCCGCACAGATGAAATGAACCTCGTTGCCGCGCATTCGTTGGTAACGAACCCAGATATCTGCCTGGATATGCTCGAGCATGTGGCCGAGATGGATGGAACCATTTGCGTACGGTAGCGCGCACGTCACCAATAATTTTTTCGCGACTTGAGCCATAGTGAGAACTTGGTTTCTGTAATGAATAAAAAGGGTCTTCGATGTTACCCGATCGCGCCCGCTACGGCTAGGGCGGTTTCTTTGTGCGGACATGCGCCGACCGGCGCTCACTTCTGATATGCTTAGCGGGAAGCTATCCATTCAAAATCAAGGAGCCGGGATGAACGCAAAATCCCCCGAGCAGACCAACCCCGAAGTTCTGCGTGCCCTGGTGACCGGTGTACTGGCCGCCTTTGAACACCCGACGTTAAAAAACAATCTGACTGCGCTGAAGGCAATTCACCACTGCGCGCTGCTGGATAATGTGCTGCATATTGAATTGACCATGCCCTTTGCCTGGCAAAGTGGTTTTGAGGCGCTCAAAGACAGCGTCAGCGCAGAACTGCTGCGCGTGACCGGCGCCGAGGCGATTGACTGGAAACTGAAGCATGATATCACCACGCTGAAACGCGCCAACGATCAGGCCGGCATCAAGGGCGTGCGCAATATTATCGCCATCAGTTCCGGCAAGGGCGGGGTGGGCAAATCCACCACAGCGGTTAACCTGGCGTTAGCGCTGGCGGCAGAAGGCGCCAAGGTCGGCATTTTGGACGCCGACATCTACGGTCCATCAATCCCGAACATGCTGGGGACGGAAAACGAGCGACCAACCTCACCGGACGGTCAGCACATGGCGCCGATCGTGGCCCACGGGTTAGCGACCAACTCGATCGGTTATCTGGTGACCGATGACAACGCCATGGTTTGGCGTGGCCCAATGGCCAGCAAGGCGCTGATGCAACTGCTGCAGGACACGCTGTGGCCGGATCTGGACTATTTGGTGCTGGATATGCCGCCGGGTACCGGCGACATCCAGTTGACGCTGTCGCAAAATATTCCGGTCACTGGCGCTCTGGTTGTTACAACACCGCAGGATATTGCGCTGCTCGATGCCGCCAAGGGCATTGTGATGTTTGAAAAAGTGCATGTGCCGGTCTTGGGTATCGTGGAAAACATGAGCGTGCATATTTGCAGCAACTGCGGACATCACGAGCCGATCTTCGGTACCGGCGGTGCGGAGAAGCTGGTGAAGAAATACCACAGCCGCCTGTTGGGGCAACTGCCGCTGCACATTTCTCTGCGCGAGGATTTGGATCGCGGTGCGCCAACGGTGATAAGCCGACCGGACAGTGAGTTTGCCGAACTGTATCGCCAACTTGCCGGCCGGGTGGCCGCGCAAATGTACTGGCAGGGCGAAGCTATCCCAACAGAAATTTCTTTCCGCGCGTTGTAGTTGTAATCGTCGCAGGCAGAAAGATAAAACCCCGGATATTTCCGGGGTTTTGCTTATGGGGGAATAGCTTATTTGTGCAAATCAGCCCTGGTGTACGGGCGTTCGATCTGTGCCAATACGGTGGCAATATGCTCCAACAGCCCCTGAGTCGGTGCCGGTTGCCGTACGCCCATGAGCACCATTGGCAGCGCCAGTGCGACGATAATCTGCGTAACGGAAAGCTGAGGGCGTGGTTTACCACGCTGTAGCCACAGGAACAACGTGCTGGCCAGATAGCCCAGAATCAGTCCGCTCACCACTTCCGAAGGTGAGTGCACATGGATAGCAAGCCGAGAGAGCCCGATGGTAAGCGGCAAGACCAGACCCACCACCAGCGCCATGCTGCGCACGGCATGAGAAAATCGGCCGGTTAGCGTCCAGAGTAGTACTGGCCAGATGCTGGCCGCCAGGGCTGAGTGGCCGCTAAAACCAGTAAAATCATAGCTTTTGATGCCAATGCCCCAGCCCATAAAGGCCAGTTTGGACGCGCATACCACAGCGCCAGCGCAGCCGAAGATCAACGCCCACTGCCAGCCGGCGGTTCTGGTAGCGCGTGGAGCGATCAATAAGGCAAAGAGAATCAGCGAGCAAGGTAACAGCAACATACTGTCGCCAAAAAAGGTCAAAAAATGCCAGTCCAGCACGTCAGTCTCCGGTGAAATTTCCCATCCTATTAGCAGGATGATGAGCGAACCTGCGAGTTTACCGCGTAGCGCTGAATTGCCCTAGACGCAATAATCTTAAAACGCTGCCATGCCTATTCTGGCGAAATAACCGCAGATAGCAGCCACCAGCGCCAATATAGTCTGGCGCAATGCCCGCTAACTCCCTATAATTGTCGCGTTTTAGTCCCCCCCCTTCACACTACGAAATCAGGTCTTTAATTTTATGACTGACAAGCCGCATCAGTGCGTCATTATTGGTATCGCCGGCGCATCTGCCTCCGGAAAAAGCCTTATCGCCAGTACGTTGTATCGTGAGCTTCGCGATCAGGTTGGCGATGAACATATCGGCGTTATTCCTGAAGACAGTTACTACAAAGACCAGACACACCTGACCATGGAAGAACGGGTCAAGACCAACTATGACCACCCGAGTGCCATGGACCACAATCTGCTGTTCCAGCATCTGCAAATGCTGAAATCAGGCAGGGCGATAGAATTACCTCTGTATAGCTACACCGAACACACACGCAAAAAAGAGACTGTTCACCTGGAACCGAAAAAGGTGATTATTTTGGAGGGGATCCTGTTATTAACGGACATCCGTTTGCGTCAGGAAATGAACTTCTCGATCTTTGTCGATACGCCACTGGATATTTGCTTGATGCGCCGTATGAAGCGCGACGTGAATGAGCGTGGTCGTTCAATGGATTCGGTGATGGCGCAATACCAGAAAACCGTTCGTCCGATGTTCCTGCAGTTTATCGAACCTTCCAAACAATATGCTGACATTATCGTTCCTCGCGGGGGTAAAAACCGCATTGCGATCGATATTCTGAAAGCCAAAATCAGCCAATTCTTTGAATAATGCCGTTCAATGGCCGGGAAACCTGTGTTTCCGGCCAGCGGGCAACTATTTACGCTGCGGCGTAGACCTTTCGCTCGTTGTGTGGCAATTTTTGTTTTAGTGACACGCTTTGATGGAGATAAACAAATGAGACTGTGCGACCGTGATATAGAAGCCTGGCTGGATTGCGAAAAACTGGTGATTTCACCGCGTCCGCCGATTGAGCGTATTAACGGGGCCACAGTGGATGTCCGTTTAGGCAATCAGTTCCGCGTGTTTCGCGGCCACACCGCCGCGTTTATCGATCTCAGCGGACCGAAGGATGAAGTCAGTGCCGCGCTGGATCGCGTGATGAGTGATGAAATCGTTCTGCCAGAAGGCGAAGCCTTTTTCCTGCATCCGGGCGAACTGGCACTGGCGGTGACGCTGGAGTCGGTGACGCTGCCAAACGATCTGGTGGGGTGGCTGGACGGTCGTTCCTCTCTGGCTCGTCTGGGTTTGATGGTACACGTTACCGCACACCGTATCGACCCAGGCTGGCAGGGCCGAATTGTTCTGGAGTTCTATAATTCAGGTAAGCTGCCGCTGGCATTACGTCCGGGCATGCTGATTGGCGCGCTGAGTTTTGAACCGCTTTCAGGGCCGGCGGCACGTCCTTACAACAGCCGGCAGGATGCAAAATACCGCGATCAACAGGGTGCGGTAGCCAGTCGAATCGACAAGGACTAACAGCGCTGGAAGCACTGTCGGTGTGGCGTTGACAAGAGGATGGCATGAGAAGATTACTGACGACTTTGGTGATTTTGCTGGTGGTGCTGGTGGCGGGGATGTCTGCGCTGGTACTGTTGGTTAATCCGAATGATTTTCGTACCTACATGGTCACGAAGGTTGAACAAAAGAGCGGTTATCATCTGACGTTGGATGGCGATCTGCGTTGGCATATCTGGCCACAGCTCAGCATTCTTGCAGGGCGTATGACGCTGACCGCGCCGGGGGCCACAGCCCCAGTGGTGAGCGCAGAAAACATGCGTCTTGATGTCAAACTGCTGCCGTTGCTGTCGCATCAACTGTTTGTAAAACAGGTGATGCTGAAAAATGCCGTCATCCGCCTTACGCCAGACAGTGAAGAACAAGATCAACCTGATGCGCCTATTGCTCCCGCCGGCCGTGCTGAAGCGTCGGTAGATACGCCCTGGAAATTTGATATCGATAACCTTCGCGTAGTGGACAGCCTGCTGATTTGGCAGCGCCCCAATAACGAACAGATTAACGTTCGCGATATCAACCTCAGCCTGCAGCAAAATGCCAAACGCCAGGCGCAAATGGAACTGTCCAGCCGGGTGAATCGCAATCAACGCGATCTGAGTTTCAGCATCGCAGCGGATATCGATTTACAGCAATACCCTCGGCGTATTACGGCCAATGTGAGCCAGTTCAGTTACCAACTGGAAGGTGCAGACATTCTGGCCGGTGGCATCAAGGGTGATGGCACCACTCAGGTGGTATATCAACAAACACCACAGCAAGTCGCGCTGAGCCAACTGAATGTTAGCGCTAATGACAGCCGGTTTACCGGTGCAGCCGATATTAAACTCGGTGAAATCCCGACTTATGTGCTGAACCTGGCATCCACTGCGGTGAATATGGATGCGTATACCGGTTGGCAATCCAACGGTTCGCAAGTCCAGCAAGCGCAGGGCGTGACTTCGGCGCCGGTCATTGCCAGCCAAATTGACGATCCGCAACAAAATCTAGAGGTGTTGCGAGACTTTAACGCGCAACTCAAACTGAACGTGGATCAACTGACCTATCGCGGTATGAGCATTGCCCATTTGGTGCTAGAGGCGGAAAACCGCCAGGGCTTGTTAACATCGCATTCATTCTCAGGTCAGTTGGCCGGTGGTGATTTCGCGTTGCCGGGGACGCTCGACGCCCGGGGCAGCCACCCGGTAATCACTGTACAGCCGGTACTGAAACAGGTTGAACTTGGCACCGTTTTGAAAGCATTCGAGATGCCACAGGTGTTGACCGGCAAATTCAGCATGCAGGGGGATTTAACCGGCGATCGCTTTACCTCACAGTCATTTGAACGACGCTGGCAGGGCACGGCTCAGATGACGATGCAGGACGCGCAGTTGCACGGCCTGAATATTCAGCAACTGATTCAGCAAGCGGTGGCGCGTAACGACAACAGCGTGCGCGGGCAAGACGATTACCAGCGTTACACCGAAGTAAAGCAATTGTCGGCGAAAGCCAGCCTAAATCGCGGCATGATAAAAATCACCGAGCTGGGCGCAGATTCCCCGTTGTTGAACCTCAGTGGTGGCGGCAGCGTAAATATGCCGGGCAAACAGTGCGATATGACGCTTAATGTGCGGGTAACCGGTGGTTGGCAAGGGCGAAGCGATCTGATCGAACAACTGCAGAAAACGCCGATTCCGTTGCGGGTTTATGGCCCGTGGAATCAGCTCAACTACCAATTGCAGGTCGATCAGGTACTGCGTAAAACGCTGCAGAACCGGGCGAAGGACGCGCTGAACAAATGGGCTGAAAAGAACCAGGATTCACGCGAAGGGCAGGATCTGAAAAAGCTGCTCGATAAGCTTTAATCTTAATATTAGGGGGCTTAGCCCCCTAATATTAAATACATAGGTTATTAATCAGATATTTTCCCATATCCTTTCCATACACCAGGTTTACCAGATTCCACACAACGCCAGCCATCCCAGCCGCCTGCTGAAGGTGAATTATTAATAACGCGATCACCCTGATTGAAGTCACCAGATACCGGAGCCGAATCGCCATAAATAATTCTCACATTGCTTGGTATTGAGATTCTTTGCTCCATTGAAATATCTTCATTGCCTATTACATTATTGGAATGATAAATGCCATTAATGCAATTAAAGATCATGTTTCCTAAAACAGTGCTATTAATGAAGGAATGAGCTAGTTTTTTGTCATTCTTACTATCTTTAAACTGTACATCTTTTGCAACCGTCACGCCATCAATATGAACGCCCAGAGCTGGAGGAACAGAGCCACTTACCGTCAGTGAATCTATCGCACCGCCAAACCATCTGGTAGAACCTGCTGTTTTACTTAATACGACATCGGTTGCGATTACATTCGAGAATTGATGATTTCCACTATATGCTGAAATTTTTATTTTCCTAACATTACAATTTGATAAGGCTAATGTTCCTTTTTTTCCTTCTGCTGAGGTAGATATATCTCCACCTAGGGAACGCCCACCTGTAACTGTTGTTATCCCATAACCCTTGATCAGAATGGCATTTCTGAATCTGGAACCAGCATGCTCTGATATTTGAATATCAGCGCTGCCTACCTCAATAAAATCTCGTTGCCACCATTGTTGCTTTTTACGCACTTCAGCATGGGTTTGATTGAACATAATTCCAATACCACTATCCACACGTACGTAAGGGCTGCATTTATTATTTTCAATCTGACAATTATTAAATCTTATCATGTTGCAAGCATCATTTTTTATTGTACTTGTAAGTAGCAATGCGGGATGAGTAGTTTGGGTGTTATCAGATATGTCACCTTTAGAATAACCGCCATCTTGAATATTAGTTGCTTCAAAAACAGAATCTTGTACTTTATCTAACCAAAGGTTACAACCATGGAAAGAATATATTTGCAAATTATTGGTGTAAACGTAGGCTACATTAGTAATTCGCAATGCGCTCAATGTAAAATTACTTCCATCAAAAGAGATATTCTCTATTCTTAATCCCCAGCTAAATTCTTTTTCTGGATTATATTCAATAAGTATAACGTTAGGATCCTTCGGATCTTCACTAGGTCTAATAATGCAGTTCCTAGTATTACTTCCTCGAAGTACTCCAGCCCAGTTTCCAGGTATTTTAATTATCCCGGGCTTTAAGTAAGTCATAGCACTTGGAAAGACTAACTCTACTCTATAGTTGTTTACCATGGACTCCTGGAGAATGTTTGCATTCAACTCCCCATACTGAGCTGAACCGGTTCTTACTCCGAGCCATTCAATTGGCCAAATATTTGTAGACACTGAATCAACACGAACCCAAACCCAATCTTTATCTACACGGATTATGATTCCACTTTTTTCTTGTAAATCTTGAGATTGCACCGCATAAAACTCACCTCCACCAGTGGATCTAAACTTGTCCATGGGGTAGAAACTAATAACATCGATCTTTTGACCTGCGAATTGCGGGGTTATCTTACGTAAGTTATCTATATCTGGACAGCGTCCAATATATTTTGCCCCATCATAACCAGAAAGTTTAGAAGATAAAACAGTTAGGCTGTTACTGGCGGAAAGGTCTTTCTCAGCATTTACAGGAATTATGCTGTTAACATTCTGAGCTGCGTATGTCTTACCCACCAAAATGCCAGATGTTCCAGCAATAATAGTTTTAACAAGATTTCTTCTATTCATAAATACCTCTGTAGTATAGAGTGAGAAGGAATTTATATTAATAATAACATCTCATGCATAGCTGTAAAATTTAAGTTGTTAGTAGTGGTGTCATTCTGTTATCTGATTGTTATGGTTGATGCTCATCACGGATGACTTTTTGCAGTGGCTGCGCTAAAATAAAGATGTTGCTTTTATGTCAATGTCAATGGCGAGTGCTTGTAATCAGATATATCTTATCTTCGGGGTTTTAGCCATTGGCTTAAATTAACAATGTTAATCAAGTATTGCTTATTTATCCGCATTCTCAATAGGTTCTAAGTCAGTCTGTGTAGATGTTAATTATAAGCGAGATTGGTATTGAGCGTTGTATCATACAAGGCGCAAAGGCCAGAATATCGAAAATCTGCTCAACTGATGGCCTACAATGGCGGCAAAAGTACTTGAAAATGTTTCTCTTACTCAATAATTTCCCTCCGCAACATTGACGAACATCATGATGCATTTGGCTGAGTTTGTGCAGAGTGTGCGCAGTAAGGCGATTTATACGCTTTGGCATGGTCAATAACGATAATGATAAGTTGAGGGAATATGATAGAGCTTCTGATTGGGGCGGTCGTCGCGGCGGGCGTTGGCCGCTACATCATCAAGGGTTACTCCGCTACCGGAGTGTTGATGGTGGGGGGCTTATTGCTGTTGGCAATCAGCGCCCTGATGGGCAAAAGCCTGTTGCCTGCCAGTGCTGCCACTACCGGGTGGCGTGCGACTGACATCATCGAATACGTCAAAATCTTGCTGATGAGTCGCGGTGGCGATCTTGGCATGATGATTATGATGCTGTGTGGCTTTGCAGCTTATATGACGCACATTGGTGCTAATGATGTGGTCGTAAAACTGGCCTCACGTCCATTGCAGATGATCAACTCTCCTTATCTTTTAATGGTGGCAGCCTACTTTGTCGCTTGCCTGATGTCACTGGCGGTATCATCCGCTACCGGCCTGGGCGTATTGCTGATGGCAACGCTATTCCCGTTGATGGTTAATGTCGGCATCAGCCGCGGTGCAGCGGCGGCTATCTGCGCTTCGCCTGCGGCGATTATCCTGGCGCCAACCTCCGGTGATGTGGTATTGGCCGCCAAGGCAGCGGAAATGCCGCTGGTCGATTTTGCTTTTAAAACCACTTTGCCCATTTCCATTGCGGCCATTGTCTGCATGGCCGTCGCGCATTTCTTCTGGCAACGTTATCTGGACAAAAAGGGCAACGAACAGCATCACATTATGGATGTGAGTGAAATCACCACCCACGCACCGGGTTTCTACGCCGTACTGCCTTTCACACCGATACTCGGTGTATTGGTATTTGACGGCAAATGGGGGCCGGAACTGCATATCATCACCGTGTTGGTCGGGTGCATGTTGCTGGCGGCGGTAATCGAATTTCTGCGCAGTTTTAGCGCCAAACAGGTATTCACCGGGTTGGAAGTGGCCTATCGCGGTATGGCGGATGCGTTCGCCAGCGTCGTTATGCTGTTGGTGGCAGCCGGCGTTTTCGCTCAAGGGTTGAGTACCGTCGGGTTTATCAGTGGGCTGATTAGCCTGGCGCAGTCGTTCGGTACCGGTGGCATTATCATGATGTTGGTGTTGGTGGTGATTACCATGCTGGCAGCCATGACGACCGGTTCGGGTAATGCGCCATTTTATGCTTTCGTTGAACTTATCCCTAAATTGGCGGCACAGATGGGGGTTAATCCGGCGTATCTGGTGATCCCGATGCTACAGGCGTCAAATCTGGGACGCACCCTGTCACCGGTTTCCGGCGTGGTGGTTGCGGTGGCCGGCATGGCTAAGATCTCGCCTTTCGAGGTGGTAAAACGCACTTCGGTGCCGGTGATCGTCGGGTTAATCGTGGTTATAGTGGCGACGGAGTTGCTGGTTCCCCAGCATTTATAAAAGAAGCCGGGCTAGGCCCGGCCTGAGTTTAAACTTCGTAGTCCGGCTCGGGCACCGACAGTGGGGTGATTTTCACTTTCAAGATACGGTGGCTGCTGACTTCCAGCGGTTCGAACAGGTAGTCACCGATCCGCAATTGTTCACCTTCCTGAGGGATACGTTGGCTCTGCTCCATCAACAAGCCAGCCAGCGTGTGGTACTCACGCTTATCCTCCAGTGGTAATGGCAGATAAAGTACCAAATCCTCCAGTGGCATATAGCCATTGGCAGTCCAACTGCCATCCTCATTTTGCTGGATGTCATGCCGGGCATCGACTTCTTCACCTGCTTCCGGCAGGTTACCGGCGATGGTTTCCATCACGTCGGTCAGCGTGACAATCCCTTCGACCGAGCCGAACTCATCAACCACAAAGGCAAAATGCGTCTGTGCCTGGCGGAATTGCTCCAGCGCACTTAGCAGGGTTAACTGTTCGGGGAAGATCAGCGGTTGCAGCACCAGAGAGCGTAAATCAAGTGGGGCTTGGTTCAACTGCTGTTTCAACACGTCAATAGTATGGATGACGCCGAGCGGCTCATCACTGGCGCTGTTTTCCACCACAACGATGCGCGTATGCTGGTTTTTTTCCAGCAACTGGGTCAGTTTTTCTTGTGGATCGTTCAACTCAAGGTATTCCACATCATGGCGGGAGGTCATGATGCTGCTAACCGTACGCTGTGCCATGCCCAGCACGCGTTCTATCATGTGACGTTCCTGCTGATTGAAAATCTCGCCGCTTTCACTGTCGCTATCGGCCAGTAGATTAGCGGAGTGGCTGTCCACTTCAGCTTCCTCATGCTTGCCGCTCAGCATACGCATCACGGCTTCTGCCGTTCGTTCGCGCAGGGGCCGCACCTTGGAAAGAAAACGGCGGCGATTAAACTGTGACAGCTGGTTCAACGCTTCAATCATTACGGAGAAGCCTATTGCAGCGTACAAATAGCCTTTAGGAATGTGGTAGCCAAAACCTTCGGCGACCAGGCTAAAGCCGATCATCAGTAGGAAGCTCAGGCACAGGATGACGATTGTCGGATGGGCATTGACGAAGCGTGTTAATGGCTTGCTGGCCAACAGCATCAAGCCGATAGCGATACAAACCGCAATCATCATGACGGCGAGATGGTCGACCATGCCGACGGCGGTTATCACCGAGTCGAGCGAGAAGACGGCATCCAACACCACAATTTGCGCCACCACAGGCCAGAAGCGGGCGCCTTTGCGCGAACCATGTTGCTCTTCATCTTTACCCTCCAGCCGCTCGTTAAGCTCCATGGTAGCTTTGAACAACAGGAAGATACCCCCGACCAGCATAATAAGGTCGCGTCCGCTAAACGGATGACCGGCGGCAAAAAACAGCGGTTGGGTGAGCGTGGCCAACCACGAGATGGAAGCCAGCAGGGCCAAGCGCATCAGCAGTGCCAGTAACAAACCAACGACACGGGCTTTATCTCTTTGATGTTTAGGTAATTTTTCCGCCAGAATGGCGATAAAGATAAGGTTGTCTATACCCAGAACGATTTCCAGCACGACCAGCGTGGCCAGGCCGGCCCAAATTGTTGGATCTGCGATCCATTCCATACGCCCAATTTCACCTGTAAGTTCGACGGCTTATGCCGCCTGTGAATGATGGGTGCTTGACGGGGAAAATTCAACTTTAAAACCGCTGTCTAGCATGACAAGCAAGCAAAATGAAGGAAATGGCCAAAATAGTGCATAAAAAATCACCCCCTTAAGTGGAGAACAACACAATACGATGTGGAAATACGAGGATTTTGGAGTGAAGAATCTGCTGCCGGAGCAGAAGTATGGGAAGTTGTAGATAAAATCAACGGAAATATAAGGTTTTAAAAACATATCGTTAGGGACATTATGGACTGTTAGACTTTGTACAATCTTTCCGTCTTGGTAGTCTTATTCTGAAAAGGGTACTTAACGGGTATCTTAGGCTTGTATCGATAAGGCATTAGTATAAGAATCTTAGCCATATAAACATTTACAAGTATCATCGTTTGGTTATAAGGGTGTATTTATTTTGTCTTTTCTGTGATCTGTCGAACGCTTAACAAAAGAGCAGGATCCTTAACTTACATTAAAATGCGATTAGTCGCCGGACGCCCATACAACGCCGACATAAGAGAACGATGACAGTGCATTGGTAGCTGAAAGCCAGGGGCGGTAGCGTGGCTAAACCACGTTGATCCAGATTTCATAAGCGTCTTGGGATAGGCTGAGTTCAGCTGCGTTATAGTTATTTGATTGTGGATAAAAAAACATGCAAAAGAGACTGAAGGCTGTGATCCCCGTAGCTGGCCTGGGAACCCGTATGTTGCCAGCCACGAAAGCCATTCCTAAAGAAATGCTGCCGGTGGTCGATAAACCACTGATTCAGTACATTGTTAATGAGTGTGTGGCTGCCGGGATCAAAGACATTGTGCTGGTCACCCACTCCTCAAAAAATGCGATTGAAAACCACTTCGATACCTCTTTTGAGCTAGAGGCCGTTTTGGAATCCCGCGTAAAGCGTCAGTTACTGGAAGAAGTGCAGACTATCTGTCCAGCCGACGTGACGGTTATGCAAGTGCGCCAGGGGCAGGCAAAAGGTTTGGGTCACGCGGTGTTATGTGCCAAACCTATGGTAGGTGATGAGCCATTTGTCGTTTTGCTGCCTGACGTATTGTTGGATGATTCCACTGCAGACCTGCGTAAAGAAAACCTGGCCAAGATGATCGAACGTTTTACGGAGACTGGTTTTAGCCAGATCATGGTGGAACCGGTACCGGAGCAAGACGTCTCGAAATACGGGGTTGTCGATTGCGGTGGTGCAACGTTATCTGCAGGTCAGAGTACCCCGATGACGGCGGTTGTTGAAAAGCCAGCGCTTGAAGATGCACCTTCTAACTTGGCGGTAGTGGGGCGTTATGTTCTGTCGGCCGATATCTGGCCGCTACTGGAAAAAACCTTACCGGGCGCCGGTGATGAAATTCAACTGACCGATGCCATTGCGGCATTGATGGAGCAGGAAACCGTAGAGGCTTTCCACATGAGCGGCAAATCACACGACTGTGGTGATAAGCTGGGTTATATGAAGGCATTCGTGCAGTATGGTCTGCGTCACACCTCGGAAGGCGAAGGCTTTACCCAGTGGTTAAAGCAGACGTTGAACAGCAAGTAAGAGTTGCGGCTGAAAAGACGATCATAATATTGAAAGAGGATTACCATGACCAAGTTGAAAGCTGTCATTCCTGTTGCAGGGTTGGGTATGCGTATGCTGCCTGCAACCAAGGCTATTCCCAAGGAAATGTTGCCGATCGTCGATAAGCCATTGATTCAATATATTGTCAATGAGTGTGTTGCGGCAGGAATCAAAGAAATTATTTTGGTGACGCACTCTTCTAAAAATGCGATTGAAAACCATTTCGATACCTCATTCGAACTGGAAGCCATGCTTGAAGCGCGTGTAAAACGTCAGTTGCTGGACGAGGTACAGTCGATTACACCAAAAGGTGTAACACTGATGCATATTCGTCAAGGTCAACCAAAAGGGTTAGGGCATGCGGTACTTTGTGCTAAACCCTTGGTAGGTGATTCGCCTTTTGTCGTTTTACTTCCCGATGTCTTACTTGATGACGCAAAAGCCGATCTGAAAAAAGACAACCTTCCGCATATGATTGCCCGCTTTGAACAGACAGGCCTGAGTCAGGTGCTGGTTCAGGCAGCCGATGAGCATGTGCTGCATGATTACTCCGTTGTTGAATGTGAGACTAACAGCTTACAGCCAGGTGAGAGCTCGCGGATGACTTCTATTATCGAGAAGCCTGGTCGCGAGGTGCAACTGAAGTCCAATTATTCCGCAGTGGGACGCTATGTTTTGTCTGCAGATATTTGGCCACTCCTTGAGAAGACCGAGCCAGGGGCCTGGGGACGGATCCAGCTTACGGATGCCATTGCTGAACTGTTAAAACACAAACCGGTTGAGGCAATGGAGCTGGTGGGCGAATCATTCAACTGTGGCGAAAAAATGGGGTATCTGCGGGCATTTGTCACCTATGGTTTGCGCCATCCTACTCAGGGTAAGGCGTTTCGGGAGTGGGTCGAGCAACTGTCATTGTAATCATTAAAAACATTCAAATAGCTATAATTACTTTTACAATGATGAGTTAGCCGACCAGAGGGTTGTTTAACTCATTTTTTTAGGCAAAATTGTACATAGAGAACCATACTCTTTTGCAGGGTACTCATGCCATAATGCGGACAACTTTTTTATCATAGCAAACCAAAATTCAACGCTCGCTCAATGAAAGCGTTTTACTTTATGTGTATAAATTCGAGATTCACCCAACAACCATTTTGCTGAGTGCCGCAGTACGCGCCACGGTTGGCCGGGGACTTAGCGCTGCAAACATTTTTACTTTGAAAGTGATGATAATTCGATGGCAAAAAAACAATGGAAACTGATACCTCTACTGGTATCGATAAGTGTGATTAGTGGTTGCACCATCATTCCCGGCACCCATCTTTCAACCAGTGGAAAAGATGTTGTTAAACAAGAGGATGGTGATTTTGATATCGACAGGTTGGTGAACGTTTATCCAATGACCCCTAGCCTGATAGATAAAATGAGGCCTAAGCCTGTCGTAGCTCAGCCTAACAGTGCATTGGAACGTGAGCTGCAGAATTATGAGTACCGCATTGGTGTAGGCGATGTTCTGATGGTGACCGTGTGGGATCATCCAGAATTAACTACACCTGCCGGCCAATACCGCAGTGCAAGTGATACCGGTAACTGGGTTAATTCTGACGGTACCATATTCTATCCTTATATTGGTAAGGTCAAAGTTGCTGGTAAAACGGTTGTTCAAGTTAGAAATGAAATCTCATCTCGGCTATCCCAATACATCGAAAGCCCTCAAGTTGATGTTAGTATTGCGGCATTCCGCTCTCAGAAGACGTATATCACTGGTGAAGTTTCTAAATCAGGGCAGCAAGCCATTACCAATGTACCTCTGACTGTGATGGATGCCATCAACGTGGCAGGTGGTTTGGCTGAGAATGCGGATTGGCGCAATGTGGTACTGACTCATAATGGTAAAGAACAGCGTATTTCTCTACAGGCTTTAATGCAAAAAGGTGATTTGACGCAAAATCACCTTCTTTATCCTGGTGATATTTTGTACGTTCCCCGCAATGATGATTTAAAAGTTTTTGTCATGGGTGAAGTTAAAACTCCGGCAACGTTAAAAATGGACAGAAGTGGTATGACTTTGACGGAAGCCTTGGGCAACTCAGAAGGTATTAGCCAGTCCTCTGCAGATGCAACAGGCGTCTTTGTAATTCGTCCATTACACGGTACCGAAGGAAACAAACTGGCGAATATATACCAGTTGAACATGGCGGATGCGACTGCGATGGTAATGGGGGCTGAGTTTCATTTGCAGCCATATGATATCGTCTATGTGACAGCTGCGCCGGTAGCCCGCTGGAATCGTTTGATTAGTCAGTTAGCGCCGACTATTTCTAGCTTTAATGACCTCAGCGAAGGGACATTGCGAATTCGTAATTGGTAGTAGGAATAGAGTATGTTTGAGTCAATTTTGGTGGTTTGTGTAGGTAATATCTGCCGCTCTCCTACGGGGGAGCGGCTATTGAAAAGCTATATTCCCAATAAGAGAATAGACTCTGCGGGCATTGGGGCTCTTGTTGGTCAGGCTGCTGATGAAATGGCGCAACACGTAGCGAGTACTCATTCACTATCTCTGGAGGGGCATGTTGCTAAACAGCTTACAAAAGAAATGTGCCGTGAGTTTTCACTCATCCTGGTGATGGAAAAGGGGCATATCGATGCCGTTTGCAGGCTTGCTCCTGAGGTGAGAGGAAAAACAATGCTTTTTGCTCACTGGCTAAACCAGCAAGATGTGCCCGATCCCTATAGGAAAAGCCAAGAGTCGTTTGAGTTTGTATATAAATTACTTGCTGAGTCTGCCCAAAAGTGGTCACAAGCGCTAAACCGATAATTAGAGATGACAATGATTGAAAATAGAAAAAACACTACTGCAATTAGCAGTAAAAATGATGATATAGATATCGGTCATTTATTAGGTTCACTTGTCGATCATCGCTGGTTACTGATAGGAATAACTTCTCTATTTGCTGTGATTGGTATTGTGTATTCATTATTTTCAACGCCGGTTTATGAATCGGATGCATTGATTCAAGTTGAGAAAAATGCGGGAAGCTCCATTCTATCTAACTTATCTGAGTCGTTATCGGCTGGCGATAATGGGTCGATTGCTGAAATAGAGTTGATCCAATCACGTATGGTAGTTGGGAAAACAGTCAGTGATCTAAATTTAGATAGTGTGGTTGAGCAAAATTATTTCCCGATATTCGGAAGAGGTTGGGCTCGATTAAATGGCGATACGCCTGCTGAGCTGGCATTATCGCGTTTTAGCGTACCTGATTATTTGCAAGGCGAGCCTTTATTATTAACTGTACTTGATGAAAAAAATTACACTTTAAGTTACGATGGTAAAGAAATTTTAAAAGGCCAAGTTGGTACTTTAGCGTCAAATAATGACGTTACGCTGTTAGTGAGTGATTTTAAAGGGATTCCTGGAACAGATTTTACATTGGTTAAAAGTCCTTTCCTTGGTGCAATTAATCAAGTGCTTAAAAACTTAGCTGTGGTTGATAAGGGGAAAGATACTGGGGTATTAAATCTGAGCTATTCAGGTGAAGATCCAAAGTTAGTGCGAAAAACATTGGATAGTATCAGTAATAACTATTTATTGCAGAATGTGGAACGAAAGTCTGAAGAAGCAGCAAAAAGCTTAATGTTCCTGAAGGAACAGCTTCCGAGCGTTCGTGGTTCATTGGATGAGGCCGAAAATAAACTGAATCTATTCAGGCAACAGAATGATTCTGTAGACCTTTCTTTGGAAGCAAAATCTGTCCTTGATACAATGGTTGCAACGGAAACCCAGCTTAATGAGTTAACTTTTCGCGAGGCGGAAATATCAAAGCTTTATACAAAAGAACATCCAGCATATCGGGCTCTTTTAGAAAAGAGAAAAACGCTTGAACAAGAAAAAAACAAACTGAACAAGCGTGTCAGTACAATGCCTAAAACTCAACAGGAAATTATTAGACTGACACGGGATGTTGATGCAGGCAAAGAAATTTATATGCAATTGCTGAATAAGCAGCAAGAGCTAAGTATTACCAAGGCCAGTACTGTTGGCAATGTACGTATTATTGACCCGGCAATAACTCAACCAAAACCGGTTAAACCAAGAAAGGCACTGGTTATATTACTAGCAACTATTCTAGGGGCTATGATTTCGGTGACGATTGTTCTGGTGAAAACCATGATGCATAAGGGTATTGAGACCCCCGATGAGTTAGAACAACAAGGGATCAACGTTTATGCGAGTATTCCATTATCTGAGTGGCAACAGAAGATCGATAGGGAAAGTATTCTCCGCACCAAAAGGAAATCTAATACCGATTCAACTTCACTTTTGGCGACCAGCAACCCAGCAGATCTTGCGATAGAGGCTGTACGTAGTTTGCGTACAAGTCTGCATTTTGCAATGCTTGAAGCCAAAAACAATGTTTTGATGATATCTGGCGCAAGTCCTAACATTGGTAAAACTTTTGTCAGTACAAACCTCGCTGTAGTTATTGCTCAGTCGAATAAAAAAGTGCTTATTATCGATGCGGATATGCGTAAAGGGTATTCTCACAAGCTATTGGGCACTGGCTGGGAAAATGGTTTATCGGATATCTTATCTAAGCAAACACAGCTGGATAAGGCAGTCAGAAAGACGTCTGTGCCAGATATGGATTTCATTCCTCGAGGTCAAATTCCGCCAAATCCATCGGAGTTGTTAATGAGTTCTCGTTTTAATGAGCTTATTGATTGGGCGAGTAATAATTACGATTTAGTGCTGATAGATACGCCTCCAATACTAGCGGTTACGGATGCGGCCATTATTGGCAATCATGCAGGAACATCTTTGATGATTGCACGTTTTGGTACGAATACTGTGAAAGAAATTGAAGTTAGTATTCGTCGATTTGAACAAAATGGCGTAGATATCAAAGGGATTATTCTTAACGCCGTAGAGAAAAGAGCGAGTAGCTATTATGGTGGCTATGGCTACTATCAATATGAGTATCGCTCCTCAGAAAAAGCATAATTTTCATTCTTAATTCATCAGCCAATTGCGTTTCAGTAAGTGATTGGCTGATGAGTATTTATTATACAATGTAGCGATTGGGTTATTTTTATAGGGATCTTCCCTTATGAAAGTGGTGGAAAATAAAATGAATATTATGCTGGTCAATACCATTTATTCACCATTCAAAGTTGGTGGGGCAGAAGTCTCTGTTCAATTGCTGGCGGAAGAGCTGGAAAAAAAAGGGAATAATGTAACTGTACTAGCTCTGCATGATGAGAAAAAAAGAAAAGTTTCGATAATAAATAATGTTACGGTTGTTTACCTTCCGTTGAGAAATTTATATTGGCCATTCGATGGTAAGCAACATTCCAAAATAAAGAAGCTATTTTGGCATATTATCGATAATTTCAATCCTCTAATGGCAAGAAGTGTAGCTAATGAGTTGGATAATTTCAAACCTGACGTAGTGCATACCAATAATATTTCTGGCTTCTCTGTGGCAATTTGGAAAGAAATTAAAAGCAGGGGCATAAAATTGATCCATACAAGCAGGGACTATTACCTTTTCCATCCAAACTCAACAATGTATGGTGCAAATGGAGACCTGGCAGTTGATAAACCAGTAGTCAAACTTTGGTCATTTGTTAAGAAGATAAAAAGCAAACATATTGATGTTTATGTTGGAATAAGCGAGTTTATAAAAGAGTTTCATGTTGAAAATGGATTTTTCTCGAAGGCGAAAAAAGAATATATTTATAATTCGGTCGACATCATCGAATTTGAAAAAAAAGAATCGCCTTTTTGTCGAGTTGGGTTCATCGGGCGCCTTACTAAAGATAAAGGGTTCGATGATTTTTGTCATTATGTGAGAGAACTTAAAAAAAACAATTCTGATATAAAAGCCTTTGCAGCGGGGCGTTTTAATAGTGGCAGTGATAGCTTGGAACTTAAGACCCTAGCGGAAAATTGCGCAGTTGATTTGCTTGGGTTTGTATCTTTGGATACCTTCCTTTCTTCGGTGGATGTTGTCGTATTGCCTGTCAAATGGCGCGAACCTTTTGGGCGGGTTGTGGTGGAAAGCGTATTGGCAAAAAAAATAGTGCTTACTAACGCTGTAGGCGGTATTACCGAGTTAGCTAAAATATTACCTAACATTCACATTATCGATGATAATGCTCCAATTTTATTAGATAAGTTAGTGTTTAAGACAGTTGGTAATGACGCCATTGCGATTTTTAATCCGGAAAAAATCGCAACAAAATATTTCGAAGCGTATAATATTTAAAACAACGTATTTTCAACAGGTTATTTAACTAACGAAAAAATAAAGCATGTATGAATATTAATTGTCATTAAAATATTTGATCAAAAAAATATTTAAATGGCATATAACTGCAATATTCAGCATGGCGAGATTGGAAAAGGCACTAATAATATGAATCAAGCTCTGGAAGTTGTCGAAGAGAGAGAACGGTCTGGTGTCATTCTTTCTATCTTGCGATGGTCTATAGCATTCTTTTTCATTGCGACACCATTCAATCCATATGTCAATGAGATGACTTTATACTTATGGATACCACTAGTTTTCCTCGATATACAGTTCATCGCTAAGCTAAAGAGAGTTAATCTAAGTATTTGCATATGTCTTTTTGCTTGGCTATCTCTTTGTGTTTTATTCGGTCGTATTGATCTTGCTGTTAAGTCATTTGTTTTAATTTTAGGCGTTTCTTATCTTGTTAAAATGGATCGTGCAATTTTAGATAAAGTTTATGCCTGCATGTTAATTTCTGCAGGATGGTGTATTCTCCAGTTTATTGTTTATCAGTTTGGGCAAAACTATTCTGCAATGATTGGCCCTAAAGCAATATCTACCTTTATTTGGGGGCAGTACGCCACTAAAACATTTACTAACCAATATGAGGTTTTCTTTCTGCCGAGAATGTCTGGACTCTCTCGAGAAGCAGGTTTTTTTGTTTCTCTTTTAGTTATATCATTTATGATTAGAATTAGGGATCATAAACTCAATAAATTTGAATATTTGATATTTGGTCTTTCTTACTTATTTAGCTTATCTAAGGCGTCATTTTTTCTTGTTATATTTTGCATTTTGTATCCGATTAGAAAATTCATGGCGAAAGTACCGGTTATTTTCAGCATAGTATTATTTATTGTGTTATGTGTGGCGGTTACACAATATTTAAATGTTGGCTCACCTTCATATTTTTATGAGTATGTGTCAATAGCTCATAGACTTTCAGCGCCCTATCTTATGTTGGATATGGAAATACCCAATTTTATTTATGGGTGCAACTCAGATTATTCTTGTTTTAATAGCTACCAACCGATTATAGATTTTTTAAATGGTTTCGGTTTGAAGCCAAATGTTGGTTTAGCAGGAGTAGTTCTAGACTTAGGAATAGTTGGGTTAATTCTAATTGTTTTCTTTTTTGTTTTTCTAGGCTTGGATAGTTATGATGCGGCTATTTTAGTGTGCTTCACATCAACGGTCACGTTCTTTACAATTGATAGCTTTGTTATTCTCACGTACTATTATGTTATCAGTAATAGGGGCCGTTTTTCATCTATGAGAAATAGGTGACAGAATGACCATTATATTAAATGTCTACGGTTCAATGATGACAATATATTATTAACTTGTGAGTTACCATGCGAGAATTTTCACCCGTGTCGGAAACCTACTTGATTAAAAACTAGTGCTTGGGGAATAGTCATAATTTCATTCGTTGTGAGCGATTTTATGGCTTTCTTAAAAAATATTGAAGTTCTAGGGGCGATTATTTTTTTTCGATCAGCCAAGTGCGCAATCTGGGTTGTAAAATTATCTGGGTTATATAATTTTTATCTTAATATTTTCGACTTTTTAGGTCATAAAGTTGGGAGTATATTTTATAATTAATCTTTAAAAATACTGACTATCTTATTATTTCTTAACTCCCAGGGTAGTAAAAAGTAAATAGGGGGAGATTGCCTTCTAAGCTGTGAGATGTCGCTATGTGTCATTATCATTTTCATGAGTGATAACAGAACATCGATAGCAATCTAAAATAATCATCCTATTTTCTGATTGAGTTTTTACGTATTTATATGCGTAGTTGTCATATTTATATCGCTAGTCAGATCAGTAGGGGGTTTAACTGTTGTGACTTATATTATGTTCAGGATTTTATATGAATAACACAAAAAGGCCTTTTGATAGCATTATCACAAAGCTCGCATTGGCATTCTCTGATATATTTTTCTTTAATGCTTCTGTTTATTTGGCTTACTTTATTATTTATAAGATTTTTGGTGGTATTGATGAGTTTGTTCCACGAGATGAAATGGCCATGCGAGGAATGGCTCAATTTTGCTTGTCCTTAGTCAGTGTTGCATGGTTTTGGACCCGCTTGCGTCACTACACTTATCGGAAACCCTTCTGGTTTGAGCTTAAGGAAATAATCAGAACATTACTTATTTTTGCCGTAATAGATCTAGCTTTGGTCGCATTTTCAAAATGGAATTTTTCTCGAACAGTATGGCTTATATCATGGACTTTAATCATTATCCTCGTGCCGATTGGTCGTGCTTTAGTTAAGAAATTGCTCGATAAGTGTGGCTGTTGGAAGAAACAAACGATCATTATCGGTTCTGGAAAAAATGCTTTCGAGGCGTATGCAGCCCTACAAAGTGAAGAGGTTCTTGGTTTTGATGTGTCTGCATTTTATTGCACGGATAAACCTTGCGAACCATCATATTTTGGTGTGCCGGTGATCAGTAATGAAGATGAACTCTGGGCAGCTGTCGATGTGGAAAATACGCAGTTTATTGTTGCGCTGGAATTTGAACAGCATGCTTTAAGAGATACCTGGTTGAAAAAATTGGCAACGCATAATTGTCGTTCTGTTTCAGTTATACCAACGCTTCGTGGTGTTCCATTATATGGTACCGAAATGTCGTTTATTTTTAGTCATGAAGTCATGATTTTACGTGTTAACAATAACCTGGCAAAGCGCTCATCAAGGTTTATTAAACGCTGTTTTGATATCGTTGGCTCTTCAGTTATCATGTTTATTTTGGCCCCGGTATTATTATTTCTTGCTTATAAAGTATCTCGTGATGGAGGGAAGTCAATTTATGGGCATGAAAGGATTGGGCATAATGGCGTTAAATTTAAATGCTTGAAGTTTCGCTCTATGGTGACGAATTCACAAGAGGTTTTGAAAAATCTTCTTGAAAATGATCCAGAAGCACGCATTGAATGGGAAAAAGATTTCAAACTGAAAAATGATCCGCGCATTACTAAAATTGGGGCATTTATTCGTAAAACGAGCCTCGATGAACTTCCGCAGCTGTGGAATGTTTTTCGAGGGGAAATGAGCTTGGTTGGTCCAAGACCCGTGGTTGAAGCCGAGTTGGAAAGATACGCTGGCGACGTTGATTATTACCTCATGGCTAAACCAGGAATGACGGGTCTTTGGCAAGTAAGTGGTCGAAATGACATAGATTATGGAACCCGTGTTTATTTTGATGCTTGGTATGTTAAGAATTGGGCATTGTGGAATGATATAGCTATCTTGTTTAAGACAGTTGCAGTCGTTCTTAAAAGAGATGGGGCATATTAAATTAGATTAGTGCGTAACTATTACTTATATCTATATTTTTTCTGGAGTAATTTATGATTTATGTTAACGCACGTTTTCTTACACAAGAGCTGACAGGTGTGCAGAGATTTGCAGAGCAAATAAGCCTTGAGTTAAAAAAGTTACGAGATGATATTGTTTTTCTTGCTCCTCATAACATATTAAGAGACGATGTAGCATCGAGACTTGATGTGGTCAAAATAGGTGAACGCTCTGGCCATTATTGGGAACAGATTGAGTTACCACGGTTTTTAAAAAAAAATAAAAATGAACTTTTAATTAACTTGGGTAATACGGGACCTGCTTTTTATAATAATCAAGTTGTGACACATCACGATGTTACCTATAAAAAATACCCTGAAAGTTACTCTCGTAAATTTAGATTCATTTATAATTTGCTAATCCCGATAATGCTTAGACACAGTCGTTCGCTCATAACGGTTAGTGAGTTCTCCATGAGAGAAATTAGCGACGTATATCATTATGATTACAATAAAATAAACGTAATATATAATTCTGCTAGTGATGTTTTTAGTAAAAAAGTAGAATGTAAAAATGAACAGGATAAGTATTTTTTGGCTGTATCATCGCCAAATTACCACAAGAACTTTCATGGGTTAATTAGTGCATTTTCTAGTGCTCCAGGTCTCGAGGGATTTAAATTAAAAATTATTGGTGGAAAAAGTAAAAATTTTAATACCATGGAGTTAGGAATAGATAGCGGTAATGGCGCTGGCAATATTGAATTTCTTGGGAGAGTTTCTGATAGTGAACTCTCTGACCTTTACTCTAATGCATATGCTTTTGTTTTTCCCTCATTCTACGAAGGTTTTGGCATCCCGCCTCTGGAAGCTCAAGCCTGTGGTTGCCCTGTTTTATCGTCAAATGCAGCATCAATGCCAGAGGTTTTGGCTGATAGTGCGTTATTTTTTGACCCAAATAAAAATAGCGATATTGCAAGTGCAATGACTTATATTGCAGCCAATCCTGTCGTGAGAGAGACGCTGATATTAAGAGGTTTTAATAATATTAAAAGATTTTCCTGGAAGGAATCAGCCTCAAACTTAAATAATCTCATAAATAAATTAAACGTAACAGTTTAATGATTTTTAATAAATAAATTTAAATAATTCAAGGAGGGGAGATGTATCACGATAAGATTGATATTGGTATTGTTGCTGACTGGTTAGTCACATTTGCAGGTGCAGAGAAGGTTATAAAAGAGTTCTTTAGTATTTATCCTGATGCAGACCTTTATTCTGTTGTGGATTTCCTATCCGAAGAAAGTCGAGAGAACTTTAACGGTAACCATGCAAAAACAACATTTATACAAGGTCTACCTAAAGCAAAACGGAATTATCAAAAATATCTTCCTTTTATGCCATTAGCAATCGAACAGCTTGATGTGTCACAGCACAATGTTATTCTTTCTAGCAACCACGCTGTCGCAAAAGGTGTTTTAACTGGTCCCGATCAGTTACATATTTGTTACATTCATTCTCCTATTCGTTATGCTTGGGATCTTCAGCATCAATATCTGAGAGAATCTGGTCTGAATCGAGGTATAAAAGGTACGCTTGCTAAATGGATCTTGCATAAGATTCGTATGTGGGATTATCGAACAGCGAACGGTGTCGATCACTTTGTTGCTAACTCGCAGTTTATAGCGCGTAGAGTAAAGAAAGTATATGGTAGGCATGCTGATGTGATTTATCCTCCCGTAGATGTTGAGCGCTTTAATTTCCAAAGTGATAAGGATGACTACTATATCACTGCTTCACGGCTTGTTCCTTATAAGAGAGTTGATTTGATTGTTGAGGCATTCACGGCTATGCCCGATAAAAAGTTAGTTGTTATAGGTGATGGAAGTGAGATCGATAAGATCAAATCTAAAGCAGGGAAAAATATTGAGATTCTGGGATATCAAAGCAACGAAATTTTACAAAAGTATATGGAAAAGGCTAAAGCATTCGTTTTCGCAGCAGAAGAAGACTTTGGCATAACACCAGTTGAGGCCCAAGCATGCGGAACTCCGGTCATTGCATATGGCAAAGGTGGTTCACTTGAAACTGTCAGGCCATATGGTGTAACTAATCCTACTGGCGTTTTCTTTGACGAGCAGACGGCAAGTTCATTAAACGACGCAGTATTGAAATTTGAAACAATTAAAGATCAAATTCTCAGTGTTGATTGCAGAAACCACGCAGTAAAGTTTTCTTCCGAAAGATTTAGAAATGAAATGGCTGATTATATTGAATCCAAGTGGAATGCATTTAATCTTGAGAAGGCTATAGTATATTAATTTCATGAAATTCTGATTTTTTATTCTTACCTTTTTTGTATTTCATTTTCAATGATGATGACTTTATTTTAAATAACGTGATTTATTTATAATTGGCGATAATCATTAATGTAATTGTCGCCATTATTAATTTATATGTTATATTTTTACAATTGTAAATTTAGTATAGAGTTATTTCTTCCTTCCTTCCTTCCTTCCTTCCTTCCTTCCTTCCTTCCATTGCACATCTTACCCCTACCGGGAGCAGGGCCGGCACGCGCCAGCCTCACAGTCGGATAGATTTCAGCACACTGTGCTAATAATTTTTTTTATTAGTAAACGTGGCATGTGTATTCATCTGAACTCTCAGTCAGGAGCTAATTCGTCGATTCAATATCCTAGAGAGCAGGTAACAACTTACCGGTCTTTGTTGGAGCCCACTATTTGTAACTTATATCATTATAGGGAAATTTGTCTCCTATATTCGGTAGTTTTCAACCCGTACTCAGAAATTTCCCCAACCCAACCCAACCCAACCCAACCCAAACCACACACAACCGCAACAACACACCACAGCACCCCCACCACCTCCCCACCACCACTGACGACACACCCACCCAACAAACAAAC
>Ga0157373_10000438_pt1 | contig 33098 bp, 31 predicted proteins | sample C65metaG_FD_113460 | JGI IMG/M metagenome (GOLD analysis project Ga0157373, IMG submission 113460) | Corn rhizosphere microbial communities from Kellogg Biological Station, Michigan, USA - C6-5 metaG | ecosystem: Host-associated > Plants > Roots > Rhizosphere > Soil | place: USA: Michigan... | reverse complement strand
CTCATAGGCAATGAAGTTACGGCTGGCAAAACGCAGACGCTCCGTGAAACGATGCTCGAAATCCACACCAGCACGGGCCTGTGTGTAGGTATCATCCACACCTTCAGCGCTTTGATCGAAGTAATAAATCAGGCCAAGGCGGGCATATACATCCCAAGTAGTCTGCGGCGTGATATTGATGAAGGAGAGACCAACGTAAGGGTTGGCGCTAACGGCTTCCTCACCATCCTGGGAACCACCGGGCGCGACGTTATCGTCGTAGGTCACATTGGCTCCCACCACCCACTTGAGGGGCATGGATTCCTGGGCTTCAGACCCAGTGTAATAAAGACCTTGGGCAGATGCGCAGCCTGCCATGGCGAGGGAGAGCAGGCCGAGTTTGGAATTAAATTTCATGGGTGCTGAGGGTTTGGGGGTGAGTTACAGCGCAAAAATTATCGATTCACCCGAACCGGGTCCACCTCGGTCACCTCAGGGAAGTCAATGAGAACTGGTGGGATGAAAGGATACACGGTGACAGTCGTGCGATTTGGAATCCCTGGGAAGTCCAGAGGATTCCCTTGGTCGGCCACTTCACTCTGAGCGGGAGCAACTTCTTTACCGCTCTTTGCACTTTTCGCACTGGTGCCTTCACCACGATTCGGATCGAGCTTGGCCATTACAGCCTGCACCTTGTCGAGGGAATCGGGAGCAACCGCTACCGCACACTGGGATACAAGACGAAGTTGATCAGGAGCAGCAACCGCAGCAGCTTCCACGATGGCAGCCACCACACCCGGATCCGCCTTGGAGGCCTCGATGGCGGACTTTACAATCTCGCAGGAGCACGCAGGGGATGCAGCCACGGTGGAGGAAACGACCTCCAAAACCTTGGAAGGATCAGCAGTGACTGACTGCTTCACTTCCAGCGAATTCTTGAGGCAATCGACTTCCGCAGCAGAAGCGGAAATGAGCCCGAAACCGGTGCTCAAAATGGCAAGATATACGGCTCTTTTCATGGACTTGCGTTGGGTGAAACAGGTTTTTTGGAGAAATGGAGCGGGCAGCGGGAATCGAACCCGCATGTCTAACTTGGAAGGATAGCGCTTTACCACTAAGCTATGCCCGCCGTTTCGAGGCAGATAAGAACCCTTTTTCCGGAGCCGGGCAAGTCTTTTTTGAATTTTGTTAACCTGCTCCAAACAAACAAAATGCAATGTTTCAGACCTGCCCTGGAGAGCGCCTTTCGGAAGTGGTAACTTCTTCAGCTTTTCACCTCCCTGTGGCCGGAAATTTCCTGCTGACTGCTGGAGACGCGGGATCTCCAAATCGCCACAAAAAGTGAGCATCCTTGGAAATTCCTACGCGCACATCCACCGCTACAGTCGTTTTATCTCCAACCCGGATACCCGTTTCCCGCCGTTCGAGAAAATGCAATCCGTGATCCGCGCCAGTAATTCCGCAGGCCCGGGTGAGCTTTCCCGGCCCCGCGCAGATCGTAGCCAACGGGCGCGGTCCCGTGCGCTCCAACATTTTGTCAATACCGGACACGGGCTCCAGTGCCCGGAAGAGGACAAATCCCTCCCCTTCGGCTCCCTTCACCAATACATTGAACAGCCAATGGATGCCATAGTTCATGTAAACATAAGCCGTCCCGGCAGAATGGCGCGCCACAAAATCCCGCGCGCTGGGACGGCTCCACGTATGACACGCCTGATCACCCACTGCGGCGTAGGCCTCGGTTTCCACGATCCGGCTCTCACAACCTTTCCAGCGGAACACACATCCCACCAATTCCCGGGCACACGTCACCACATCCCGCTCAAAGAACTCCGGGCCGATTTCACTCATAATCCGGTAGGGCGGTGGATGAATTCCCAGGGAATGCCGAAACCCTGTGCCATCACCTTGGCAAGTGCCTTTACACCGAAAGTCTCCGTCGCGTAGTGGCCGCCATAAAAAACATTCAACCCCAGTTCTTCCGCCAAGGGATAGCTCCAGTGTGGCCCCTCACCGGTCACAAAGGCATCCACACCCGCTGCCGCAGCCTTTTCCACTTCGGAGCCGGCACCTCCCGTCACCAGTCCCACGGTGCGGATCGCCTCACTTCCCCCAGGGCACACATGCACCCTTCCCTCCACCGCCATCTCGAGCCGCGCCTTCAGTTCATCGCGCGTTCCATGCCACTCTCCACGCAGCCCCATGGCGGCCCCCTTCGATTCCATGAACGGCTTCAGGTTTTCCATGCCCAGTGCATGTGCCAATAAAACGTTGTTTCCCCACTCTGGATGAAAATCCAGCGGCAGGTGGGCGGAATAGATCGCCAGTTCCGCAGAAATCGCGGTTTTCAGCTTTCGATAAAATCCTGCACGGATGGGTTTGGCTCCCTGCCAGAACAGCCCATGATGCACGAGCAACAGGGCAGGCGGACCCTCCGCAGCCGCCTCCACCACAGAGAGCGATGCATCCACGGCCGCAAGGATTCGCTCGACACGGCCACCATTCTCCAATTGCAGACCGTTGATTGCTCCCGGGTAATCCGGAATTGAGGAAATCCTCAGTTGTTCATCCAGAAACGCCGTCAGTTCATGCAGATCCGCCATGACGGGAAACTAATCATGCCGACTCCAGATGACAACATCCGGCAATTCATAGGACGGCTCTCCCGCGATGAAATTCAGCAGGTCGTCGCCAAGGCCAGCCTCCCAGGAAATCCGCCCGCCCGCCCATGGGACGGAAAGGCGGGTGGCATGCAGTGCGTGGCGCGGCAGGTGAAGTTTTTCCTGCAATGCAGGAGTCCAGCCCTCCGCCATCCATTGGATATACTCACTGCCATCACCGGAATACAGCTTGTCCCCCACAATCGGGTGCCCGCCGTGGGCCAGATGCACACGCAACTGATGCATCCTCCCTGTCTGCGGAAAGCATCGAACCAGCGCAAATCTACCCTCCCTGCGCTCAAACCGCTGCTCCACCTGAAAGTGGGTGGAGCATTCCCTGCCGGATTCATGCACCACTTGGCGCACCCAGATGGGCGATGGCCCCAGTTCCCCCGCCCGGAGGATGCGGGCATCACATTGCCATTCATCCATTTCCGGCCAGCCGTGAACAATCGCCAGATATTCCTTCAGCGCTTCCCGCCGCTCAAAAATCATCCCCAGTTCCCGCGCCGCTGCCGTGTGCATGGCTACCAGCACCAGCCCGCTCGTCTCCCGGTCCAGCCGGGTGACAATGGCCGGACAGGCACCATTTTCCATTTCATAAGCCAGCAGGATCTCCAACCCACCCAGTAACGTTGGCTCCGGCTTGCGGTTGGCCGGGTGGACAATCAACGGAGCCGGTTTGTCCACGACAATCCAATCGGCGGATTCATCCACGACCCGGAAATTGACGACGACTTGCAAACTCATGACACGAAAACACAAAAAGCCAGAGATCCTGAAAAAAGGATCTCTGGCAATTGTAAGATCTAAATCATCCTAGAGACTAGGACTTGTAGCGGAGACGCTTCTTATGGCGGTTCTGCTTCATGCGCTTTTTGCGCTTGTGCTTGTTGATCTTGGTCTTACGGCGTTTCTTGATGGAGCCCATGGCGTTTGCGTTCGGGGTTAATGTGCGGTGAAAGAGTCAGGGAACAATTTTATTGAGTGGATACTCAATGATCCCTTCAGCCCCCAGGCGTTTCAGCTCGGGGATAATGTCGCGGACGATCACTTCGTCAATGACAGTCTCAACAGCGACCCAACCTTCTTCGGAAAGGTGGGAAACCGTCGGGCGACGGAGTGAAGGAAGTTTTTCGAGAAGGGCGGAAAGTTTGTCGGAAGGAAGATTCATCTTCAGCCCCACCTTGCCGCGGGCACCCAGTGCAGCCTTCAGCAGAAGGGCGATCTGGTCCATTTTCTCCTTCTTCCATGGGTCCTGCGCAGAGACAGGATTCGCATAAAAGTGCGGGAAGGAAGTGAGGATCGTATCGACAATCCGCAGATGGTTAGCCTTGATGGAGGAGCCGGTTTCCGTGATATCCACGATGGCATCCACCAGATCCGGCACCTTCACTTCGGTAGCACCCCAGGAGAATTCCACTTCGGCTTCGATGCCGAGGCTTTTCAGATAACGCTCGGTGATGCCCACGCCTTCGGTGGCGATGCGTTTCCCTTGCAGATCCTGGGGAGTCTTGATGGGGGAATCCTCCGGGACGACCACCACCCATTTCGTGGGGCGGACGGTGGCACGTGAGTAGGGCAGCTCGGCCAGATCGATGAGATCCGCACCATTTTCATAGGCCCAATCGTATCCGGTGATGCCGCAATCGATGAAACCCTGGCCGAGGTAACGACCGATTTCCTGCGCACGAATCAGGTAGAGATCCAGCTCAGAGTCATTGGAGCTGGGGCGGAGTCCACGTGAGGACACATAGACCTCGTAGCCAGCCTTGGAGAGGAGCTCGATGGTCGGCGCCTCCAGACTGCCTTTCGGGATCGCAAATTTGAGTGTGCGTGATGTGTCCGGCATGGGAATGGGGGCGCGGTTTTAGTCTGGAAATCTGCGGAATCAAGCCAAGTTTGTGATAAATTGCAGCGAAAAGTTCATTTCTTGGCCCTTGAAATTCATCGCCGCTCCCGAAAGTCTCCGCCATGCCACGCCTCGCCCTGCTCCAGTCCCGCACCTTTTCCTCGAAATCTGAAGCCTTCGACCACCACGAAAAACTGATCCGTGAGGCCGCTGCCGGTGGTGCAAACATCGTGGTAACGCAGGAGCTTTTCCTCACGCCTTATTTCTGCACGGTGGAAGATCCCGCACTTTTTGATCTGGCGGATCCATTGCCTAGTCCGGTGACGGATCGCCTGGGGAAACTGGCGGGCGAACTCGGCATCGTGCTGGTGTCCTCCCTGTTCGAGCATCGCGGCCCCGGCCTTTATCACAATACTGCCGCCATCCATGATGCGGATGGCACGCTGCTGGGCCTCTATCGCAAGTCCCACATCCCGCAGGATCCAGCCTTCGAGGAAAAATTCTACTTTACCCCCGGTGACAGCGGCTGGCCGGTATGGGAGACGCGGTTTGGCAAACTGGGCGTGCTGATCTGCTGGGACCAGTGGTATCCTGAAGCGGCACGGCTCATGGCGCTGGGCGGAGCTCAAGTCCTTCTCTACCCTACCGCCATCGGCTGGCTCCCGGAGGAAAAACCGACACTCGGTGACGCCCAACACTGTGCCTGGGAAACGGTGCAGCGCGGCCACGCTGTGGCGAACGGCTGCTATCTGGGGGCGGTCAACCGGACCGGCACCCAAGACAATACCGAATTCTGGGGCCGCTCATTCATCGCCAATCCCTACGGGGAAATCGTCGCCAAGGCGTCCACCGAGCAGGAGGAAATCCTTTATCATGATCTGGATTTCCATGCAGTGGAGGACTTCCGGCGCATCTGGCCGTTCTTCCGCGACCGCCGAATTGATGCATATGGCGACTTGACGAAACGTTGGCGCTCCTGAGACGTAGGGCTACTCACACCATGAGCCAGCCCCCATCCCCCTCCCCACCGACGGCCCAATCCCTGGAATTGAAGCCGGATTCCATCGCCCGCGTCTGTATTCTCTACAGCACCTATTTCGCCTCACTAATGGGATTGATTGTAGGAATCTGGCAGTTTTCGGAAGTTTACCGTATCCAGCTCTTCGGAGAAGGCAGTCCCTTGGAATGGACCCAGGCGGGAATGATGGCATGCACGGCTGTGCTGTTTTTCGTGGGCAGCCGCTTGGTGCCGCGTTTTCGGGAACTGATGTGGCTGCTGACCGCTCCTCCCCTGTTGGCATGCACGCGGGAGCTGGACAAGGATCTGGATCGCCTGCTTTCACTCGGCTGGCAGTTGCCCTTCGTCATCATCCTGCTATCGGCAGGTTTTCTGACCTGGAGACGGCGCGGCGTGCTGACGGCCCAACTGAATCAATTCATCGGCCACCGTTCGTTCGCGCTGATGTTCTCCGGTCTCGCGATTGCCATCCCGTTTGCCCAGATGATCGGCCACGGCGCTTTTTTAAAGCCTTTGTTCGGCCACGCCTACCGCCGGGACTTTACCCGCCTGATCGAGGAGTGTGGTGAAATGTTCGGTTACTGGATGATTCTGCTGGCCGCCATCGATTGGATTCTGGCGGCTCGCCGTGAGCCGGATCAGTCCAATTGATCCCAAGCGCGCCAGAAGGCCTGTGTCTGGCGTGAGTCCGGCACGATCTCCAGTAGAACGGTTTTTTCCCCCGGCTCGAAACGATCAAAATCATCCACTTGCGTGACGCGCTGGTAGTCCATGCCCCAGAGCTTGGCGAATCCTGATAGATCCGCCGTTTGGGGATTGGTCATCCATTCCACAGCACGCGGACTCATCGATTGGAGACGCGGCAAACGTTCGAAAATTTTCCCGCCGCCGTTGTTGATCACCACCAGCACACGGCCTTCACAGTTGATCTGTTCCAAGACAAAGGGTGCCGCCAGATCGTAGAGGGCGGTAAGGTCTCCCACCACGGCCCAGGTATCGCTCACGTCCGCAGACCAACCCAGCCAGGTGCTCACCTGGCCATCGATGCCGTTCACTCCCCGGTTTGCCCGCACGGAAACAATCGGGCGGTCCCATTGGGCGAAGAGATTCCACTCACGGATCGGCATGCTGTTCCCCAGGAAAATCCCGCCGCCGATGGAGGCATAAGTGGAGAGGGTGCGCAGCAGGGCAGGCTCTCCATCCGGGTAGGCCTCCAGTAATTCCTCGATTTTATCCTCCCGGCGTGAGGCATGGATGAGGTAATCCAGTGCATCCTCCACCTGTTCCACTTCACCGATGGCACGGATTACGCGTTCGACACCGCCTTTCACAACGCCGGATTCGCGTGCCAGCCCGGGCAGACCATTCCTGCAGACGGACCAGATGGAAGTCTGTGGCAACTCCTCCAAATCCCGCCAAAAACGCCCGCTGGGTACATCGCCCAAACGTAGGATTTTTCCCGGTGGATTGTTTTTCAGGGCACGGTCGGCATCTGGAATGAGCAAGGATTGAAGGACCTCACGCAGGCCGCTGGTAGCTTCCGCCACCACGGGAGCGCCCAAGGACTGGCAAAAATGAAATACCTCCTCGCGATCCTCCGGCTCCAGCCCGCCGATCATGACCACCAGCCCGCGATACCAATCTTCCCGCAACCAACGCGCGAGAGCCGCCACATCGATTTTTTCCAAAGAAGGTGTGAACCGGGCACACGAGACATTTGAAAAATCCTCCGGGCCGGCTGCGAATGCCTCTTCCAGCTCCACATTCAGGTGCAGCGGCTGCTTTCCATCCCAACCTTCAAAGCCACCCTGCCAGGCGTGGCTGCCGAAAATCCCCGGCTGCTCGATGGTTTGCGGGGCACCGGTGCCACGGAATTCCCCCGGCCGGTCTGCGGTGATGGCAACCAGAGGGCGGGCCTGGTAGTGGCCTTCGATCACTGCGGGCAGCAATTCCGCCACGGCAGTGCCGCTGGTGGTGACCACCGCGCAGGGCAGACCGGTTTCCATCGTACGGCCAAGGGCGAAAAATCCGGCACTTCTTTCCTCAAAATGCCGCCATACTCGCACGATTCCGGCTTTTTCCGCGCGGGCCAGCGCCTCCAGCAGGGCTGCATTCCGCGCTCCCGCACAGACGACAAAGTCCGATACTCCTGCCCGCAGGCAGTCCCCCACCACTTCCACCGCTTTCGTCCATGCATTCACGGGCCGTTGCTAGCCTAAGAAGGAGCCATGGCCAAGCGCATCATCCGAAAGTTTGAACCGGCTGAGAATGAAGATATCACACGACAATTTTTATCCCCTTTCCGATTAGGCTCGGATTGTGCTTATTACGCGCACGCATGACTGATCTGGCAGGAAACCCCACCCGTGAACAACTTCGTCTCGAAGGATTCGGGCTTATCGATGAAAGGCTGGCATATTTGCTGGGATGTTTGAAGGACGCACTGGAAAGCACGGGAGAGAAGGAACTTCTCCCCTTCATGCCGTGGTCCGGCAAAGAACCGACAGGCGGACAGATGCCGGAAGGCCTGCCGCAGCTCTATTCTATCGGCTTCCAACTCCTCAACATGGTGGAGGAGCGCGTGGATGCGGAAATCCGCCGCGAACGGGAAAACGCCTTCGGGGCGGAATCCATCCGTGGCCTGTGGCCCAAGGCCCTGGAAGATCTGCGCTCCCTCGGCCTCACACCGGATCAGATTCTCGATGTGCTGAAGGATGTGCACGTGGAGCCGGTGCTGACCGCCCACCCCACGGAGGCAAAGCGCACCAGCGTGCGTGAACGTCACCGCGCCCTCTACGCGGAAATGGTAAAAAACGAATTTCCGAAATACACGGAGCGTGAGCGCCGCAGCATCCGTGAGCGCGTCGTCGGCACCCTGGAAACGCTCTGGCGCACGGCGGAAATCCACCTCGTCCGCCCGGATATTTTCAGTGAATTGCGCAGCGCCATCCACTACCTGCGCGATTTATTTCCCTCAACCATCAACCGTCTGGATCTTCACTTCACGGAAGCATGGCGGGACAGCGGCATGCCGCTGGACAAGCTCCGCTCCGCCGGAAACATCCCCCACCTCACCTTCGGCATCTGGATCGGTGGGGATCGGGATGGCCACGGTCTGGTCACCCCTGCGGTGACGGAAAAGACGCTGGAGGAACTGCGCCATGGTGCCTTCGAACTGCTCCAGCGGGAACTCCGCAACCTGTCCACCCAACTCACCCTTTCCCGCCACCTCACTCCGGTGCCGGAAGAACTCCAGGCCCGCATCGATGAGCTGGCGTTCATCGTCACAACAGAGGAAGACGCGAAGGAATTTCTGGATCGCCATGCCGAAGAACCTTGGCGCCAGATGGCGGATCTCATGGCGCTGCGCCTGCGCGAGCAGACCCGTGGCAAGCCGGGCTACACCTCCCCGGAGGAGCTGACCTCGGACCTGAACCTGCTTTCCCGGACGCTGGCTGCCGCTGGCTGCCACCTCATTGAGGAACAGGCCATCCGACCGCTCCGCCACAAGCTGGACATGTTCGGCTTCCATCTGGCCACGCTGGACATCCGCCAGAACTCCGAGTTTCACGACAAGGCGATCTCGCAGATCCTAATGGCTGCCGGAGTGCCGGATGCGGAGAACTTTGCAGACTGGAGCGAGGAAAAGCGCCTGGAATTTCTCAATGAGGAACTGAAGTCCACCCGCCCCTTCCTGCACAATGATGTGCGCATCGGCCAGGAAGCGGATGATGTGCTGGACTGCTACCGCGTGCTGGTGCGCCACCGCCGCGTGTGGGGCACAGCGGGCCTCGGCTCCCTGATTATTTCCATGACGCGGAAGCTTTCCGATCTGCTGGGAGTCTATCTCCTGGCCCGCGAGGCCGGCCTGATGGACCTGACGCGCAATGGCCTGGTCTGCCCGCTGCAGGTAGTGCCGCTTTTCGAAACCATGGACGATCTGGATCGTTCCCCCGGCATTCTCGGAGCTTTCCTGGATCATCCGCTGACGATTGCCTCCCGGGGGGCTCGAGCTGCGGCGGGTGGTACGGAAAGCCAGCAGGTGATGCTGGGCTACTCGGACTCCAACAAGGACTGCGGGATTCTGGCAGCCCAGTATGCTCTCCAGCGCGCCCAGAGTGCACTCACCCAAGTGGGGCAGGAGAAACAAACAAAGCTCTGTTTCTTCCACGGTCGTGGGGGCACCATCTCCCGTGGCGCAGGCCCTACCCATTGGTTCATGGCGGCGCTGCCCCATGGAGCCATGTCCGGCGGCTTCCGCATGACAGAGCAGGGGGAAACCATCGCTCAGAAATATGCGAACGTGGCAAACGCCACCTTCAATCTGGAACTTCTGTCCGCAGGTGCGGCAGTCACCACCGCACGCCACCGTCACCTGCCACCGGTGACGGACCCGGCCGAGGAATACATGCCCCGCCTGGCGAGCTACAGCCAGGAAGCCTATCAGGAGTTTCTAAAAGCCGATGGCTTCATCGAGTTCTACCGCCAGGCGACGCCGATCGATGCGCTGGAAAACTCCCGCATCGGCTCCCGCCCGGCACGCCGCACGGGCAAGAAAGGCTTTTCCATCAGCGATCTACGCGCCATCCCATGGGTATTCTCATGGACCCAGGCCCGCTATTACCTGCCCGGCTGGTTTGGTGTCGGCTCCGCACTCAAGCGCCTCAAGAGCGAATCACCGGAAGATTACGCGGGCCTGAAGGTGGCCTTGAAAAAATCCACCTTCCTCAGCTATGTGCTGACGAACGTGGAAACGAACCTGGCTTCCGCGAATCTGGATATCATCCGGGGATATGCCGGCTTGGTGGAGGATGTGGAACTGCGTGAGCGTTTCCTCACCCGCATCGTGGATGAATTCGAGCAGACGCGGAAGGCTCTGGCTGAACTCTTCGACGGAGAAATGCGTGAGCGCCGGCCACGGATGGCGAAGACCCTGGAGATCCGGGAAGCGCCCCTCCGTGTGCTGCATCAACAGCAGATCGCCCTTTTGAAGGAATGGCGCGCCCACCTGAGTAATGACCGGAAGACTGAAGCGGATGCACTGCTGCCCCGCCTGCTGCTTTCCATCAATGCCATCGCCTCCGGCCTGCGCACCACGGGCTGATTTACCGATGCCTATTCATCACCCTCTGGTGCTGCGGCATCAGAGGGTTTTTTTGTCAGCGCAACCCGAACATCACAGTGAGGCGGCGAAGCGGGCGGAGGCCACGTCCCAGTTCACCACATTCCACCACGCCTTAATATAATCCGGGCGGCGATTCTGATAGTTGAGATAGTAGGCGTGTTCCCAGACATCCAGGCCGAGGATGGGGGAGCCGACATCGGAGTCCGGAATGAGACCCTTCATGTAGGGATTGTCCTGATTCGCGGTGCTGGTGATCTTGAGCTTTCCATCCTGAACGATGAGCCATGCCCAGCCTGAGCCGAAGCGTTTGGCGGCAGCCTCACCAAAGGCGGTCTTGAAGGCATCCAGCGAGCCGAAGGCGCTGTTGATGGCATCTGTCAATTCCTTGGAGGCGGTGCCCACTGCAGAAGCGGGGGCGAGAGTGTTCCAGAAAAATGCGTGGTTCCAATGCCCTCCGCCATTGTTGCGCAGCGTGGCCTGCAGCGGCCCCTCGGCATTCTTGTCCAGACCTGCCAGCAGTTCGCCCAGTGTTTTTTTCCCCAGAGCCTCTTCCTTTTCGAGGGCGGCATTCAAATTTTTCACATAGGTGCCATGATGCTTGTCATGGTGGATCTCCATGGTGCGCGCATCGATGTGCGGCTCCAGTGCAGCGAATGCATAGGGGAGATCCGGCAGCGCGTAGGGATAGGTAAGTTCCCCGCCGCCCTTGGCAGGCTCAGCAGCAGCAGCAGTAGTACGGGCTGCCACAGGCAAGAGGGCGGCAGTTGCGGCAAGTGCGCCAAGTTTTACGAAATCACGACGGGGTAGGTTTTGCGGCGTATTCATGGTATCCGCTAGTTACCTACGTCCTGCGAAATTGCAAATTGGAATCAGGCACGCAGGGCAAAACCCGCCGTCTCCAGCGCCAGCGTGGCCGCTCCGATGGTGCCTGCCTCATGGCCGAAACGGGCGGGAAGAATCATCAGGTGGTCTTTGAACGGCCCGGATAGCTGCTCCATCAGGTGATTGTGAAGGGGATTGAAAAGCAATTCTCCCGCACGGGCCACCCCTCCGCCGATGATGATGGCTTCCGGATTGAGCAGCCAGCAGCAGTTCATCGCGGCTGTCGCCAGCATGCGGCCAATGTCATCCCAGAGTTGGAGGGCGATCTCATCTCCCTTGTGGGCGGCCATGGAAAGTGCTGCGGGCGTGCATTCCTGATAGGGCTTTTGAATTCCCGCAGCCTCATACTGGCGGGCGGCACGGGCGGTGATTTCATTATTGCCTACGTAATCTTCCAAAGCTCCCAGATTCCCATAATTCCCCACCACGCCCTGATAGTCGATGGATGTCTGGCCGATCTCTCCGGCACCGAACCGGGCACCACGGATGAGCTGGCCATTCGCAATGATGCCACCTCCCACCCCAGTCCCCAGGGAGATGCAGACGAGATGCTTGCGCCCGCGCCCGGCACCGCGTTTCCACTCGGCATAGGCCATACAGTTCGCATCATTCTCCACGGAAACGGGAAGGCCGGTTTTTTCCTCGAAAATCTTTTTCAATTGAATGCCAGTCCAGCCGCGCACGTTCGTAAGATTGTAAACATAGCCCCGATCAAAATCCACAAATCCGGGCATGCCGATGCCAATGGCTCCGATATCCGCATGGCGTGCGCGCAGATCCTCCACCACCCGCACCATGGCATCGATCAGCTCTCCCGGCTCATCAAACTCCTGAGTGGCAATGGGCGGTGCATGATCAATGATGCTGCTCCGAAAAACCACTCCGGTTTTCACCGTGGTGCCGCCGAAATCAATGCCAATGGCAAGGGGGTTGTCACTCATACAGCCCACATCCGTATCAAAGTTACGGCGGATGACACGATTTTTTCCCGGCAATTTCAGGCAAAAACTTTTCGCGCGATCTGCCGCAGTCCATCGAGGGTCAACTCCGCATCCACCACCTCGATTTCCGCCACACCACGGGCAATGAGCGCGGCATCTCCGCCGGTGGCAATAATAATGGGAGGCTCGGAAAGCTCTGCGGAAATCCGTGAGATGATTTCCTTCACCAGCCCCCGGTAGCCGAAGACTGCGCCTGCCTGCATGGCATGAACGGTGGATTTCCCAATCGCGGATGAAGGCTCCACCAGATCGATCTCTGGTAGCAGCGCCGTCTTGCGCGTGAGGTAGCCGGACATGGCACCCAGGCCGGGAGCAATCACTCCGCCGCAGTAGGCAGGCTCGGCGGAAATCACATCGAAGGTGACCGCTGTTCCAAAATCGATGACGATGGCAGGCACCCGGTGGCGCCCCAGCACCCCTGCCGCATTTGCCAGACGGTCGGCACCGATCTGAGCTGGCTGCGGATAGTCGATGTTCATTCCCAGCGGACTCTCCCAGTTGAGAAAATGCAGCGGATGTCCATCGCCTAACACCTCCTTGAGAATGGCCGCCTTGGCAGGCACCACGGAGCAGACCACCACGCCATCGAACGTGACCGGCGCGAGCAGAGTCCGCACGATTTCCGCAGAAATTTCCGCCGTGGGAATGACACCCCGCCATTCCAACAATTCCTCCTCGTTTCCGAGGGCGAATTTGGTGCGGGTATTGGAATTATCGATCAGCAGCCAGGGCATCGCCTTACCAGGAACTGGTAGTGAAGTATTTTTCGCCATCGGCCCGCAGAACGGGCAGGGCTTGCGTTTTTTTGATAATGAGGGTGCCATCATTCATCTGGAGAGAGAGAGGGGTGGAGATCTCGTTTTCATTCAGCCAGAACTTGAACCAGATATCGGTAATGCCGGTGGCGTTTTCCCCACCGAGCGTGGTGTCCCCCGGCTGGAGTGTCCGGCCATCACCTAGCAGGAGGCGCACCGGTTTCTGTAGATCATGTTGCTGGCCGGGCAGTATCGTGATCCGCACGGTGAGCCAGAAGTGGGAATGATCCCGCACCACTTGGACTCCTTCGATTTTTCCGCGCGCGGCAGGGTCCGGGTGCCAATCGTAAGGCCGCAACCACCCCCATGCTGCGAAGGCGGAGGCAAGGATCAGACAAACACCCAGGACAATACGGAGAACAAACCGGTTCACGGCCCCACACGACGCAGCGGGACGCGGCCTTGCAACAAAAAACGGGTGGTCCGTGAGGACCACCCGCTTGGGTGAGGGATGTGCCCGGCCCGCAGGGAGGGCCGGGGCTGGGGAATCAATGTTCGTAGCCGCCTTCGCCGTGTTCGGCGAGGTCGAGGCCGAGTTCCTCGACTTCCGCCGTTGGGCGCAGGCCGATGACCACCTTGACGATCAGTGTGATGACGATGGTGGCGAGCACGCTCCAGAGGATGGTCAGGCCGCAGGCCTTGAGCTGCGCGGCGAGCAGGCCTTCCTTGAGACCGGCCACCACGGCGTTTGCCTTCTCATCGGCAAAGACACCGGTGAGGATGGCACCGAGGGTGCCGCCCACGCCGTGCACGCCGAAGGTGTCCAGCGCATCGTCATAGCCGAGCTTGGCCTTGAGGTAAGCCACAGCGAGGAAGGGCACGATGCCTGCGATCACGCCCATGATGACGGCGGAGGTGGAGGTGACGAAGCCGCAGGCAGGAGTGATGACCACGAGGCCGGCGACGATGCCGGAGCAGAAGCCGAGCACGCTTGGCTTGCCCTTGAAGATCCACTCGATGATTGCCCATGCCAGACCAGCGGTGGCGGCGCAGAGGGTGGTGGTGGTGAAGGCATTGGAGGCGATGGCATCCGCACCGAGGGCGGAGCCGGCGTTGAAGCCATACCAGCCGACCCAGAGCATGCCGGTGCCGACCATGCAGAGCACCATGCTGTGGGGTGCCATGGATTCCTTGCCCAGGCCCTTGCGCTTGCCGAGCATGATGCAGAGCACCAGGGCGGACCAGCCGGAGGTCATGTGGACGACGGTGCCGCCTGCGAAATCGATGGCCTTGATGCCGGCCTCAGGATTGAGGGGACCGCACATGAAGCCGGTGGCGGACCAGACCATGTGGGCGAAGGGGAAGTAAACGGCGAACATCCAGATGACGACGAAGGCCATGATGGCGGAAAACTTCATGCGCTCGGCAATGGCGCCGATGATGAGGGCCGGGGTGATGATGGCGAAGGTGAGCTGGAACATGGCCCAGATGCTATCGGAAATCCACCAATAGCCTGCACCCACATTGCCCGGCTCCACACCCTTGAAGAGGGCGAAGGAGAGATCACCGAAGAAGGGGGCGAAGATGCCCTTGCCCGGACCGAACGCCAGGCTGTAGCCGCAGAGCCACCAGAGCGGAGTGACCACGCAGGCGATGCCGAGGCACTGTGCCAGCACGGAGAGCACGTTCTTGCGGCGGACCAGACCACCATAGAAAAGCGCAAGACCAGGCAGGGTCATGAAGAGCACCAGGGCGGTGCTGACCATCTGCCAGGCATTGGCACCAGGACCAGGACCTGCGACGAGGGAAGTGGCGCCGCTGGTTTTCTCAGGACGGGTGACGTTGTTCATGTAAGCCTCGATGTCGGCCAGACGCTCTTCCACGGTAGGAGTGGCGGGAGCGGCTGCCGCAGCGGCAGGAGCTTCAGCAGGCGCTGGAGCGGGGGCTGCCTCTTGGGCGTTTACAGGAAGCGCCATCGGGAACGCGGCAAATGCGACTGCCGCGGCCATCAGAGCGCGCAACTTTAGTTTATATCTACAGGTCATGGTGGTCAGGGTTGATCGGATCATTTGCTGCCTGATTCGAGTAAGTCTGAATCCCGGAGGACAGCGGCTGACGGAAAGCAAACAGCGTGCCAAGATGCCCCCCACCTACACCGCACAGCTCTCTGGAGAATTCCTCCTGCGCAATCTCCATTCTCCCTTGCCATGAGGCACTTCCGTAATTAATCCAGCGTCCTACGGAGCACAAACCCATGCCGGTTTCTACTGGACAGTCTTTCGGAAAGGTGAACTTCTTACCTTAACGGAATTCATCCGGCAGCCGCTGGCGTGTGGGATGTATTCCGAAAACCTTCCGACCGGTCCGCCAGTCAGAGGGAGCAAGCAGCAACCGAACAAATACACCAAATGCACAATTACAGCAAAATCATTGGCGCCATGGCCGCCGCGTCCGCTCTTGTGGCCGGCTCCGCACAAGCTGAAGTAACCGTCGAATATGACCTTCACGCTGGCTACACCAGCGAGTACATCTTCCGGGGAGTAGACCTCGGCAATGACCTCGTGGAAGCAGGTGTGGACGCTTCCGCCCAAGTGGCCGGTCTCGACCTCTCCGCTGGCGCATGGTATGGCTCCTTCAACAAGAACCTGAACGATACCGGTGACCAAACCGAGATCGACATCTACGGTGAAGTTTCCAAGGACCTCGGTTTCGCCACCGCATCCGTGGGCTACATCTGGTACATCAACGATGACAACACCGATGTGAAGCTGGACGACGCACAGGAAGCCTATGCCTCCATTTCCCGCGACTTCGGTTTTGCCGAACTGGCCCTCACCTATTACTGGGATGTGGAAACCGACAACGATGGCTACAGCGCCTTCGATGCCTCCAAGAGCTTTGAGCTCAACCAGTGCCTCACGCTGAACGTGGGCGGCACCCTCGGCTACCTGGAAGAGGAAGGTCACCTTTCCCACCTCACTGCCAAGGTTTCCCTGGACTACGCATTCGCAGAGCACGCCAAGTTCTCCCCATTCATCGCCCACTCCTGGGATCTGAGCGGTGGTCACGTGGATGACAACGGTTCGCTCATCAACACGAGCGCAGCACCAGGCACCGACAACGAACTCTTCGGTGGTGCAGTGATCAGCGCCAGCTTCTAAGCTGACACCAGACCATCCGGTCTAACACCTCATTCGAAAAGAGCGGTTGCGAAAGCGGCCGCTCTTTTTTTGCTTCCCGGGCCGGGGTTCTGGCTTGGAATTGTGAAAAAGCCTACGAGAGTCGGAAAATGTTTCTCGGCCTCGATTCCTCCACCCAGTCTTTGACAGCAGTTGTCATGGATCCCGCCACGCGCTCCATCGCTTGCCAGCTTTCGGTAAACTTCGGTGCCGACCTACCGCAATATGAAGCACCCAGCGGCTTCATCCCAGGAGGAAAGGATGGAGAGGTGCATGCGAATCCCTGCATGTGGCTGGACGCGGTGAATCTGCTTTTTTCAAAACTGGAAGCACGGATCGATCTATCAAAGATCACGATGGTGGCTGGTTCCGGCCAGCAGCATGGCTCGGTCTATCTGGACGCCAGCTTCGATGACCGACTGGCGGCCCTCGATGGGGAGCTGTCCTTGGCGGAGCAACTCTCCCCTGCCCTGACGCGGCTGACCTCACCCATCTGGATGGATACCTCGACAGGCCGTGAGTGCGCGGAGATCACCGCCAGCGTAGGGGGTGAAGGGGAGGTGTGTGCGCGCAGCGGCTCCATCGCCATCGAGCGATTCACCGGGCCGCAGATCCGCCGTTTTTACAAATCCTCACCGGCAGCCTATGCGCGGACGGCCCGCATCCATCTGGTAGGTTCCTTTCTGGCTTCCGTACTGGCAGGAAAATCGGTTCCACCGGATTTCGGCGATGGTGCGGGCATGAATCTCCTGAATCTGGAGAAACTGGCATGGGACGGGGAGTTGATGGCTGCCACTGCTCCTGCGCTGGATGAAAAACTGCTGCCAGCGGCGAGAACCACCACGGTACAGGGAAAAATCTCCCCGTATTTCGTGGCGAAGTATGGATTTTCCCCGGAATGCGGGACGGCGCTTTTTACAGGGGACAATCCGGCATCGCTTGTGGGAATGGGAGCCACGGCCCCGGGCAAGGTGGTGATTTCCCTGGGTACCAGCGATACCTTCTTTGCCGCCATGCCGGCCGCGCGGACGGACCCGAATGGCTACGGCCACGTTTTCGGGAATCCGGCGGGCGGTTTCATGTCACTGATCTGTTTCCGCAATGGTTCACTGGCGCGTGAGGCACTGCGCGACCAACTGGGCGTGGACTGGTCCGCCTTTGACAGCGGCCCGCTGGCAGCCTCCCTGCCGGAAGCAGGTAAAAATCTCATGCTGCCGTTTTTTGGTCCTGAAATCACGCCACGCCACGATTTCCATGCACCGGTGCGGCAGGGATCTGCGGAATTCGAAAAAGGGGAAAACCCGGCACTCCAGATCCGTGCGCTGCTGGAGGGGCAATTCCTGAACATGCGCCTCCACTCGCAATGGATGGGCGTGGAGATCGACCGCATCCGGCTGACGGGCGGGGCCTCCCGCAATGACGGCATCGCCCAACTGGTGGCGGACGTGTTTCAGGCACCTGTGGAGCGGCTGGATGTTTCCAATTCAGCCGCGCTGGGTGCCGCGCTGATCGCAGGCGCCGCTGCCGGGGAAAACCTGGCGGAACTGGAGGCGGACTTCTGCCAGACCACTCCGGGATCATCCCTGCAACCGAACACTGCCTTGGCAGGGACCTATGCGCTGGCGCTGGATCGCTTCAAGGCACTGCTGGATGCCAGCCGCTGAAAGTCCGCCCAATGTTTTGACCATTCCACCGCAGCCTCCTAGTTTCCCTCGCAAGATGACGATTGACCAATACGCGAACCCATTTGTGTGTGACCTCGTGGCGTATGAGCCCGGCAAGCCGATCGATGAAACCGCCCGCGAACTGGGTCTGGATCCATCCATGATCGTCAAGGTGGCCTCAAATGAAAACCCGCTGGGGCCTTCCCCCAAGGCGAAGCAGGCGATGATCCAGGCACTGGAGGATTCCCACATCTATCCAGATGGTGGTGGCTACCGCCTGCGCACGGCCATTGCGGAAATGCTGGATGTGGAGCGCGATAATGTGATCATCGGCAATGGCTCCAATGAAATCATTGAGCTGCTGTGCCACACGTTTCTGAACAAGGATGCGGAACTGATCGCCGCCGAGCACGCCTTCGTCGTTTACAAGCTGATGGCCACCCTCTTCGGCGCGAAGTATGTGGAGGTGCCGGATCCGGGATTTGTCCATGATCTGGATGCCATGGCGGATGCGATCAATGAAAACACCCGCTTGGTTTTCATCGCAAATCCGAACAACCCAACCGGCACGCTGGTGGATCAGGAAGCGATCGACCGCTTCATGGCGCGTGTGCCGGATCATGTGGTGGTAGCCTTCGACGAAGCGTATTTCGAATTCCTGGATACGCCGCCGGACACACTCAAGTATGTGCGGGAGGGCAAAAATGTCTGCGTGCTGCGGACGTGCTCAAAAATCCACGGCCTGGCAGCCCTGCGTGTGGGCTATGGGCTGGCTTCCAAGCCGGTGGCAGCGCTTCTCCAGAAGGCACGCCAGCCATTCAATGTGAATTCCGTGGCGCAGGCAGGCGCACTGGCTGCGCTTTCCGATAGCGACCACATCGAGAAAACGCGCGAGGTGAACCGCACGGGCCTGCGTTTCTATGAAGAGGCATTCCAATCACGCGGCCTGGAGTATGTGCCCAGCTTTGCCAACTTCATTCTGGTGAAGGTGGGAGACGGGGACCGGGTTTTCAAGGAGATGCTCCAGCAGGGCGTGATTGTGCGCGCGATGCGGGGCTACAAGCTGCCGGACTGGGTGCGCATTTCCATCGGCACGGCAGAACAGAACCTGCGCTGCCTGGAGGTGCTGGATTCCGTGTTGGCCACCGCTGCGGTGTGATCGCCGCGTGGGGAAGTTTGACAGAACGTTAGAAAAACCTGAATATTCATCAAACGGGGGGAACGAATGTCAGATCCAACGATACAAGCCAACCAGCGTGATTTCCGGTGCGTGCACTGCAATGGGAAGATCATGATTCCACGGGAACTGCCGCCCACCACGGGACCATGTCCCCATTGTGGAGGGATCATCACTTCCCCGGCCTTGCAGGTGGATCTTCCGCCAGCGCCCGCCTTCACGCAGCAGGTATCCACTGAACCGCAACGACCCGCTCCCCTCCCCATCTCGATGCCGTCTCCAGCGGCACCGATCACTCCACCAGCTCCCCTCCCTATTCCGGCGGTGGAGCCGCAGCCGGAAATCCCTGTTGCGGTGCTGGCGCCTGCACCCGCACCCATATTGCCCGCAGCGCATCCACGGGAACCATTAGTGGCGGACGAGCCCCCACCTGTTCCGAGAAAGGCACAGGGCAATCTCATCCCGCCGCAGGCTCCCCTCTCCGGCCAAACTGCTGCTCCTCTCCATCCCCCGCGGGAGGAAGGGAAAAAAAGTCCCGCTATTCTCATCGTCACGCTCCTCCTGCTGCTCATCGCTCTGGGAGCAGCGGCTGCCTACTTCGTAAAAAAAGAGCTGACGAAAACGCCTGCCCAGCTACCGCTAGTGGTGCCACAGGAGAAAAAAGCGACACCGCTGACTGAGGCGCAGTATCTCCGGATTGGCTGGCAGAAGGATGCACGCGAGACACTGGAGAAATTCCTGGCCGCCACGGATGCGGAGGGGAAGTTGCCTTATATCATCAATGGCAGCGAAATGGGGGCGGAGGTGAAATCCTTTTACGGAGGCACCCAGATCAACGATACGGATACCCCGGCGGAGACTTTTTCCGCCTTCGAACTCTCGGACGAGGATAAGAAGCGCGGGATCTTCATGATGTCCTACGATCAGCCGCCGCAGTTCGCGATGAAGGAGTTTTTCCGTCCTCTCGCTCCGCTGGAGGTGCAGTATCAGCTGGAGGAGGCGGATCTGCTGCTCACCACGGTGGCGCTGGTGGGAAACTTCGCGATGGAGCCGTTGCGCGTGCATGCATTTTTCAAGCGCGGGCCGGATGGGCTGAAGCTGGACTGGGAAACCTTCGTCCAGACGAAGTACCGGACGTTTGAGAACTTCGTGAGCCTGCCGGAGCAGGGACTGAAAAAGGTTTTCCGCGTGCTGATCCTGGAGGATGTGCCGGAGCGGGGCAGGGATGAGCCGGGGACACGCACCTATCGCCTCATCGATCCCGCCAACAAGGGAGACACGCAACGCGTGAGTGTGAAGGTGGATTCCGAGATCGGCCACATCCTTTCACCCATCAACTGGCGCGGTTCTGCTGAAACACGCCCGAACACGAAGACCGCCACCGTGGAGCTGGCATGGACGGGGGATGCGAACAATCCGACCCTGGAGATCAGCCGCTTTCTCTGTTGGGAATTCCTGGGCCTGGGTGGGGACGCCACTGCAGCCGTGACCGCGCCCAAGTGATGGATACTCACCGCTGCACCATTGCCGCCATTGCCTCGCCCATCGGGGTAGGGGCCGTTTCACTGATCCGCCTCTCAGGACCGGATGCCCTGGAAATCGCGCACAAGGCGACGGCAGGCAGGACCAGGGACACTCCCCGTGTGGCGCAATACTGCCACATCCGGGATGCGGTGGGAGAGATACTGGATGATGGGCTGCTCACTTATTTCAAAGGTCCGCACAGCTATACAGGGGAGGACAGCGTGGAATTCACCGGCCACGGGGGGATGCTGGTAACGCGGGAGGTGCTGCTGCGCTTTCTGGAATGCGGGGCCGTGCCCGCATCGCCTGGGGAATTCACCCAACGGGCATTCATTCACGGAAAACTGGATCTCACGCAGGCGGAAGGGGTGATGGATCTCATTTCCGCACAAACTCGCCTATCGCTGCGCGCGGCCCGCAGCCAACTGGAGGGCACGCTGGGGAAACGCACCACCGCCGCCCGGGATGAACTGCTGGAAACGCTGGCCCACCTTGAAGCGTGGATTGATTTCCCGGAGGAGGACATCGATCCCCAGACGGGCATCCTGCTGCGCCAGAGGATCAGCCATGTGATGGCCACCGTGGACTCCCTGCTGGCCACGGCCGATCAGGGGCGCGTGCTTAGAGAAGGTGTTAGGACAGTGCTTTTCGGTGAGCCAAATGTGGGGAAATCCAGCCTACTCAACCGTCTGTTAGGATTTGAACGTGCCATCGTGAGCGATCTGGCAGGGACCACGCGCGACACCATTGAGGAAGTCATCAACCTGCACGGCCTGCCACTGCGGCTGGTGGATACGGCCGGAGTGCGGGAAGCTGGGGACAGCATCGAGGCGGAGGGCATCCAGCGCACGGTGCGGCAGATAGAGGCCGCGGATATTTTATTGGAAATCGTGGATGCCTCCCGTCCCCGTGCGGGTGCAGTCTCCTTTCCAGAGATGGATGCGCACCGCCTGCTGGTGCTGAACAAGACAGATCTGGGCGAACATTCATCATGGCGGGGCGTGGAGGCCGTGCGCCTCTCCTGCACGACGGGTGAGGGATTCGAGGCACTATCAGAAGCCATCCGGGATGCCCTGCACTTCAATGCGGCAGACTGGGGCGAGCATGCGGTGGCCATCAATGCCCGCCACCAGGCGAGCCTCCAGAATGCCCGCCAGGCGCTGCTGGCCACGCTGGCCCTGCTGGACAATCCCGCCATCGATACGGAGCTGGCATCCATCGATATCCGCGAGGCATTGGACGCACTGGGTGAAATCCCCGGCCGTGTCGATACAGAGGACTTGCTGGGTGTGATTTTCAGCAGCTTCTGCATCGGCAAATAAAGCTTTCTTTCAAACGTGGGAATGAACCGTCATCTTCACATTTCCGGCATCGTCCGCCACCTGTTCATCCTCCTCACCGGTATGGCCACCCTTCACGCCCAGAATACCCCTGATCCGATGATCGAGAACCTGCTGAAATCCATGACCGTGGAGGAGAAGGCCGGACAACTGAACCTGATGACCGGCACGATGGATGTGACTGGCACCAAGGCCTCTCAAGGCATGGAGGCAAAAATCCAGGCAGGCGAATGCGGCGGCGTTTTCAATGTGTTCACGCCGGGAGCGACCCGCCAGCTCCAGGAAATCGCGATGCGGAGCCGCCTGAAGATCCCGCTGCTTTTCGGCTACGATGTGATCCACGGCCATCGCACGATTTTTCCCATTCCGCTGGGGCTTTCCTGTTCGTGGAACATGGAGCTGATCCGGCAGACGGCCCACGTGGCAGGGAAGGAGGCTGCTGCGGACGGGCTGCACTGGACCTACTCCCCCATGGTGGATATCTCCCATGATGCCCGCTGGGGCCGGGTGGCGGAAGGAGCTGGAGAAGATCCCTGGCTGGGATCGGAGGTGGCCCGGGCGATGGTGGAAGGCTATCAGGGAAAGGATCTTACCGCCGTGGATTCCGTGGCAGCCTGTGTGAAGCACTTCGCGCTTTACGGGGCGGTCACTGCCGGGCGGGATTACAATACCGTGGACATGAGCCGCCGTTCCATGGAGGAAACTTACTTCCCCCCCTACCGTGCCGCCGTGGATGCCGGTGCACGGACGGTGATGACCTCCTTCAACGACATCGATGGAGTGCCTGCGACTGCCAACCGCTGGCTGATCAAGGACATCCTGCGCCAGGAGTGGGGCTTCAAGGGACTGGTGGTGACGGATTATTCCGCCATCGAGGAAATGATCCAGCACAGCACGACGGAGGATGGCCCGCAGGCTGCCGAGCAGGCACTCACGGCGGGAGTGGATATGGACATGGTATCCGAGCTTTACCTGAAACATCTGCCCGCACTGCTGGCCAGCGGACGGATCAGTGCGCAGGATCTGGACGATGCGGTGCGCCGGGTGCTGATGTTGAAGCGGGATCTGGGGCTGTTCCGCGATCCCTACGCCCGCTCGAATGAAGAACGGGCGAAGCAGGAAATCTTCACCCCGGCACATCGCGATCTCGCCCGGCAGGCTGCACGTGAGGCCATCGTCTTGCTGAAAAATGAAAACGCCGCGCTGCCTCTGAAGAAAGGCCCCGGCACTGTGGCACTGATCGGCCCGCTCTCCGCCAGCAAGCGCGACATGCTGGGCTGCTGGGCGGCGGCTGGGAATGACAATCTTGCAGCCAGCCCGCTGGATGGCGTGCTGCAGACACTGGGAAAGAATGTCACGGTGCTGCATGCCCGTGGGTCCGATGTGGATGATTCCGAGCATGTCCGGCTGGGCGGCAGTTTCTTCCCACAGCTCGATCCACGTGGCAGCGAGGAGATGCTGGTGGAAGCGGAAAAAATCGCAGCCAAGGCAGACACCGTGATTCTCGTGCTGGGTGAAAGCTGGGAAATGAACGGTGAGGCCGCCAGCCGGGCGGATATCCGCCTGCCGGACTGCCAACGCGCCCTGGCCAGCCGCATGCTGGCCACCGGGAAGAAGTGCATCCTGGTGGTGATGAGTGGCCGCCCACTGGACCTCACATGGGAATCCGCGCGCTTCCCCGCCATCATTGAGGCATGGGCACTTGGCACCGAGGGGGGCCATGCTCTGGCGGATGTGCTTTACGGTGATTTTCCCCCGGTGGGGAAGCTGACGATGAGCTTTCCCCGTGCCGTGGGCCAACTGCCGATGACCTATCGCGCCAAAAACACGGGTCGCCCGGCCAATGACAAAATCCGCTACACTTCCAAATACATCGATGTTCCTAACGAGCCGCTCTATCCATTCGGCCACGGGCTGACCTACGGCACCTTCGATTACGGCCCCGTCACCGTGGATGCCACGCGGATGGGACCCGGCGGCTATGTCACCGTTGCTGCGGAAATCACCAACACCTCCGCCATCGCCGCCACGGAAACTCTGCAACTTTACTTGCGGGACATTGTGGGCTTCGTCACCCGCCCTCTCAAGGAACTGCGCGGCTACCAGCGCGTGACGCTCCAGCCGGGAGAAAAGAAGATCGTTAGATTCACCATCACCGATCCCCTGCTCTCCTACCCCGGCCCGGACTTTACCCCCGTCATCGAGCCAGGAGAATTCGAAGCCATGGTCGGTCCGAACTCCGCCCAACTCAAGGGGGTGAAATTCACGTGGGTGAAGTGAGCGGGAGGCGGGTTAAACGCAGCCCAGCCTTCAGCTGCCTAAAATCCTTCAGATTCTTGCCTGTGCTCCATGGATCTGGGGCGCTCAGGAAATCCAAAGCTGCGCCAGGTCGCAGCACTCCAAGAGGAAGAACGCAGGCAGGAATGCCTGCTTTATTATGATTGCGGGAGTTCGCTAAGGATGCGGGCCTGCTCGAAATCGAAGGCGGTGAGTTCCAGGGTCACCATTTGGCCGGGCGAAAACTTGGCATGGGCCTCGGTGAGTGGCTTTGAAAGGTGGGCGAGGATTTCTTTTCCATTGGGCAGGGAGACGCGGTAGAGCACCGGATTGAGGTTCTCCAAGATCATTCCTGCGGCGTGGATGGTGGCGTCTGGCATGGCAATATGGCGGCGGGATTTCAGCGCATTACGAAGGGATGGACAAGAGCGCAATCCTCTCACCCCAGATCCCGCCAGCGGACGAGGGATGCCAGAGGCAGGCCGCCATCGTGGTGCCAGAAAAGTGTGGGATCCTGCGCACTGCCGGAGGCGCAGATGCGCGGGGGTGAGAGTGCTTCCAGAAGGACGGCATGCTCCGGGGTGCAGGGATGGAGGACGACGGTGGATAGATGGGCGGCCTCCGGGCCGAGGGTGGCGGCATTCATTTCCGCCGGGATGGGGTGGAGGGAAACAGTGCCATTGAGCGGGCCGGGGGCGAGGTGGGGATAGGCATCGAAAACCAGGGTCCATGCGGTGGAGCCTTCACTTTCCAGAATGATGACATCCTCACCATTGGCCGCACGGAAGCGTGCCAGCTCCCGCGCATTTGCCACGGCACCGGAGTCTGACAGGGAGGGCTGCGGACGCGGATGTGCCTCCCGCCAGGATTGGAGGGCGGCGGCGAGGTGATTGGCAAAGGTCAGGATTTCACGCCGGTTACCTCCCACATACACTGCCTGCACGGAGAGGCAGCCGCGTTGATCGTGACGCAGTATGTCTCCTGCCAGAAGGGCGGCAGCTTCCTCTGAGGGATCAAGAATTACAGCGATGCCCAGCTTCGGCCCGTGCTCGATGAGGCGGGTGCCACCAGGCAGCAACTTCCGGAAAGTTTCGATGGTGGATGCCCCGCCGAAGATGACTGCGGCCTCACAGGCCAGCCATTCCTGTGGCAGTGAATGGCTCACCTCTATCAGATCTGCCAGCACTGGGGGCAGCGTGGCAAGCCATGCCTCAAACTCCGGCAGTCCAGTGGAGGGAAGTTTCACCCGATTCCTACATCCCACGATCAGGCCACGGAAGACTGATTGAAAGGCAGCGTGCGGGGTATTACCGCTAACGATGTGCAACACGGGGGATAGCGGAACTGCTTGGGAAAAAACGCTGCCGTTTTTCACCCAGCCATCCAGCGCACCTGCATCACCCAGCTCCAGCCGCAGCCATTCCAGCAGCACCGCACGATCATAGGCACCCACCCATTGCTGCAACAGATCCGCATGGGCTAACAGAGCATCGATTCGATCCGAAGTGGTGTTCATCGTTTTTTCAAGAGATCATCGGCAGCGCGGGAGCAGCCACGTGGGAGGGCGCCGGGATCACGACCTAACAGGACAAAGGCGGAGTCTCCATGGGCGATGGCGAGATCCTGGGTGCGGATGGCCACGACGGAATCCACGTTTGCGAGGTCGATGATTTCCAGGTAGCCGGGCTGGCCTTTTGCGGCGGGGGTGCCGGTTTCCGGATCGATCACACGGATGCGCGTCCAGAAGGGACCACGGTGATACGGCTCGCCCGGCCAGCGGTAGAACTGGGAGGAAAGCTCGGTCATGCTGTATTCGTTCAGGATGCGGTCCGGCGGGATCTGGAAAAAGGCGGCCACGCGGTGGCGGAATTCCGGCGGTTCCAGGGTCTCCGTGAGGCCCTTGTAGCCACCGGTTTCAAAAACCCAGGAGCCGGGCGGCAGGACGGTGGGGGGCTGGGACTCCATCATGCGCAGCAGGGCGATGGCGGTGGAAAAAAATGCCACGGGGGTAGTCTGTCCCGCCAGCCCACCCAGTTGAATGTTTCCCGCAACATCGATGAGCCACCTTTCTCCCGGCACATCCGCCAGGGTGAGGAACATGTGGACGAGTGAGGAATGGGGGGCGTGCGGCGGAGCCTGCGAAAGGAACCACGGGTTCTGAATTTCCGGCAGAGCCAACTGCTGCCAGCCGTGGCGGATGGATGCCTCATAAATTTCCAGCGTGCGGAACTCGTGGCGGCCGCGCACCTCCGTGGTGGTGCCGGAGGTGAGGAAAACCCGGGTGGTTTCCTCCGGGGGGTGGCAGCGCAGCGGGTGGGAGTGGAGCTTGAAGGCATCCGTGGGCAGGGCGGGGATGTCACGCCAGCCGGTGATTTCTTCCCGGCCGAGTGCCTCCGCGTAGCGGCGGTAGCAGGGATTCCGCTTCATCTGGTGGGTGAAAACGCGCCGCGCCATCGCATCGAAGGATGCCGCATCCGCCCCGGCCCCTGAGAGCCAGGAAAGCAGATCGTCATGCAGGAGAGAGGAGCAGGCCACGGCACAGCGGTAGCCCGCCCCGCCATTCTTGCAAAGCCAATCCATGCGAAAGCAATCACCTGCTTGACTGCCCGCCGCTTATCTCCATCATTTGCTCCTGTATTTAAGCGCTATCCCCTATATTTCTCCTCCGAATCCTATGAAAACTTCCCTGATCACTGGAATTGCCGCCGTGGGCTGCGTCTTGATGGCGTCCTGCTACCCTTACCCGGAGCCACCCCCACACCGTGGCCAGCACAAGCCAGACGGCAGCCTGAGCAGCCCGGAACAACAAAAGATCCAGGAGCAGCGTGACAAGCTGAAGGAAAAGGAAAAGCAGCAGCAGCCGGGGGAACTGCCACCAGAAGGCCCGCAGACCCAGAATGCGCCCAGCGAGACGCCTCGCCCACCCACTGAGACGAAGCGTGCGGAATACCAGTTCGCCTCCCCGGTACCTGGCAAGCCGGGCATGGTCTTCAGCCCCTACAACAACAAGGTGGTGGACGTGCGCGACATCCCATCCGGCACTCTGGTGCAGGACCCCACCTATCCGGCGGAGCAGAAGAAGTACTTCCGTGTTCCTTGAGAGCCTGACTTTTCCCGGTAACCCCTTTTGCCAAAGGAATCCGACCGGGTCCGCACACTGGACCCGGTCATTTTTTTGGCAGACCACTTCATGAAGGCGGATTTCCCTCACGTAACCATTCTCGGCGGCGGACTGCTGGGCGGCTCCCTGTATCTGGCCCTCTCTGCGCTGGCGGAGGCTCCTGCCGTCACCCTCTGGGCACGGCGTTCGGAGACGGCGGAGGAGGCCCGGCACCACGGAATCGAAAACGTTACCACGGATTTGGCTGCCTCCGTGAAGGATGCCGCCCTCATCGTGCTGGCCGTGCCCGTGGGTGCCATGGCCCCCCTGGTGGAGCAGGTACTGGCCGCCGGTGTGCCGGAAAATTGCATTTTCACCGATGTGGGGAGCGTGAAGCGCGTGCCTCACCGGAAAATCACCCCATTGCTGGTGCCCCACGGCCTGCGTTTCATCGGCAGCCATCCCATGGCAGGTTCCGAGCGCAATGGCCTCTCTGCCGGGACGGTGAATCTTTTCAACAATGCGGCCTGCCTGCTGACGAATGACGACCGCGCCCCTGCCCCGCTGACGGCTGCGCTGGAGCGCTTCTGGCAGGCCATCGGCTGCCGCACCTCCTGGATGACCGCCGCTGTGCACGATGAGCTGGTGGCACGCATCAGCCACCTGCCCCACATCATCGCCGCCAGCGGTGCCCGCGTCTGCCTGAAGGACCCCTCGGAGGGGCGCTACGGCGGGGGCGGACTGAAGGACACCACCCGCGTGGCAGGAGGTAACCCCAGCATGTGGGCAGAAATCCTCATCGAAAACCGCGAGGCCCTGCTCACCCCCATCAAGGAAACTGTGGCAGACCTCCGTGAAATGCTTGCCTGCCTTGAAGGCGCGGACCAAGAAGGCATTCTCCGTTGGCTGGAGACGGCCAAGCGCCTGCGCGCCACTCTCAACCCATCCTGCTAGACCTTTTTCAGCTTCATCCTCATGTCGGAATTCCGCGTCAAATCCATTTCCAAACTGCATGCCGAGTTCAGCGTCCCCGGCGACAAAAGCATGTCCCACCGCGCTGCCATCCTGGGTGGCCTGTCCAATGGTGTCTGCACCATCAGCAACTTCCTGCCCAGCGAGGACTGTGTGAATACTCTCAAGGCCATGCAGTCCCTGGGTGTGCAGTGCGAGGTGCTGGAGGAGCTGGAAGGCTATGGCCCCACCAAGCTGCGCCTGCATGGCAAGTCCATGAAACTCAGCGCCCCCGCCGGGCCGATCGATTGCGGAAACGCGGGCACCGGCATGCGCCTGCTGGCAGGTCTGCTGGCCGGTCAGCCCTTTGCTACCGAGCTTTTCGGCGATGAATCCCTTTCCTCCCGCCCCATGGGCCGCGTAACCATCCCGCTGGCGAAGATGGGCGCAAACATCGAGACCCGTGGCAGCAAGCCCGGCTGCGCCCCGCTTTTCATCCACCCGGCAAAGCTCAGCCCCATCGACTACGACATGCCCGTGGCCAGTGCCCAGGTGAAAAGCTGCGTCCTGCTGGCAGGCATGTTTGCCGAAGGGAAGACCACCGTCACCCAGCCTGCCGATACGCGGGACCATACGGAGCGCATGCTGGCCTCCTTCCGCGTGAGCACGCGCCGTGAGGGGAATACCATTTCCATCTATGGTGGCCAGGTGCCGGAAGCGTGCGATTTCGTGGTGCCGGGAGATATTTCCAGCGCCGCCTTCTGGCTGGTGGCTGCCGCCGCACTGCCCGGCTCCCGCCTGCTCATCAAGGATGTGGGACTCAATCCCACACGCAATGCCATCCTGAAGGTGCTCAGCCGCATGGGTGCGCACATGACGGAAATCGTCCATCGTTCCGAAGGGGAACCGATTGGCAACATCGAGATCCACGGTGCAGAGCTGCGCGGCACCACCATCCTGCCTGAGGAAGTGCCGAATCTCATCGATGAAATCCCCGTCATCGCCGTGGCAGCCGCACTCGCCCACGGCCGCACCATCATCCGCAACGCCAGCGAGTTGCGCGTGAAGGAAACCGATCGCATCACCACCGTGGTGAACAACCTCCGCGCCATGGGTGCCGAGGTGGATGAATTCGAGGACGGCATGGAAATCCAGGGCGGGAAGCCGCTCCATGGAGCCACCCTGGAAAGCCACGGGGATCACCGCATCGCCATGGCCTTCGCCATCGCCGGTCTTTTCGCGAAAGGGGAAACCGTCATTCGTAACACCGCCTGCGTGAATACCTCTTATCCCGGCTTTTCCCATCACCTGGAGGCGATCCGCCACGAGCGCTCCCATCCCACTGATTTCACCCTGCCCACCCAAGTCAACGCATGAGCCTTCCTGCACAACGTTTCGCCATCGCCATTGACGGCCCTGCCGCCTCTGGGAAAAGCACCCTGGCCAGCAAGCTCGCCCAGCGGCTGGGACTGGTGATGGTAAACTCCGGTGCCATGTACCGCGCCATCACCTGGAAGGCCCTCCAGGAAGGCGTGCCGGTGTGGGACAGCGCAGCGATCATCGCCCTGTTGCACCGCACCCGGCTGGACTGCGGGGATGATGGCGTCATTTCCACCATCACCGTGGATGGGGTGGACCCGGGCGAGGAACTCCGCAGTGAGGCAGTGAATGCAAACGTCTCCGCCGTTTCTGCCATCCCGGAAGTTCGCGAAAAACTGGTGGCTCTTCAGCGCGATTACCTGAACCGCACCAGCATCGTCATGGAAGGCCGGGACATCGGCTCCGTCGTTTTTCCAGACTCTCCTTACAAAATCTACGTTACCGCCTGTGAAAAAATCCGCGCCGCACGCCGGGTGGGCGTGGGTGAGGTGGACTCTGTGGCAGAGCGGGATGCAGCCGATAGCGAGCGCACTACCGCCCCGTTGAAAATCGCGGAAGGTGCCACCATTCTGGACACCACCCACCACACCGTCGAAAGTGGCGTGGACGCTGCTCTGGAAATCCTCCGTGCAAAGGGCCTGTCTCTCTAACTTTTTCTAAACGATGCGTGGGATCTACTGGTTTGGATGGATGCTATTCGGTGCAGCATTCCGCACCCTCTTCGGCATGCGCGTCATCGGCGGAGAAAACCTTGTTACCAAGGGGCCGGTCCTCGTCGCCTCCAATCACCAGAGCTTTCTCGATCCCCCGCTCATCGGGAATCTTTACAAGGACGAGATGGTCTTCCTTGCCCGCAAGACGCTCTTCAAGGGCTTCTTCAAGTGGCTCTACAAGCAATGGAATGCCATCCCCGTCGATCAGGACCGGCCGGACATGGCCAGCCTCAAGACCATCATCCGTAAGCTCAAGGAAGGCAACCGCGTGCTCGTTTTCCCGGAAGGAGCACGCACGCTGGATGGCAATCTTGGGGAGGCAGCCCCAGGCATCGGCCTCATTGCCGCCAAGTCCGGGGCAGTCATCCAGCCCGTGCGCATCCGCGGTGCCCGCGAGGCCCTGCCACGTGGCTCCGCCCGCATCCACTTCGCCCGCATTACCGTCACCATCGGCAAGCCCATCACCCTCACCCCGGCGGAACTGAAGGAAGCCAGCGGCAAGGAAGGCTATGACCAACTGGCCAAGCGCATCATGACGGCCATTGGCGAGCTGTGATGTGATACCCTTGGGATTCACCGCTAAGACGCAAAGGTCGCTAAGGAGCGCAAAGGTTTGGAAGGTGGATCATTCCTATTTGGAAATCTACCTGAAGAATGGGTCCCCGGCATGGAGAATCCGTAGCCCCCCTGCGCAGCCGCCTCATCGAGCTGAGTGGAACCATCATCCTGCGGAAGTGAAGCAGGCATTCCTGCCTGCGTTCTTTTTGAGAGCTTCGACTCATGAACTCCAGACGCCCAACCGCCTCCTTGGGTTTTCTGTAAGCATGTATCCATGGAAGCACAGGCAAGAATGCCTGTGTCACTGCCATAAAAAACGCCCGAACCTTGCGGGTCCGGACGTTTGGTGATTTGCGAAATCGAATCTAGCTTTCGCCCCCGGAATTAGCGGGAGTAAAGCTCGACGATGAGCTGAACGTTGACGATCGGGTTGATGTCGGAACGCTCTGGCACGCGGTTGACGGTGGCTTCGAGCTTGTCCTTGTCAACAGTGAGCCAATCGGAAGCAGGAGCTGCCTGGGTCAGATCGGTCATGCGAACAACGAGTTGCTGGGAGGAAGGCTTGCCTCCGACCTTGATCACGTCGCCCGGCTTCACTTGGAAGCTGGCAACGTCCACCGTGCGGCCGTTCACGAGGATGTGGCCGTGGTTGACGATCTGGCGTGCGGATTGGCGGGTATTGCCGAAGCCAGCACGGTAAACCGCGTTGTCGAGACGGGTTTCCAGAAGCTGGAGAAGGATCTCACCGGTGACACCGCGGCGGCGGGCTGCTTCTTCGTAGTAACCACGGAATTGCTTTTCGAGCACACCGTATTGGAAACGAAGCTTTTGCTTTTCGCCAAGAGCGACGGAATATTCGCTCTTCTTCTTACGACCGGCACGGACACCGTGCTGGCCTGGTGGGAAATTGCGGCGGTCGAGAGCCTTGGATGGGCCGAAGAGGGAGACACCGAAACGGCGGCTGATCTTCGCGCGTGGACCTGTATAACGAGCCATGTGTAAAAATTTCTAGGAATGGGGATTAGACGCGGCGGGCCTTCTTCGGGCGGCAGCCATTGTGCGGGATCGGGGTCACATCGCGGATGGAAAGGATTTCCAAGCCGAGACCTTGGACGGCACGCACGGCGGACTCACGGCCGGAGCCGGGACCCTTGACGCGAACATCGACTTCCTTGAGGCCGTGTCCCATCGCCTGGCGGCAGGCATCCTGGGACACCACTTGAGCGGCGTAGGCCGTGCTCTTGCGGGAACCTTTGAAGCCCATCTTACCGGCGCTGGACCAACCAAGGGCATTGCCATTGGCATCCGTCACGCTGACGAGAGTGTTGTTGAAGGTCGCGGTCACGTGAACGATACCACGGGTAACGTTCTTGGAGCCTTTGGCCTTGTGAATCTTGATCTCTTCTTCACCTCCGCCGATTTCGGCAAAGATGTCGCGCTTTGCTTCTTTCTTCGGCGCGCCTTCTGCGGCGGCCGCTTCCGGTGCTGGAGCGGGAGTGGTGGCGGGTGCTGGAGCTGCTACGGGCTCAACTGCCGACTTTACGGCAGCTTCTTGGTTGGTTTCGTCGGACATGTAAAAAAATTCTTCAGATTACTTCTTAACGCCCACGGTCTTCTTCTTGCCCTTGCGGGTGCGAGCGTTGGTGCGTGTGCGCTGACCACGGACCGGCAAGCCGCGCTTGTGGCGGATGCCACGGTAGCAGTTGATGGAGGTCAGACGCTTGAGTTGTGCCTGGCGCTCGCGGCGAAGATCACCCTCGACGATGATTGCTTCAGCTTGGATCACTTGAGCGATACGGACGAGCTGATCCTCGCTAAGTTGTCCGGTGCGAATGTTCGGGTCGATGCCTGCATGTTCCAGAATCTTGGCAGCCGTAGGGCGACCAATGCCGAACATGTAAGGCAGAGAAGCTTCGATGCGCTTCTCGTTGGGGATTTCAATACCTAGGATGCGTGCCATGAT
>Ga0157373_10000436_pt1 | contig 33154 bp, 30 predicted proteins | sample C65metaG_FD_113460 | JGI IMG/M metagenome (GOLD analysis project Ga0157373, IMG submission 113460) | Corn rhizosphere microbial communities from Kellogg Biological Station, Michigan, USA - C6-5 metaG | ecosystem: Host-associated > Plants > Roots > Rhizosphere > Soil | place: USA: Michigan... | reverse complement strand
GGCGGTCGCGGCGAAGCGGTGGCAAAAGCGGTCGGCATCAAAAGCGGTTATCTGCCAGACGTGGTTGATGCAACGGCCGGTTTGGGGCGCGATGCATTTGTGCTGGCGGCGCTGGGCTGTCGCGTGCGCATGCTGGAGCGCCATCCGGTGGTGGCGGCCTTGCTGGACGATGGTTTGCGTCGCGGTTATCAGGATGCGGAGATTGGCGGCTGGCTGCGCGATCGGTTGACGTTGCTGCACGCTGCTAGCCAGCAAGCGCTGAGCGATATCACGCCCGCGCCGGATGTGGTCTATCTCGATCCGATGTATCCGCATCGCCAGAAAAGCGCGATGGTGAAGAAAGAGATGCGGGTGTTTCAGTCGCTGGTCGGTGCGGATGATGATGCTGATGCGTTGCTGGAACCGGCGCGCCGTCTGGCGAAGAAGCGCATTGTGGTGAAGCGTCCGGATTATGCGCCGCCGTTAGCGGGTGTGGTGACGCAGGATGCGGTGGTGACCAAAAGCCATCGTTTTGATATTTATCCGCCGCAGGGGTAATAACGCAAACAATGCGCAATACATTGCGCCGCTACAAAAAATCAGGCCGGTAACCCGGCCTGATTTTTATTCTTCGTCTTCGTCGCGCAGCGGCACAATCAACATGTCGATATGCACGGTGTTAATCAACTGGCGCGCCGATGACATCAGCTTGCTCCAGAAGTCCTGATGGTGACCACACACCACCAAATCCACATCATATTTCTTAATCGCATCCACCAGCACCTGGCCAAGATCGCCGCTGCCGCTCAGGGTTTCACTGATCGGATAAACGGCGTTAATCGACAGCTCTTTCAGCGCGGTGTACGTCTCTTCAGAAATACGCTTCTGCATGTCGCCCAGATTGACATCAATCAGCCCGGTGTAGAGGTCTGAATAGTTCACATCAACGTGGATCAGCGAGATTTTTGCATCATAAGGACGGGCCAGCGAAACGGCTTTATCAACCAGCAACTGGCTTTCCGGGGAAAGGTCTACTGCAATCAGGATGTGTTTATAAGCCATGATAAAACTCCTTTCTCAAGATTCGGGGCAATCTTCCTGCTTTCACGGTCGGCGATTCCTTTGCGCGAGACGGCGATGAAGCGCCACCAACCAACTATTTCAGCCTTGCAGGCGGTTTTTGTTATGTCCTGAGTATAGCCAGAGTTGTTAACAAATGCTGCAAGCGCAAGTTCGCTTGTGAGGCAGATCAAGCGTTATCGGCTTTTTCACTCGCCCTGAACGAAAATCATCGCTGGAAAAAAATTCAACAGATCTCCTACACTGAAAATAAGTGCCACTGCCATATGCGTTGCGCACTCAGGTTCGCATAACAACAATGCAATCGACATCATTCAATGGCTGGTTTATTTCCCGTGCGGCGTCTACAGCAATTCCCCGCTGCGTTCGACGTCGTTGCGGCTCCAGCCGGGAGGGGAACATGATCAGCACTATCGCGCTTTTTTGGGCTCTGTGTGTGGTTTGTCTGGTGAATATGGCGCGCTATTTCTCTTCTTTGCGCTCACTTTTAGCCGTTTTGCGCGGTTGCGATCCGCTGTTATATCAATACGTGGATGGTGCGGGTTTCTTCACGTCGCACGGGCAGCCGAGTAAGCAGGTGCGGCTGGTGCGCTATATCTGGGAGAAGCGCTATCACGATCATCATGACGACGAGTTCATTCGCCGCTGTGAGCGCGTGCGCGGGCAGTTTGTGCTGACCAGCGGGCTCTGCTTTTTGGTGGTGGTGAGTTTGATTGCGATGGCGATCTGGCAATAAAAAGGGCAATAAAAAAGGGCAATAAAAAAGGGCAATAAAAAAGGGCGACATCGCGTCGCCCTCGAATATTTCTGCGCTTTGCTTAGATCAGTTTCAGTGCAATCCAGTAGAGCGAACCCGACAGCAAAATACACACCGGCAAGGTGAACACCCACGCCATAGCGATATTTTTGATGGTGCGACTCTGCAATCCACCGCCATCGACCAGCATAGTACCGGCCACCGACGACGACAGAATGTGCGTGGTAGAAACGGGCATACCGGTGTAACTGGCCACGCCAATCGATACTGCGGCCGTCACCTGCGCCGACATCCCTTGCGCATACGTCATGCCTTTCTTACCGATTTTCTCACCAATGGTGGTGGCAACACGACGCCAGCCAATCATGGTACCGATGCCGAGCGCCAGCGCCACAGCCACAATAATCCAGATCGGTGCGTACTCAACGGTGCCCAGCAAATCGCTTTTCAGCTTGTTGAGGAAGCGCTTATCGTCCGCGCTGGTTTCCGGCAGCTTGGCCACTTTATCTACGGTATCGGAAACGCACAGCAGCAGGCGACGCATCTGGCTGCGTTGATCAACCGTCAGCTGATCGTAGCTCTGCAGATTGTTCAGCAGCAGCTGCGCACGATCGATAGCCTGCAGCGCACGGCTGCTGTCGCAATGGAACTCCTGCGGACCGCCAAGCGATTCATCTGGCGTTGGCACCACAGGCGGCGCCATCTGCACCATGTGCGTCAGTGATTCGTTGTGCTGCTGATAATACTGCTCCAGATGGTTTACGGCATCGCGCGTGCGGGTGATGTCATAACCCGACGCATTCAGGTTCACCACAAAACCAGCCGGCGCAACGCCGATCAGCACCAGCATAATCAGGCCAATGCCTTTCTGACCATCGTTAGCGCCGTGTGAGTAGCTCACGCCAATCGCAGAAACGATCAGGGCAATGCGCGTCCAGAACGGGGGCTTTTTCTTGCCATCAATCTTTTCACGGTCAGCAGGCGTCATGTGGATGCGTGAACGCTTGGTGGTTCCGCTCCAGTAGCGACGCAGGATAAAGATCAGACCGCCTGCAATCACCAGACCTACAATCGGCGAAAGAATCAGGGACATGAAGATATTGATGACTTTCGGCAGGTTGAGCGCGTCAACCACCGAGGTGCCGGTCATCAGGGCGTTGGTGAGACCAATACCGATGATGGCGCCAATCAATGTGTGAGAACTGGACGCCGGCAAACCCAAATACCATGTGCCAAGGTTCCAGATAATCGCGGCCAGCAGCATGGAGAAGACCATGGCGAGCCCGTGGGCCGAACCGACATTCAACAGTAAATCGGTCGGAAGCATGTGAACGATGGCATACGCCACGCTCAATCCACCAAGCAAAACACCTAAGAAGTTGAAAACACCCGCCATGACAACCGCCAGTTGCGCCCGCATCGCACGGGTATAAATGACAGTCGCGACCGCGTTAGCAGTGTCGTGAAAACCGTTGATTGCTTCGTAAAACAATACAAACAGCAGAGCAAGAATCAGTAACAGGCTGGTACTGAGGTCGAGACCAGCAAACAGATGTAGCATAAACGTTACGCCATTTTGGGAGGACATGAACGCGGCGCATTATCTGCGACAACGTGCGCGATATGAAAGAAAAATATAGCTCTTTATTGTCTTAAAATTGTAATGCAGCGTATAGATTTAGCTGAAAACAGCTTAAAATTAGTAAGTTACATTATGACACATTTACGGCATTTTTTTGAAGCTGGCGCTAAAAGCCGCAAATCCCTACAATCAGCGCCTTTCGGGCAAGGCGGATAAAAGCAGTGGAAAAGTTTGACGTTATCATTATTGGTGCAGGCGCAGCCGGCATGTTCTGTGCGGCGCAGGCGGGACAATTGGGTCGCCGCGTATTGCTGCTGGATAACGGCAAAAAAGCCGGTCGCAAGATTTTGATGTCGGGCGGCGGTCGCTGCAACTTCACCAACATGCACACCGAACCGGCGGCGTATCTGTCGCACAATCCGCATTTCTGCAAATCGGCGCTGGCGCGCTACAACCAGTGGGATTTCATCGATCTGGTCAATCGCCACGGCATTGCGTATCACGAGAAAACGCTCGGGCAATTATTCTGCGATGACTCCGCACAGCAGATTGTCGATCTGCTGTTGAAAGAGTGTGATGCCGGGCAGGTGACGCTGCGCCTGCGCAGTGAAGTGCTGAGCGTTGAGCGCGACGATAACGGTTATACCTTGCAGCTGAACGGCACATCGGTGCAGGCAGAAAAACTGGTGATCGCCAGCGGCGGGCTCTCAATGCCAGGCCTCGGCGCCACGCCGTTTGGCTATAAAGTGGCGGAACAGTTCGGCCTGAAAGTGTTCCCGACGCGCGCGGCATTGGTGCCGTTCACGCTGCATAAACCGCTGCTGGAACAGCTCAACACGCTGTCGGGCGTCGCGCTGCCCACCACCATCACCGCGCAGGACGGCACCTTATTTAAAGAAGCGATGCTGTTTACCCATCGCGGCTTATCGGGGCCCGCCGTGCTGCAAATCTCCAGCTACTGGCAGCCGGGTGAATTCGTCACCATTGATTTGTCACCTGCCACTTCGCTGGATGATTTCATTCATGTGCAGCGCGAAGCGCATCCCAATCTCAGCCTGAAAAACAGCCTGGCGAAAATTCTGCCAAAACGGTTGGTGGAAGTGCTGCAGGAGCTAAAGCAGATTCCTGACGTCACGCTGAAGCAGCTAAACAGCAAGCAGCAGGGCGAACTGGTCAGCACGCTACATCAATGGCGCGTGCAGCCAAACGGCACCGAAGGCTATCGCACCGCCGAAGTGACGCTAGGCGGCGTCGATACCACCCAACTGTCGTCAAAAACCATGGAAGCGCGCGATGTGCCAGGTTTGTTCTTTATCGGCGAAGTGGTGGACGTTACCGGTTGGCTAGGCGGCTACAACTTCCAGTGGGCGTGGAGCTCGGCCTGGGCGTGCGCGCAGGCGCTTTAACTCACGTCGCTATGATGGCGCATTTCCTTTCTCCAGCGGATGAACCTATTGATGTTAAAACTCAAATTTATTGTGCCGTTGCTGATCGTCATCAGTGCCGCCGTTTGGTGGCTGATGCCGCATTACAGCGATGAGGACAAAGGCTATTACATCGCCATGTTCTGTACGCTCACTCATGATGGACGCGGCAATGCTCCGCAAGATATGCAGCAGATTATTGAAGGCAGTAATTCCGATTACGCATTACAAAAGGTGCATTTCCAGCAAGCTTTGGCAGAGCATCTGCAAACGGTTTGGCAGGATTTGTCACCGCAACAGCAGCAACAAGCGCGGCAGGAAAGACTCTCCTGCCGCCGTTTGATGTCTGAGAAATTGCTACCGGGCCAGCCGGTTCAGTAATTATTGAACGGGCAGCGCAGGGATTAAAAGCTGCGCCGCCGTTTTAAGAAGCCGCTCAACACCTTCCCGCTCCCATATCGCAAAACGTTTCGCAGCAGAATCTGACGCCAATTTTGCGAGACGCCCCGCATCCGCTTGCACGTTACTTGTTGTACTAATTGATATTTTTCGCAGCGCCGCGCAAAATACACACAGTCACATGGTGCAGCAATCGCTCGCTGAGCATGATGTTGGCACGCGCCTCACATCAACTCAGGAGCTTCACGGATGACACTCGCGATGATGAACACACACAAAGCCTTTAAAGCACTGCAGTTGGCCGGCGTCAGCGACCAACAGGCCGAAGCCATGGTCGAGATCTTTACTGAGATGCAGCAGGATAATGCGTTATCTCGTGCTGATTTAATGAAGGCCGGAGAAGGAATTACAGGGAGCATTAAAGAACTGGATGTTCGACTTACCGGCGATATCAGAGAGCTGGATATTCGGCATACTGGTGCGATTAAAGAACTGGATAAGCGGCTGAGTGGTGCGATTAAAGAGCTGGATGACCGGCTTAGTGCTGCTATTCGAGAACTGGAGGTTCGGCTTACTAATCTGGATGTTCGACTGAGTAGTGAGATTAAAGCAGTCGATGTTCGCCTGACCAGAGTCGAAGCTCGCCTTGATCGCATAGAAAAAGACATTGAAGTTATCAAAGCCGATGTCTCTGCTTTAAAAACCGATATGCGCTGGATTAAGCGTTTGCTAATGGTGATGACCACCACGATGGTCATTGCAGCGATCAAATACATTATCTCTTAGATCTTGTGCTCCTGCGCCAGGAGTGCAACCGACTGTACTCGCAGCGCGGCGCGATTCACATTCCCGCACACGCGCTGCCAGCAAACGCGCTCAGCGCCGCGTAATTTGAAGCGGCGCACACTTATCACGAAGTAAAACTACAACACTGCGCTCCAGATTATCAGACTGGAGTCCAGCATGTTGGAAATTACGCCTGTCCCCGCGCTGACGCGCGCCATTGCGATTCTCGACTTTATTGCCCAGCACGGACCGTGCAGCGCCGCCGAGATCATTGAAACGCTGACGCTTCCCAAAAGCAGCGCCTACCTGCTGTTCGCTGAACTGAAAAAACAGCGTCTGATCACTATCGATCGCAACAACAACTATTGCCTGTGGACGCGGCTGGTGGAGTTTGCCGGTCATGCACTGCAGCGCATGGATATCCGCGATATTGCGCGTCCACCTCTGACACGTTTAATGCAGCAGACCAATCTGCTGTGCCACCTCGGCATCCTCGAGGGTGGTCACGCCTGTTACATCCTCAAACTCGAATCCGCCGCCACCATCAGCGTGCGCTCGCACGAAGGCAAAAGCCTGTCGCTGTATCGCTCGGGCATTGGCAAGTGTCTGCTCGCCTGGCAGCAACCTGAAGAGCAGGAACGCATCATCAGCGGCCTGCGCTTTGTGGCGGTGACGCCAACCTCGCTGCGCAATGCCGACGCGCTGCGTACCGAGCTGGCACGCATTCGCCGTCAGGGCTGGAGCTTTGATAACGGTGAAGATTATCCCGATGTGCGCTGCGTCGCCGCGCCGATTTTCAATGCCCGCCAGCAGCTCGTCGCCGCCATTTCGCTGGTGGGCACCCGACTCGACATTGACGACGACAAACGCGATTACCTTGCTGGCCAGGCGATTGCCTGCGCCCGCGATATTTCCCGTCTGCTGGGCTGGCGTAGCCCGGCGGAAAAACACGCCTCGTAACCAGGAGAAGAGCATGTCCCTACCTAAAATTAAAACTGTCCGCGCCTACTTTGCCGGTGGCGCTACCGCGGATAAAGCAGCGGCTGGCGGCGATTACCACGATCAAGGTGCCAATCACTGGATTGATGACCACGTCGCCACGCCCATGAGCAAATACAAGCAGTATGAGCAGTCGCGTCAATCCTTTGGCATCAACGTGTTAGGCACGCTAATTGTCGAAGTCGAAGCCGATAACGGTCAAACCGGTTTTGCCATTACCACCGGCGGCGAAATGGGCTGCTTCATTGTGGAAAAGCATCTCAACCGCTTCCTTGAAGGACGCTGCGTCAGCGATATCAAACTGATTCACGACCAGATGATGAACGCCACCATGTATTACGCCGGATCGGGCGGCCTGGTGATGAACACCATTTCATGTGTCGATTTGGCGCTATGGGATCTGTTCGGCAAAGTCACCGATCTGCCGGTGTACAAACTGCTGGGCGGCGCGGTACGCGATGAACTGCAGTTTTACGCCACCGGCGCACGTCCGGATCTGGCGCAGCAGATGGGCTTTATCGGCGGCAAAATGGCGGTGCAGTGGGGACCGCACGATGGCGATGAAGGCATCCGTAAAGAGGTGGCGCGCATCGCTCACTATCGCGAAAGTTGCGGCCCGGATTTCTGGCTGATGCTTGATTGCTGGATGAGCCAGGACGTCAATTTCGCCACCAAGCTGGCTCACGCCTGCGCACCTTATAACGTCAAGTGGCTGGAAGAGTGTTTGCCGCCGCAGCAGTTCGAAGGATACGCCCAGCTGAAACAGCAAGCGCCGCAGGGCATGTTGATCACCAGCGGCGAACATCACGGCACGCTGCAATCATTCCGCACGCTGGCTGAAACCGGCATCGATATTTTGCAGCCTGATGTCGGCTGGTGCGGCGGCCTGACCACGCTGGTGGAAGTGGCGGCGCTGGCGAAATCACGCGGCCAACTGGTGGTGCCGCACGGCTCCTCGGTTTACTCGCATCACGCGGTGATCACCTTCACCAACAGCCCATTCAGTGAATTCCTGATGACCAGCCCGGATTGCAGCACGCTGCGCCCGCAGTTTGATCCGCTGCTGATCAACGAACCGGTGCCGGTTAACGGTCGCATGCACAAATCGGTGCTGGATAAACCGGGCTTCGGCGTGGAGCTGAATCGCGATGGACTGAAGCGTCCTTATCAACACTAATCGCAGCGGCTGTGGCGACGCGTCGCAGCCCTGCGTGAGGGTTTACCATGGATAATCTGGTGTTAAGCGCGGTTAAAAAGAATCGCGCACGTCTTATTCCTTTCATGTTGATGCTCTACGTGCTGGCGTTTCTCGATCGCGCCAACATTGGTTTCGCCAAAGAGGCATATCAACTCGATACCGGCCTGAGTAATGAAGCTTACGCGTTAGGGGCTGGGATCTTCTTTGTGGTGTACGCGCTGCTTGGCGTGCCGGCCAATTTGCTGATGCGACTCTTTGGCGCGCGCAGCTGGATTGGCGGCACCACGCTGCTGTGGGGATTGCTTTCGGCGGCGATGGCATTTGCTGATACCGAAGCCAAATTCCTGCTGGTGCGTACCTTGCTCGGCGCCGCTGAGGCGGGTTTCTTCCCGGGCATGATTTATCTGACCTCGCTGTGGTTCCCGCAACAGCAGCGCGCTAGCGTTATGGGACTGTTCTACATGGGCGCGCCGCTGGCGTTGACGCTGGGTTCACCGCTCTCTGGCGCACTGCTGGAAATGCACGGCGTGCTAGGCCATTCCGGCTGGTTCTGGATGTTTATCATTGAAGGATTACTGGCGGTGGCAGCCGGCGTTTTCACTTTCAGCTATATCGACGACACACCAGCGAAAGCGCGTTTTCTCAGCGCCGAAGAGAAGCAGGCGCTGCAACGTCAGCTTGAGAGCGAAGAGCAGCAGAAGCCGACTTCACATCTGCGTGATGCGCTGCGCAATGGTCGCGTCTGGCAGCTCGCCATTATCTATATGACCATTCAGATTGCGGTTTATGGCCTGATTTTCTTCCTGCCTTCTCAGGTCGCAGCGTTGTTGGGCACCAAAGTCGGTTTCCTCGCCTCGCTGGTGGCGGCGATTCCGTGGGTGGCCGCGCTGTTTGGCACCTGGCTGATTCCGCGCTATTCCGACCGCAGCGGCGAGCGTCGCCGGGTCGCGGCGTTCACCTTGCTGGCTGCTGCTGCCGGGATTGGTTTGTCCGGATTGGTTTCGCCGCTGTTGGCCATCATTGCGCTTAGCGTCGCGGCGGTGGGTTTTATTGCCGTGCAGCCGGTGTTCTGGACCATGCCGACGCAGCTGCTTTCTGGCACTGCGCTGGCGGCGGGCATCGGCTTCGTCAATTTGTTTGGTGCTGTAGGTGGCTTCCTCGCACCGCTGATTCGCGTAAATGCCGAAATGCACTTTAACAGCAGCGCTGCCGGATTGCTGGCGCTGGCGCTAATTGCCGCCATCGGTTCACTCATTATCCTCAGCCTGAAAGTGGAGCGTCAGTTGCCACACTCTCAGCAGCCAAGTCATTAAGTAAGGAGCAGCTATGCAGGATCCGTTAAAAAATCCCTTCAAAGCCGGATTGGCGAAAGGCGAAACGCAGATTGGTTTGTGGCTGAGCAGCACATCGTCGTATCTGGCCGAAATTGCTGCCACCAGCGGCTACGACTGGTTATTGATTGATGGCGAACACGCCCCGAATACCGTACAGGATCTCTATCATCAATTGCAGGCCGTTGCGCCTTATCGCAGCCAGCCGGTGATACGGCCAATCGAATTCCAGACCGCACTGATTAAGCAGGTGCTGGATATCGGTGCGCGCACCTTGCTGGTGCCGATGATGGATACCGCTGAGCAGGCACAGGCGCTGGTGAAGGCGACGCGCTATCCGCCTTATGGCACGCGCGGCGTCGGCGCAGGCGTGGCGCGGGCGGCACGTTGGGGGCGCGTGGAAAATTATATGGCGCGCGCCAATGAAGAGTTATGCCTGCTGATTCAGGCCGAAAGCAAAACGGCGATTGATAATCTCGATGCGTTGCTGGAGGTTGAGGGCGTTGACGGAATCTTTATTGGTCCGGCTGATTTGTCAGCCTCATTGGGCTATCCCGATAATGCCGGGCATCCTGAAGTGCAGAAAGTGATTGAGCAGAGTATCAAACGCATCCGCAGCGCAGGAAAAGCGGCCGGTTTTCTGGCGGTTAATCTGGAGATGGCGGAACGCGCTATTCATTGGGGAGCTAATTTCGTTGCCGTCGGTGTGGATACCATGCTGTATACCGATGCGCTGGATAATCGGCTCGCGCATTTTAAAAAGAGCGTAAATGCGCTGAATAAATCGAGTTACTAATTGAGAAACGGATGGTATGCCATCCGTTTCTATTCAATTAAAGCGTTCATGAATTGGAATGAAGAAGTCTGTTGGCGTCAAATGGCGCCAAAAAAGAGTCAATTATTTATCAACGCATCGCACAACCAATTCGCGGCATATATTTATCGTTACGTACCGCGGGCGTGATAATTGCTTTATTGCGTTCCGTGGCGTCAAATCCCGCCTGACGGCAAAGCACACAGGGATCGCTACTTTCACGCATTGCAAGTTTGGCTTCCTCATCCAGCTGGCGCTTACGGCAATAAAGAGGCGTGCAGCCCAGCACATGTTTAAATGAGCGCGTAAAAGATTGTTGGCTTTCAAAATGATATTTCACTGCCAGGCTGATAATTGGCACATTGCTGTCTTTTAAGTCATTAATACAATGAACCAGTTTCTTTTTTCGGATGTAGCGTGCCAGCGTCTCATTGTGATAACGGGCGAAGAGTTTCTGTAAATACCATTTCGAATAGCCAGACTTCAGTGCAATATCATCAATCGTTAAACGTTGATCCAGGTTAGCCATAATCCATTCGGTTACCGAATCAATTACCCCTTCATTATATTTTTGCTGTGTCATCATAGTCCTCCATTAACAGTGGCAGAGTGTAATTTAATTAATCTTTCCAATCTGCAATTAATGTAAAGTTTTCTGGTTATTTGGCTGTTTTAATATTTGTCATCAAGACCGGTCTTGGTTTTCGTGAATTTACAGGTTTTCTTGTTGTGATGGTGTTGAGTATTTATCGTAATAACGGGCGTTATTATTAACTCAAATTTTTCATCGCTTCGCGGCGCTTAATAGTAAAAGGTGTGCTTTCTGGCGGCACACCTCATCAATACTTAACGCGGATTAACGTGCCACACTGAAGGTTTTCACTGTTGAGGAATCACCTAATGGGTTTTCGTTTCAAGCCAAAACAGTCACTTGCCGTGATTCTGGCATCAGTGGCATTAGGCGCTGTTGCTCCGGCGCTCGCCGCCAATGTGTATGGTGAACAGCTCGAAGGCTTTAACTATCCCTATCCGCTGCAGCACTTTAACTTCTCCTCGCAGCAGCAAGCGCTAAGTATGGGTTATATGGATGTCAAACCTACCCAGCAGGCCAACGGTGAAACCGTGGTGTTGATGCACGGCAAGAACTTCTGTGGCGCAACCTGGGATGACACCATCAAAGCGCTGAGCCAGAAAGGGTATCGCGTCATCGCGCCAGATCAGATTGGCTTCTGCAGCTCAACTAAACCAGCTAACTATCAATACACCTTCCAGCAACTGGCACAGAACACCCATCAACTGTTGCAGCAGCTGGGTATCGACAACGCCATTATGGTTGGGCACTCGACCGGCGGCATGCTGGCGACGCGTTATGCGCTGATGTATCCCAGACAAACGCAGAAGCTGGTGCTGGTCAATCCCATCGGCTTAGAAGACTGGAAAGCCAAAGGCGCGCCGTGGCGCTCGGTGGATCAGTGGTATCAGCGTGAACTCAAGCTGGATGCGGCGGGCATCAAGAAATATGAACAGCAGACATATTACAGCGGCCAGTGGAAGCCGGAGTATGACAAATGGGTCGATATGCTAGCCGGGCTAAACAGCGGGCCAGGCCACAAGAAAGTGGCGTGGAACTCGGCGCTCATCTACGACATGATTTTCACTCAGCCGGTGTATTACGAGTTTAAAGATCTGCGCGTGCCGACCACGTTGATGATTGGCACCGCAGATACCACGGCGATTGGCAGTGATATCGCGCCGCCGGAAGTGAAAGCAAAACTCGGGCATTACAATGTATTGGGTAAGCAGGTGGCGCAGCTGATTCCCGGCGCACGCTTAATCGAATTCCCGGGCATGGGGCACGCGCCGCAGATGGAAGAACCGCAGACGTTTAATCAGACATTGATTGACGCTTTGGCTGACAATTAACCGTAGGGTCGCCATGAATGGCGTAATGCTCGTCAGTTAAGACATGAAAACCCGTAATTACCGAGCGCACACATAGTAGCGGCGCAATTCATTGCGCGATAAATCGCGCCGCTACGGAAGGTGCGGTGATTTGATACGGCGCTTAACTGATCGGCATTACGCCATTCATGGCGACCCACAATCAACTCAACTTCTTTTTCCCGTTCTTAGCGGCGTACATCCGTTCGTCGCTACCTTCCAGCAGCTGTTCCAGCGACTGCGGATGATCGGGATCGAACTCAACAATGCCCGATGAGAAGTGCAGAGCGTAGCGGCGCTCGAGGTTCTGGGTTTGCTGTTGCAGGAAACCATCAAAGCGCGCCAACACACCTTCGGCATCGGCTTGCTGCAAGCCATTAAACAGCACCACAAATTCGTCGCCGCCCAAACGAGCAAAGATATCCGCATGGCGAAAACTCACCTTCATGGCGTTGGCAAAGTCCATTAATGCGCGGTCGCCTTCGCGATGACCGAGCGTATCGTTAATGGCTTTAAAGCGATCGAGATCGAGGAAAGTCAGGCTGGCCGGTAACTGCTTCAACTGGCACTCATTCAGCGCCAGCTGGCCGAGCGTCATAAAGCCACGGCGGTTGGTGATTTGCGTCAGTTCATCGGATGTTGCGGTCTGGAACGCCACCAGCTCCGCTTCCGCCATTGCGGCTAAATCACGCAATGTATGGATATCATCCGCATCGAACTGGCGCGCATGATGATCGATAATGCACAAGGTGCCGACTTTCGCACCAGCCGGCGTGCGCAATGGGCAACCGGCGTAGAAACGCACCGGATTTTCGGCATTTTTAACCAGTGGATTATCGAAGAAGCGCTCGTCATCAAGCGCGTTTTCCACCACCATCACATCATCCTGCAGCACGGCGTGGCCACAGAAAGAGGTATTACGCGGTGCGGTGATATCGCTTGAACCCGCAGTGGATTTGAACCACTGATGGTCCTCTTCCAGCAGGCTGACCAGCGCAACGGGTACACCAAACAAACGACGGGCAAGGCGGGTTAAACGGTCGAAACGCTCTTCGGCAGGCGTGTGCAGAATGTTGAGCGCACGTAACTGGGCCAGACGATATGACTCGTCCGCAGGCAGTGCAGGTGCTTTCATCGCGTTACTCTTATTAATTATGGAATTACAGAAACACTGGTGTTTAAGCCACAAAGGCTGAAAGCGCCTGGCAACGGTATGCGATGTCCGATGCCAGGCGTAACGATAATCAGAGCACTTTTTGCTCAGCGAGATCAAGGGCAAAATAGCTGAAAATGAGATCCGCGCCGGCACGTTTAATCGCGCCAAGGCTCTCCAGAACCACATTACGTTCGTCGATGGCACCCGCCTGCGCGGCGAATTTGATCATCGCGTACTCACCGCTCACCTGGTACGCAGCGAGCGGCAGTGTGGTGCGTTCGCGGATATCGCGCAGGATATCGAGGTAAGCGCCAGCCGGTTTTACCATCAGAGAATCTGCACCTTCCGCTTCATCAAGCAGCGACTCGCGCAGCGCTTCACGGCGGTTCATCGGATTCATCTGGTAAGTCTTACGATCGCCTTTCAGCGCGGTGCCTGCGGCTTCACGGAACGGGCCGTAGAAGGAGGACGCGAACTTCGTCGAATAAGACATGATGGCGGTATCGGTGAAGCCAGCGGCGTCGAGCGCCTGGCGAATGGCTTTCACCTGGCCATCCATCGCGGCAGAAGGAGCGATAAAGTCTGCGCCGGCTTGTGCCGCAACCACGGCTTGCTTGCCGAGGTTGATCAGCGTTTGGTCGTTATCGACGCCGTGATCGCACAGCACGCCGCAATGGCCGTGGCTGGTGTATTCGCAGAAGCAGGTATCAGACATCACGATCATTTCTGGCACGGTGTCTTTGCAGATACGCGACATACGCGCCACTAAACCGTTTTCGTTCCAGGCATCGCTGCCGGTGGCGTCGGTGTGGTGGGAAATACCGAAGGTCATCACTGAACGAATGCCCGCTTTGGCAATACGTTCAATCTCATAAGCTAAACGTTTCTCGGGGATACGCACCACGCCCGGCATGGCGTTAATGGGCACATAATCGTCCACGCCTTCTTCAACGAAAATCGGCAGTGCCAAATCGTTGATGCTGAGGTGAGATTCCTGGAACATTTCGCGCATTGACGCGCTTTTGCGCAGCCTTCTTGGGCGCTGGATCAGATTAAATTCAGACATGCTCTACAACTTATGCAGGTTAAAAAAGTGGCAATAGTTTACCCCTTTTCGCGGCTGCGCATGAAGGATTGTGTGCGGAAACGAAAACTCCCGCCGGGCGGCGGGAGTAGGGGAGATTACTCGTTGATGTCCGGATGCTGCTGCACCAGGTTTTTACGTTTCGCCTCAAGCTTGGCGATCTCGTCATCAATATCTTCGATTTTCTGCTCGATGTTGTCGTGATGCTCCTGCAGGATCTCACGTGCTTCATCCATGTCCGACGCGGCTGGCGTGGCACCGCGCAGCGGCTTGTTGGCGGTCTCTTTCATGAAGATACCGGTAATCAAACCAATCACCGCGACAACCATCAGGTAGTAAGCCGGCATATACAGATTGTTGGTGGCTTCCACTAAATAAGCAGCGAATGTCGGCGTTAGACCGGCAATCAGCACCGAAATATTGAAGGCACTTGCCAATGCGCTGTAGCGAATGTGGGTTGGGAACATCGCAGGTAGCGAGGATGCCATTACACCGGTAAAGGCGTTTAAGATCACAGCCATCAGCAACAGACCGGCAAAAATCAGACCAAGCACGCCACTGTTAATCAGCATAAAGGCCGGAATCGCGAAGGCAAACAGGGCGATACTGCCGATGATGACAAATGGACGACGGCCAAAGCGGTCACTCAGCATGCCCATTACTGGCTGTACAAATAACATACCCATCATAATGGCGATGATGATCAACACGCCGTGATCTTCCGAGTAGTGCAGGTTATGTGACAGGTAACTCGGCATGTAGGTCAGCAGCATGTAGTAGGTCACGTTGGTGGCAATCACCAGACCGATACAGGCCAACAGGCTTTTCCAGTGTTTGGTCGCGATCTCTTTAAACGACACTTTCGGGCCGTCGCGCAGACCTTCACGGTCGCCTTGTTCCAGCTTGTCAACGTGTTGCTGGAACGCCGGCGTTTCTTCCAGGGCATGACGCAGATACAAACCGATAATGCCGAGCGGCAGCGCAATAAAGAAAGGAATACGCCAGCCCCACTCGAGGAATTTCTCTTCACCGATAATGGTGGAGATCAGCACCACGACGCCCGCACCGAGCACAAAACCGGCGATGGAGCCGAAATCAAGCCAGCTGCCCATAAAGCCGCGCTTGCGGTCAGGCGAGTACTCGGCAACGAAGATCGATGCACCGGTATATTCACCGCCGACCGAGAAGCCCTGCGCCATTTTTGCCAACAGCAGCAGAATCGGTGCCCAAATACCAATTGAGGCATAGGACGGTATCAAGCCGATACAGAAGGTACTGATCGACATGATAACGATGGTAATAGAAAGGATTTTCTGGCGACCATATTTATCGCCCAACATGCCGAAGAACAAACCACCGAGTGGACGAATCAGGAACGGAACTGAGAACGTACCCAGTGCAGCAATCATCTGTACACTTGGAGAAGCATCCGGGAAGAACACCTTACCCAGCGCGTAAGCCACAAAGCCATAAACACCAAAATCAAACCATTCCATCGCGTTGCCCAGCGAAGCCGCGGTAATGGCTTTACGTAAACGGGAGTCATCGATAATGGTGACATCATCAATCCCGATAGGTTTTACACGCTTCCTACGTAGTTTCATGCAGATACCCTGTATTGGAATTCGAAAAATCCTCAACGCTGCGGACTCAAACAATGCCAACAGTCCGCGGCGTTGAGAAAATTAAAGCATAGCGGGGAAATAACGCTTTTTCCCTGCCCTGCCGGGCAATTATTAGGAAAGTAATGATTGCCAACCGCGACAGAGTATACCGATTTTGTGTGATATTTGTCATGTTCTCACCATTAACTGGCTATTTTTTAGCTAATGCTGTGGCCTGTTAGCGCTTAAAACGCGTCGAAAAAAGGCCACAATTTCACGCAGCGATTTGCAGTAAGCGTGCGCCATCTCGCGAAACTACATATACTTGCGTGAGTTGCTTTTTTGGAAATCAGGTTTCATATGGCGCGCTTTGTTTTATTTGCCAAAAGTCTCTGTTTTGATGCCGACCAACAGGTGTTTTATCCACTCAATTCTCCCGCTCAACGCGTGGCATTAAGTCCGCTGCAAAGCGCGGTATTACGTCGCGTGCTCAATGCCCAAGGCAAGCTGGTGCGTAATCAGGCATTGCATGTGCTGTTTCAGCGCGAACCTTCTGAGATCCCCTTTGCCGATCGCTTAACGTTGACCATTGCTGAGATCAATCGTCTGGCGCAGCAGGCGCACGCGCCAGGTGCACTGGTACATCAGGTGCCGCTGATTGGCTGCGTGCTGGCCGAGCAGGTCGATGTCGAATCCTTCAATGAGGTAGCTACGCCTGCTGCTGAAGCTGAAAAGCCGGTCACGGTGCAGCCCGAACCTGCTGTGAAAGCGGTCGCCGTGAAGAAAAAATCCTGGCTGTGGCGTGGCGTGCTGGCGGGATTATTACTGCTAAATGTGGCGCTGGCACTGATTATCCGTCAGGAGTTTGCGCCAACCGAACATGATGGCATGCAATTTAAATTTTATGGTCAGGAAGCGCAGACGCAGGTCTTTATCAATGAAAGACTTTCTGCCGATTCTTTTGTCGTTCAGGATGCTATGCGCCGATTCCGCGAGTTAAAACCGCGCCTGCCGGATGGCTCAGTCCCGCCGTTGCTGTACATCAACCGTTCACGCATTCGTGCCTTCAGCAGTGCTTTCCTTTGCCTCCAACCCATCGAGCAAAAGAATAATGAATGTATTTCATGGTTGATATCTAATCAGGAGCTACCTGATGCGTAAGTCATTACTCACATTGGTTGTTATTATTGCGTTCATTCTTCCCTGGGCGTGGGTGCTGTTGGTCCGCCCAACCGTTGTGGTACCCGAATGGTGTGATGTTCCCTATCGCATTGATAATGAAGGGAAGCCAACGGGTACGCTGGATGCGACGGTACGCACTCGTTTTAAAGCGGATGGTAGCGGCGCATCAACGCTAATCGGCACGGTGACATTGCCGGATCGTCAATATCGTTTAAATCGCGTTTCTGTCAGTAGCTGGCATCGTCAGGGCGATTTTATGCTGGTGAATACCCGTAAAGTGCAGGCGATGGCCGATGATACGGTGCCCGAGCCACTCGCTGCGCAGATACTTTTCACCTCGGCGCGAGAATCCCACAGTGATTATTATCAGATGTATCAACTCCCCAATGGCGATCAAATAATCAATTATTCTGGTATGCCGCGGCTTTATTGCCATACCTAATTGATGCGCAAATAAATAAGAAAAATTTACCATTAAGCGAGGCGGCAACCTCTGCTTGCCAGCTCCAAAACATTGGGTAATACTCTGCCGCCGTGCTTTGGTGGAGTGTTCATGTCGAGGATAAACGCCCAGTCTTTTAAGAATCCCTGGCTGTCGATGAGCGACAGTGTAGAAAGCAATCTTATCAATCTTGTGCCTGCGGCACAGCGTACGACTGCCGTTTCCATTAGCTCGGTGGCGTGGATTAACTGTGGCGAACGAACCGATGCGCAGCTGGCATTATTGGCGCAACAACCCGATGAACTGCTGCAGCGCCTGAAAAGCTGGCGTCAGGCCGGATTACTCTCCCGCCAGGCGACCGAGAGCTTGCGTCAGCTGCAACGGTTGACGCAAACCAGCATCGCATGTAACCAACCCATCACGCAGCTTGATGAATATCAGCAGTTGGTGGGGCAGTTAACGCCGACGCTGGAGCGCATTAATCAACGTCTCAATGCCCAGCGCGATGTGCCGAATGGCGCGCTGGCGGAAGACAGCCTTGAAGTGGCGCTGCGCATTGCGGAAAAACGGCGCGCAGGCCGTTCAGAGCAGCGAGCGCAGCGGCGCACCCGTTAACCATCCTTGAATATCTTCCACCGCCTGCGTGAAGTAGGTGCGATAATTGCTGTCGGCGACATAGCCGAGATGCGGCGTCGCCAGCACGTTCGGCAGCTGACGCAGCGGATGATTGGCGGGCAGCGGTTCCTGTTCAAACACATCTAATCCCGCACCGGCTAACTGACCCGATTGCAGCGCGGCGATCATCGCCTGTTGATCGACAATGCCGGCGCGCGATGTGTTAATCAGCAGCGCGCCGGGCTTCATCTGCGTCAGCGCCGCTGCATCGATTAAATGGCGTGAGCGCTCGCTCAATACCAGATGAATGGACACCACATCGCTGCTACTGAGCAGCGCAGCCAGCGATGGCGAACGTTCTGCGCCACACTCGGCGGCACGTTCGGCGGTTAAATTCTGGCTCCACGCACACACGCGCATCCCAAACGCCTGCGCCACTTTTGCCATCTCGCCGCCGATTTTACCCAATCCAAGTAATCCCAGCGTTTTGCCCTGCAGGCCCATGCCAACGGTGTGCTGCCACGCGCCGTTGCTGCGCAGCGCCTGATTCTCCGGCACGATATGGCGCGCCAATCCCAGCAACAATCCCCACGTCAGTTCCAGCGGTGCCGCGCTGCTGCTGGCGGTACCGCACACCGCGATACAGCGTTCCGCGCAGGCATGTAAATCGATGGAGGCATTACGCATGCCGGAAGTGACTACCATTTTCAGATTGGGCAAGCGGCCAATCAGCTTGGCGCTGAGCGGCGTGCGTTCGCGCATAACCACCAAAATATCGGCGTGCGCGATGCGCTTAACCAATTCATCCTGGTCGGCGAAATGTTCAGTCAGGGAAGTGGTGTGCACCAGCGGGGCGAGAGACGCCCAATCGGCAAGCGACTGGGCGACGTTCTGGTAGTCATCAAGAATGATGCAGTTCAGGCTCATAATGTTCCTCAACGAGAAGTGGCTTGTGCCCTTGCTCGCTGAGCCAGGCACGCAGCCGGTCATTATCCAGCGGACGGGCATAATAGTAGCCCTGAATAAATATCACACCACGCTGCCGCAGGTACTCAAATTGTGTTGCGGTCTCGACGCCTTCGCCCAGCACATCCAGTTCCAGCTTGTGGCACAGATTAATAATCGCATCCAGCACCGGCGTTTCCACGTCGAGGCCTTCAATGGCATTGATAAAGCCGCGATCGATTTTCAGGTAGTCCAGCGGGAAGGTGAGCAGGTAGGTCAGTGAACAGTGGCCGGTACCGAAATCATCAATCGCCACCTTCATGCCCTGCGCGCGCAAATGACGCAGTTTACACGCCACCTTTTCACCCTCTTCAATCAGGCTGCGTTCGGTCAGCTCCAGCGTGATGCACAGCTGTTTGTCTTTGATGCGCTCAGCAAACAATTCAATATCGGCCACGAAATCGTCATGCTGCAGATGCTCCGCCGCCAGATTCAGCCCGAGGTGAAATCCGGGCTCGACCTGCCAGCTCTGAATATCTTCGGCCATCAACTCCAGCAGATGCTGCGTCAACGGCACAATCATCCCTTCGGCTTCAGCGGCGCTGATAAAGATATCCGGACGAATCATCACGCCGTTGGGCCGTTGCCAGCGCAGTAAGGCTTCAACACCGGCGCAGGCGTGCAAGGTATTGCTGTATACCGGCTGATAATGCACTGAGAACTGGCGGGCGCGGATAGCGCGACCAATCTCATCGTGCCAGGAAATACGACGACGCAGCCAATTGGCGGTGAGGATCATCAGCAAAATCGAGAAAATCGCCGCCATCGGCAGGAAGATGAACAGCGCCTGACGCCAGGCTTTGAGCAGCTCAGAAGCCGGAACGGTTACATTAACGGTGATGGGATAGCGGCTGGAGTCGGCCTGAAAAGATTCACTTTTCATATACAGCTTTGGCTGCATGTCAGCCGGTCCGCTGGCGATCACTGCGCCACCGCTAAATTGCAGGCTCATGTGGTAACCGCGTGAACCGCCAATGGCGTTCATGAAATCCATCAAATATTGGCCGTCGATGACCGCCCAAAAACCGCTGGTATCGGGAAGCTGACGCATAAACACCACCGCCGGACGATTCGGCACGCCAACCGTTCCGTGCACCGAGATGCTCCACCAGGCTTTGCCGGTTATCGGCGGCGGCTGCATCATCATCTCGGTCAGGGTGCCATGCCGCAGGCCAAAGGCGGACGAGCAAATGATGTCATCGCCTTTCAGCATGCCAATGGATCGAAAATAGGGATTGAGCGTACCGGCGCGCTGCAGCTGATCTTCGATTTGTGCACAAGGCTGGTACTGATACTGGCGCATCTCAGTGATCATATCCCAGGCGTTGTCACTCATCTTTTCAGCCTGAGTAATCAAGGTATTGGCGGTTGAGATCTGCTGTTGGCTGACGGTGTGGCGCGCTTCGATGGCCGTACAAAGGATGCCGAGCACCAACGGCAGCAACCCGGCACAAACGATTAAGACCCAATCAAAATCGTGATGTCGTTTTTTCAGTGGCACCAGACAATCCTCAGTCGGTTTAAGCTGCGCTTGCGGCGTCAGCAGCATACCATTTTCACAGGGCTGTGTAGGGTAGCGATTTAAGAATAAACCGGTCTGATACAGGTCAATGATCAATCTCACTTTGCGTTTAATGACATTGTTTTGCCGTTATTGGCATTTCCCAGCGGCAAAAACGCTATGCCACGATGTTAGGTAAGCACATTGACCTGAAATGAGGAGCGGAAATGAGCACGGAAACCCTGGATGTCACATCATTACGGCAGCGCATCAGCGAAGGCGAATGGCAGGCGCGCATCAAACTGGCGCAGGCTTATCATCTGGCGGCTAAGCTACGCTGGACCGACCATATTTACACCCATTTTTCCCTGCGCGTACCGGGCGATCAGCCGCACTTTCTTATCAACGCTTTCGGGCAAACCTTCGATGAAATCCAGGCGGAAACGCTGGTTAAAATCGACATCGACGGCAATATTATTGACGACCCAACCGGGCTGGGAATTAACCTTGCCGGGTTTGTTATTCACAGTGCGATTCACCGCGCGCGGCCAGATGCCCATGCGGTGCTGCATACGCACACCGCGGCCGGCATTGGCGTTTCGGCGCAGCGAAACGGCCTGCTGATGATTTCGCAACACAGCACGCGTTTCCATAATCGCCTCGGCTATCACGATTACGAAGGTATCGCGCTGGATCTCGACGAGCAGCAGCGCATCGTTGCCGATCTCGGCGATCTTAACGCGCTGATCCTGCGCAATCACGGCCTGCTGACCAGCGGCGGCAGCATTGAAGAAGCTTTCTATAACCTCTATTACCTCGAGCGCGCCTGCCAGGCACAGTTGGCGGCACAATCGGGTGGCGCGGATCTGATCATTCTGCCGGACGCCGTTTCCGAGAAAGCCGCGCAGGCGTTTGATAACAGCATCCGTAATCGCAAATATCAGCTGCACTGGGATGCTTATATCCGCCAGCTCAACCGCAACGCACTCTGAGAATCTCCCCGATGAAATGGCTAAAACCGGTAGTTTCTGCGCTGCTGCTGTGCGCGGCGTTTGGCAGTCAGGCCGCGCCTGATTTGAGTAAAGTCACGCTGGTGCTGGGCGATCAGGCACGCAATCTGCGTTCGCTGATCGAAGCGGCAAATGTCATGAAAGACGCGCCTTATCAATATCGCTGGGCGAATTTCCAGGGCGCGGCGCCGCTGTTTGAAGCGCAGCGCGCCGGCGCGGTGGACACCTCGTACGCCGGTGATTTGCCGGTGCTGATGGCGGCGTCGGGCGGCGTGCCGCTGAAGATCATCGCTACCAACGTCGGTGATGCCGGTTCGAATGGGCTGATCGTGCCCGCGGATTCGCCGATCCACAGCGTGAAAGATTTGGCTGGCAAGCAGGTTGTTGTCTCGTCGGCGCGCGGCAGTATCTCGCAGCACTTGCTGTATGAGGCGTTGGAAGAGGCGAAAGTGCCACGTGATACGGTGCCGGTGCGTTTTGTGTTGCCAACCGACGCCAGCGCGGCGTTTAACTCCGGGCAGATTGCCGCATGGGCGACCTTCGATCCCTATTTAGGTATTGCGGAAAAGCATGGCGCGCGTCTGCTGCGTGACGGCAAAGGGCTGACAACCGCGCTGTCGTTTGTCACCGCCACGCAAAGCTCGCTCGACGATCCCGCGAAGCGCGCGGCGATTGCCGATTTCACCCATCGTCTGGCCAAAGCGCGCGAGTGGGCGCTGGCGCATCCGCAGCAGTATAACGAGGTGTATGCGCAGTTAACGCGCCTGCAACCGGCGGACGCGCAGCAGATTACTGCGCGTATTTCCCACGGTGTACGTGGCGTGACGCCGGATGATGTGGCAAAGGTGCAGAAGGTGTCGGACTTGTTTAGCGAGTTGAATATCCTGCCAAACAAAGTTGATGTACAGGCGATTACCGACAACAGCGTGTTTCAAACGCAATAACGTAAAATCACGCCGCTACGACAACCTGCACTAAACCGTAGCGGCGCAATTTATTGCGCGACCTTGAGTAAAAGAGCCTTAACGCGCCCGTTTACCCGGCCGTCCATTACCCAACATAATCGCCAATCGGCTTCCGCCCGGCGTGGTTTCCATCAAAATCTTGGTCACGCTGGTGAGCGGCACCGACAGCAACATGCCGACCGGACCCAGCAGCCAGCCCCAGAAAATCAACGACAGAAACACCACCAGCGTCGAGAGTCCCATCCCGCGCCCCATCAATCTTGGCTCCAGCATGTTGCCGAACACCATATGAATCGCGCTGAACAGCGCCGCCACCAGCATGGCGTCATAAATATCATTTAACACCAGCGCCTGAATAAATGGCGGAATACCGGCGATGATCGGGCCAATGTTGGGGATGAAATTAAGGATGAACGCCACCACGCCCCAGAACAGCGCGAACTTCACGCCGAGCAGCAGCAGCGACAGCCAAACGGCCACGCCGGTAATCAAACTCACCAGGGTTTTCAGTGCCAGATAGTGCGTCACACCTTTCAGCGCGCGGTGCAGACCGGCGATGCGGATTTGTGGATTAACCATCGCATTGCGCATCTTGTACGGCAGATGACGCACTTCAAACAGCATAAACACCACGGTGAGGATCAGCAGCAGGACGTTGGTCATCGCGCCGGACAGCTGTTTTAGCACCGATGTTGCCATGTCCATCACCACGTTGGGATCGAGGCGTGCCGCCAGCGCTTCGGTAGAGATGTTGATATGAAAACGCGCGGCAAAATGTTGCACCACCGCCAGTTTCTGCTCCAGCATGGCGCGGATTTGCGGATAGGTATCGCTGAAGTCACTGGCCGAGCTGGCGAGTACAGCAATGAGTAACAGTACGACGATAAAAATCACGGTGATCACCAGCGTAATCGCCAGGCCACGTTTGACGCCGCGTCGCATTAGCATCGTAACCAGCGGATTGAGCACAATAGCTAAAAAGCTGGCGAGTAAGAAGGGCACCAGAATGTCCGAGGCGGCGCGAATGCCCGCCAGAATAATCACCAGCATCGCCAGTTTTACCAGGATGTTCTGGCCAATTTTTTCCTGAAGCAGGTTATTCATTCTCTCTCCTGAGACGGTTTTTGCTCAGGAGAGTGTAGTTGATGGAAATTAACCATCTGTTTTTTAAGATAAAGAGAAATTTTTACAACACGCAACATCCGTAGCTACCTGCATGAACGTCAAGCGGTAGCTGTGGAATTTTCACACCTCGGCTTACCGTGCCGACATCAATACTTATTTAAACATCGGCACAGACAAACAGCGAGCAAGGTAAGGTGTTAGCTATTTTATTAAGCGATCATTCGTTCATTCCAACCATCTTTAAACTGAATATTTCCATCTACGTATTTCCACATAATAGTTTCATAACGAATCTCGACATTTTCCATATGTGTGCTTGCTATGCCTGCTGGTACAAGTGATGGAGTAATGCTGGTTATTTTTACGTTTTCAAGAACAATGTTAAAGTATTCTGTTTCAATTCCTGCCTCATTAATTCTATACATTTTTATGGTGGCTGATTTAAACATTCTGCCCTGACACAACGCGCGAAATAATAATGGCGTCGTCTGGTCAAATTCTTTCTGGAAAACTATTGGGGCATGGATTCTTGCTGCTGTTAACTTTCCGGTATGTCTGTCGGCTGGAACCGATATGTTATGCGTTAGAGTGCGCATTTCAATTGAGCCGAGTCGTGTAGGCATCAGGCATCCACCCACGATAGGGGATCCGTTTTCATCTGTTAGCCATAAATGAGCTGGAGTAGACATAGTTAAGTTCCTTTTAATTTTAACGAGGGCGGTTAAACCAGACAACAAACGCAAAGGTAATGATTATCAAAACCCCTATGGCCTGAAGTGCGTAGGGGCGAAAGTACGTTACTGCAAAAACACCGAAAGTAATAATTAAAACAAGCGGAACGTAGCCCCAAAAGAAATATGATGCCTGCGCTTTTAACCATTGTTTTAGAAAATTACGCATGCCTACTTCACCATGTTAATTATTGCGTTGGTAATGTCACTCTCAAATGCTTGAGCTTTCATAAAAGTCGGCTCGATGAGGAAATACATCATTTCGAGCCTTTGCATATGCAGGGCTTGATAATACATCGGCGCTTGCAGCCTAAGCCTTTCAGCACTATCAGCAGCTTGTTGTACGATGCCGTATAGCCCTAGCCCGGTAACAGTTAGTGCGGCGGTCTTTCCTGTCCAGGCGACGATGGATGAGTTAAAGCCTATGCCAAGGCAAACAGCTGTTGTTATTCCAATGACAAAAGTCTGGTTGTTTAGTGTGTTAGAGGAGATGATCACGCCTGCTTTTAATAAACCGGAATTGATTGCTGAAAGTTGTTCGCGTGTTTTGAATCTGAAAATTTCTTCAAAATAGATGTGAACCAGCCTATAGATAATGTCACGTCTTTTGACCACTTCGGCAATGCCATCCAGGAAGCGCAAGTCTTCTTCTTTTAGCTTTGCACAGACATCTTGATAGTTATCGGTGAAGCAAGATGTGTAATACACCAAGCGTGTTGCTCCGTCGCCAATTTTACTGGCTTGCTGAAGTACCTGGTCTTTTACACCTATAAGAGCTTTTTCAAGCTGTGACGCCATCAACTCATCGGCTTTGATGCCCTTGAGTATCAAATCACTGTGATACATGCCGTTTCCTTACGGTTAGAAATCATCCCCGATCGAAACTATAATTTACCCATTTAAAATGTAAGGTCAATGCGGCATGGACATGGGTTTTAAAATATGTGGATAAGATGACAGTTAAACCCATAATCACGGCTTAAATAATGTTAATCATCAATGTCATATTTATGCGTGATGAATCACGCCGCTACGGTATGTATGACTATTTTTCATGACGCCGCATCAGCACCGTGGCCGCCAACATCAAACTCAAACTGGCGCAAAGCGTCAGCGTGGCCATCGCCATACCTTGTCCCACCGAGCCCTGTTCGAACTGACGCCAGATAAAGATCGCCACGGTTTGCGTGCCTGCCGGAGCCAGCAGCAGCGATGTCACCAGCTCGCGCGACGCTACGGCAAACACCATCATCATCGCCGCCAGCAAGCTGGGCGCGACTAGCGGCAGCACAATCAGACGCAGCGCCTGCACACGTGATGCGCCGTGCACGCGCGCCGCTGGTTGCAGCGTGGGTGCCAGCTGGCGCAGCGCGCTACTGACATAACGCACCGGCCACGGCAGCAGCAAACAGCTGTACGACAGCAGCAGAATAAACATCGTGTTGTAGGGCGAAACCGGCCAGAAACCGCGGTTCCACAGCAGAATCAACCCCACGCCCACCACCACGCCGGGCATCGCCGCAGGCAGCAGCGCCAGGCCATCCATCATTGCCAGCAAACGGGTTTTCCCTTCCGATACGCGCCAGGCGATCAGAAAACCCAGCGCGCCGGTCAGCAGCGCCGCGCCGAGTGCCAGGCCAATGCTGGTGGAGAAGGCCGCCAGCGCATCGCCTTGCTGGCTGAACAGCGCGCCGAAGTGGCGTAGCGTCAGATTACTCAGATGTAATCCGCCGGAGAGCGTATTCAGCAAGCCGCTCAGGGTCATCGCGCCGAGCGGCAGCACCACCGCCAGCAGCACGGTGACAGCAAACGGCAGCAGCATTAAGATTTGTAAGCGTCCCGCATGCGCCAGTTCCTGACTCACCGGTTTGCCACCAACCGCCGTCACATCGCTGCTGCCGGTCAGTTTGCGCTGTAGCAGCCACGCCGTGAGCGCCATCAGGCTCAGCATCAGTGACAGCGACGCCGCGCCAGGCAGATCAATCGGCCAGTCGGCGAGTTTGGTTTCAATACCGACGGTCATCAGCGTCAACTTCGCCTGCGCACCGAGCGCCGCAGGCACGCCGTACTCCTCAATCGCCAGCGTAAACGCCAGCAGCACGCCGCCCGCCAATGCCGGTAAGGTGAGCGGCAAGGTGATGTGCCAGAAGCCGCGCCACGCCGATGCGCCATGCACGCGCGCCACCCAGGCGAGACGTTGCCCGCTGGCCAGCAGCGAACGCGACACCGCGAAATAGACCACCGGGAAGATGTTCAGCGTCATCACGCCAATCATGCCGCTGCTGCTAAACAGCAGGCTGTCGAAGTTGATGCCGGTGAGTTGTTCGATATAACCGTTGCGTTGCAGCGCCAGCGTCCATGACAGCGCCACAATATAGGGCGGCGTCAGAAAGGGGATCAGAAACAGCAGATCCCACAGCGCCGCGCCCGGCAAGCGGAACAGGCCGCGCAGTGCGCCGAGCGGCAAGCCCAGCAGCAAACTGCACAGCGCCACGCCGCCGCCGATTTTCAGCGTGCCCAGCCACATCGCTGCCAGTTGCGGATCGTCCAGCAGCGCCGGAAAAGCACTGAAAGCGCCGCGCCAACTGCTCTCACCTAAGTAGGGAAACAACGCTTGCAGCACGATAAACAGCAGCGGCAGCGCCACCAGCAGCAATAACGCCAGCAGAATCACGCCATTCAGGGCACGCGACATCGCTTATTGTCCGAACAGGGCGCCAAAGCGCTTTAGCACCGCCGAACGTTCGCTGCTGCCATCCTGATTAGTCGGCAATAACTTGATCTCAGTAAAAAGCGGACGTTGCGCTTTGATATCGGTACGCGCCGGCATCAGCCAGGCTTTCGCCACTTGCTCCTGACCTTCATCTGACAGCACGTAATCAACGAACTTTTTCGCATCGTCTGGGTGCTGGCTGCTTTTCAGGATCATCATCGGACGCGGTGCGACCACGGTACCGTTTTCCGGGAAGATCACTTTCACGCTCTCGCCCTGCGCGATGTTGTTATAGGTGACGTAATCGACCGCGCCAAACACCGCCGCTTTCGCGCCTTGCAGCACCGGCGTCACCGCCTGCGCGTTGGGGCCGCTCATCACCATGCCGTTGGCTTTCAGCTGGTCAAACAGCTGCCAGGCTTTTTCGCCTTCGCTGTTTTGCAGGCCAATCAGCAGATCGAGTGACGCGCCAGACAGCGCCGGATCCGGCGTGGTGACGTTATCTTTGAAGGCGGGCGCGGTGAGATCCTGCCAGGTTTTCGGCTCTGGCGTGTTGCTTTGCGTATTCCACACGATGCCGAGCGCGGAAATGCCCTGCGCGACATAGTTGGCGGTTTTGAACTGATTCGGCACCTTCGCCGCGTTGGCGCTGTTGAACGGCAGCAGCCAGCCGCGCTGTTGCAGATCTTCGGCGGTATCCCACGAAGCCGAGATCAGCACGTCGGCCTGTGGATTGGCCTGTTCCGCTTCCAGACGCGCCATCACTTTGCCGGTGGTGGCCTGGAAAATATTCACTTTGATGCCGGTCTGTTTTTCAAATCCGGCGGCAAGGCTTTTCGACAGCGAACCCGGACCGGCGGTGTATACCGTCAGCGCCTGGGCGTCGTTGATCATGATGGCGGAAGTCAACATCATCGCGCTGATGGCTCCTGTTTTAACTGACTTGAGAGATGGCATTGCAGTCCCCTGAGAGGTGAGTAACGGAAACAATCTGGCCCTGCGCCAGGTGAATGATGCGGTCGGCCAGCGTGTTGGCTTCGTCGCGATCGTGCGTAACGTAAACAGCGGTGATGCGCGCCGTGCGCAGCAAATCCGCCATGGTGTGAACCAGAGTTTCACGCAGGTCTCGGTCGAGGTTGGAGAGCGGTTCGTCGAACAGCAGAATGGCCGGTTTCGCCACTAGCGCGCGCGCCAGCGCCACGCGCTGCTGCTGGCCGCCTGAAAGCAGCGCCGGTTTGCGATCGCCAAAATCCGCAAGGCCCACCTGCGCCAGTGCGGCATCGGCCTGTTGCCGCGCGGCGGCTTTTTTCATGCCGCGCATGCGCAGCGGAAAGGCGACGTTTTGCGCCACCGACATGTGCGGCCACAGCGCGTAATCCTGAAACACCATGCCAAGGTTACGTTTTTCCGGCGCATCGCAGTGGTGCGGCGATGCCACGCAGCGTTGGCCGATCCACAGTTCGCCGGCGGTGGGCTGCAACAAACCCGCCAGCAGTTTCAGCAGCGTGCTTTTGCCACAGCCGCTCGGGCCGAGCAGCGCCAGAATTTCGCCTGCGGGAATGGTCAGGGAGAGATCGTGCAGAATAGTCAGGTTATCCACCGACCATCTGAGATTTTTCAGTTCAATAGGCAGCGCGGCATGCGTCATCGGCCACCTCCCGCGAAGGCGTGAGCGTTACGCACGCGCGCCTGAGAAATCAGGGGCGTCATCAGATTGTTATCCTCTTTGGGATTTGATTGGGGGCGAGTCTACGAGCGCGATATGACGAAATGATGACCATAAAACTGGGCATTTCACTGATGCGGATAAAACCAAATGGCGTATAGTTATCCTCTTGTTATAAAAATTCCGTCACCCACGAGCGCAATCACTCATGCCTGACTCGCCTGCCGCCGCATCTGAACACGGCCGTTTTCGCCTCAATTTACTGATCCTTTCTATTGTGAAGTTCAACTTTGCCAGCTATCTCACCATCGGCTTGCCGCTGGCGGTGCTGCCCGGTTTTGTCCATGACGGACTGGGCTACAACGCCTTCTGGGCCGGATTGGTGATCAGCCTGCAATACATCGCCACGCTGCTCAGTCGCCCGCATGCGGGACGCTATGCCGATCTGTGGGGGCCGAAAAAAGTGGTGGTGCTGGGGCTGGTGGGATGCTTGCTGAGCGGCATCTGTATTTTGCTGTCGGCGCTCAGCGATGGGCAGGGCGTGCTGAGTTTGGTGCTGCTGTGTCTGGGGCGCGTGATTCTCGGCATCGGACAGAGTTTTTCCGGCACCGGCACTTCACTGTGGGGCGTGGCGCGCGTCGGTTCGCTGCATATTGGCCGGGTGATTTCGTGGAACGGCATTGTCACTTATGGCGCGATGGCGATTGGTGCGCCGCTCGGCGTGGTGATTTTCCGCAGCGGCGGCTTGCTGCTGCTCTCCAGCATCATCATTGCCATTTGTTTACTGGCAATTGCGCTGGCGCTGCCGCGTGCACCGGTGAAAGGCAGCAAAGCCAAGCCGCTGCCGTTCCGTGACGTGCTGAGCAAGGTGTATGGTTTCGGCCTGATTCTGGCGATGGGTTCCGCCGGATTTGGCGTGATCGCCACCTTTATCACGCTGTTTTATCAGGATAAAGGTTGGGATGGCGCCGCCTTCGCGTTGACCATGTTCAGCGCCGCGTTCGTCGGCACGCGTCTGCTGTTTCCGAATGCCATCAACAAGCTCGGTGGTTTGCGCGTGGCGAGTATCTGCTTTGCGGTAGAAGCGATGGGCCTGTTTCTGGTGGCCGGTTCATTCGACCCGTGGATGGCGAAGATGGGCGCGTTCCTCACCGGCGCGGGTTTCTCGCTGGTATTCCCGGCGATTGGCGTGGTGGCGGTGAAAGTGGTGCCGCAGCAGAATCAGGGCAGCGCGCTCGCCACCTATACCGCGTTTATGGATTTATCGCTGGGCATCACCGGGCCGATCGCCGGTTTCATCATGAGTTATGCCGGCGTGTCGCTGGTCTATTTCCTCACCGCACTGCTGGTGTGTTTAGCATTGTTTTGTACGCTGAGGATGATTAAGCGGATGCCGGGAGAGCCGATGGTGGAGGTTAAGGAGAATGCATAATTTTGCTATTGAACTCAGGCATACCCTAAATAGTTTAAGTCAGAGCAAGGCGGCAAGCGTGAGAATCCCCAGGAGCTTACGCCCGTAAGTGACTGGGGTGAGCACGGGCAGCCAACGCAGCTATGGCTTAAAATATGACGGGTATGAAAAAAAGGCCTCCGACCGAGGCCTAACACTAACAAAAGTGCCTTGTTTAGACACAGATAAGGGTTCGTTTAGGCTTGCAGCAACTCAATGCTGTAGCGAATTTGGCGCTCAATGTCAGCTGGCTTCCACGTCTCCAGCTCGGATGAAAACGGCTCAAAGGCATACACGCCTTTATAGCCCAACATCTCCAGACGTTTCACCTGCGCCACGCTGTTAAGCACATCGCGGTCGCTGAGCATGATGCGTTCTTCATCGGTCAGCTGCGCCGTTGGGCGGGTATCTTCCACGCCGGATAAATGCACCAGACCAATATGGTTGATATCAATCTCCTGCGGGAACTCGTTTTCGGCGTTCTCATACAGGTGATGATGGAAGGTATCGAGCAGTACCTTAAACGGGACTTGTGCTTGCTGAATCAGTTGCTGCGTCTGCACCGCCGAGCGCAGCGAACTGACCGGGAAGCCCAGCGGTTCAACCAGCCCCTGAATGCCATACTTTTCAAAGCGCGGCGCCAGTACCTGTAGCGCTTCCAGCGTCTGCTGGGGCGAAATCTGAATCCCTTCATTGAGCGGACACATCACCAGCGCTTTTGCGCCGATGGCCTGAGCTTCCTGTAGCAGCGCGTCGGCTTTAGCCAGCAGCGACTCATCGGCACGGTTAAACGGATAGAGCGCGTTAATCGTCACGATTTCAATGTGGTACTTATCCGCTAGCGCGCGCAGCTGCGCCGCGCTGAGATCATCGGTTACCTTGCCGCTCTGCATGTCATTACGCAGTTCAACCTTGCTCAATCCCAGGCGTTGTACCAGCTGAAAGAAGGCTTCCAGCGTTAGCCTGGGCGCAATTTTACGGTTAATACAGAAACGGGTCGGATCGATGGCCATGTGCGGCTCCTGTAAACGGATACGGATTAGGTGCTGCAAAGAGAACATTTATTTCATTATTATTGAATTATGAAATATCAGATATTGGATCTGCCTCGCAAAAATTTCATATTTCGTTTCGCGTTGCATGGGGAAGCTGGATTTCAGACATAAATTCGGTGCGGGCAACGGCTTAGCGGCAGAGCGGTTTGGCGAGCCTTTAGCACCAGCAGTGCAGCGCTACGGGCTGATTTACACCCGGCTGTCAGCGCAGGCGGAAAAAATGCGATCCATGCCGCTAAAAGGAAATTTTCTAAAAAGAAGTATTTGAAAAATTCATTTCATTAAGATAGCTTCATAGCACGCTTTAAGTATTGCCTGCACACGCAGCGTCGCGGTTCGAACGGGCTATCTGCAGGGAACTTCACATCTAAGAGGCAACGACATGACTATCGTAGGAAACTTTATCGGCGGCAAAATTACCCACAGCGCCAGCAATGAAACCATTCCCGTGTACGATCCGGCGACCGGCAAAGTCGTGCGTGAACTGACGCAGAGCACCGCTGCTGAAGTGGAAAAGGCGATTGAAGTCGCGCATGCCGCCTTCCCGGAATGGTCGAAAACCGCGCCGTTGCGTCGTGCCCGTGTGATGTTCAACTTTAAAGCGCTGATGGAAAAACATCGCGAAGAGCTGGCGGCACTGATCGTGTCTGAGCACGGTAAAGTGTGGTCCGATGCGCTGGGTGAACTGACGCGCGGTATCGAAGTGATCGAGTATGCCTGCGGTATTCCACATCTGATTAAAGGTGAGAACTCACCGAGCGTGGGCACCGGCGTTGACAGCTATTCGCTGATGCAGCCGGTCGGCGTTGTCGCCGGTATCACCCCATTTAACTTCCCGGCGATGGTGCCACTGTGGATGTTCCCCATCGCGCTGGCGTGCGGCAACACCTTTATCCTCAAGCCACCGGCGCTGGATCCTTCCGCATCTGTGCGCATGGCCGAACTGCTGAAAGAAGCGGGCCTGCCGGATGGCGTATTCAACGTGGTGCATTCGTCTAACGAAGATGCCGAGCAGCTGTACAAAGATCCGCGCATCGCCGCGGTCAGCTTCGTGGGTTCTTCCGGCGTAGCGGAGCACATCTATAAAACTGCCAGCGCCCACGGTAAACGCGTGCAGGCGTTTGGCGCGGCGAAAAACCACGCCATCGTGATGCCCGATGCCGATCTCGATGCCACCGTGAATGCCATTATGGGCGGCGCGTTTGGTTCAGCGGGTGAACGCTGCATGGCGCTGCCGGTTGTGGTTGCCGTGGGTGACGACACCGCAGACAAACTGATTGCGCGTCTGACGCCGCTGATCAAAGCGCTGCGCGTCGGTCCTGGCATCCAGAAAGGTACCGAAGAGAATGAAATGGGGCCGGTGGTTTCTGCTGCGCACCAGAAGAAAGTGCTGGGCTACATCGACAAAGGTGAGCAGGAAGGCGCGAAGCTGGTGGTTGATGGCCGCGGCATCCAGGTTGCTGGCCATGCAGAAGGTTACTACGTTGGCGGCACGCTGTTCGACAATGTGACGTCGGATATGACTATCTGGCGCGAAGAGATCTTTGGGCCGGTGCTGAG